>C687J35174_10005903_pt1 | contig 16060 bp, 10 predicted proteins | sample RifCSPhighO2_01_FD_35174 | JGI IMG/M metagenome (IMG submission 35174) | reverse complement strand
TCCAATAAAATAGTTTATATGCCCTTATGTAATCTATGTTATATTTTTTGGCAAATTCTTTAACCTTTATCGGATTATTCTTTAAGAAACTTTTATATATCACCTAATCCAATGCTAATTTATGAAAGATAAGGGGTTGTGGCGTTTGAATAAGACACAATTAGGTGTTATAATTTTTTTAGGTATAATTTCTATTTTCTTAATGGGTTGCCAAAACACTGTGGGAGGAGTATCTAGTTCAGTACAACAAGCTGCAGTTAATTTAAGGTTGGAACCAGGCCTTGTTCCTGCTGAGTCGATTTATACTATGTCCCCCTCTGATGTGACGGATATCTCTTACAATTTAGACACATTATACCCTATTCCTTGCACTGGCTCTTGTATTGTAATTACTGCTGATGATGAATATATTCTTTATTTGAATGGAGAGCAATTAAACACCAAGAGAAAAGACTGGAAGATTGTAGATAAATATGATGTCACATTAAAAGACAAAGATAATATAATTGCTGTTTGGGCTGCTGATAAAAAGGGAGGAAAACAAGGACTAATTGCTGAGGTCTGGCATAATGGAAAGATTATTGCCCGTACTGATAGCAGTTGGAAGACAATACCACCAGCAAAGAATTCTCCTGAAGGTTGGACTGAGTTAGATTTTGAAGAAGTAGAGGCTGATGGACATAAGTGGTTAATTTCTATACCTTATTTGAGTAAGGACCCTCGGTATTTCTCTCTAGAATCTGCAACATTAAACGGAGATAAGGTGTTTAACAGATTTGAAGCAAACTTAATCTGGTGCCTCAGATCTAAAAAGGGTTCTGAATGTAGGTTTAGGAAGAAATTTGACCTGCCTGTTGCCGAGAGGTATAGCACTGAAGTGATCATAGAACCAAGACCATCGAAGACTTTTTGGAGCGGCGGCAGACAAAGCATTAGATTATTTGTGGCTAATAGTGATCTGCCTAAACCCTCTATTTGTGGAGAAATCAGAGGGACTGGAGAGATTATAGGGATTAAAGCTCCTTTATGGGATAATCTTTTAAAGCAACCAAAATATCGTGTTTGGTTCTGGAAAAGGTTAAACACAAAATGGATAGAATGTGCAGATATCTGGGATGGTTCTTTTGGAGATAAATGGGGAGGTAGTTATTTAGAGTATGACATAGACAAGGATGGAGATCTTGATTTCTTTTATACTCCTTCAACGGGATATGAAATTCGTGCAACTGTTAGGTACAATGGAGAGGCCAGACCGTCTGACCGTGCTATTAAAGAAGCTAATGAATATTTTGGGGAGGATTTAACTAATAACTAGTATATACTTTGATTTATATTAGCTTTAAATTCCACAAAATTTAGAGACAAAAATTAAATATTTACTTTTCCAAATTTTTATATATACCTAAACTTCTTCAATTCTGATTATTATTTTGAATTTATATAATTGGGGTACGTTGAGAAATGATTAAAATAAAAGAAATTAGAGAGATGATAGAAAAGAGCCAGAACCCCCTGGTATTTTTTGACGATGATCCAGATGGTTTGTGCAGTTTTTTATTGCTTGAAAAAAAATATAAAAAAATAAAAGGCGTTGTTTTAAAGAATTCTCCTGCAGTGGATGAGTCTTATATCACAAAGGTTAGGCAATACTGCCCGGATTTAATTCTTGTATTAGATAAACCAATGATCTCTGAAGAGTTTATAGAAAAAGTTCATGTTCCTTTAATCTGGATAGACCATCATTCTCCTGACGGCTTTAAGGGGGGGGTTAATTATTTTAACCCAAGAGTTAAAGATGATAAGGATAACAGACCTGTGACGTATTGGTGCTATAAAATTACAAATGAAAACTTATGGATAGCTATGATTGGAATTGTGGGAGATTGGCATCTTTCTTTGTATTCTACCTTTAAAAAGAAGTTTAAGGATATGGTCCCTAAAAGACAGATAAAAAATCCACCGGAAGTTTTATTTGATACTAACCTGGGCAAGTTAGTTAGAATTTTTTCTTTTATTTTAAAAGGAAGGACCAAGGAAGTTTATAATTACATAAACCTGCTTCTCAAGGTTAAAGGTCCGGAAGAGATTTTGTTTAAAAAGAGCGAAGCTGGGAAAAAAATATACGACAGGTATGCGGAGATTAACAAAATTTATGAAGAATTGTTAGATCGAGTGATTAATGAAACTAAAGATTTTAAATTTATACTTTTTACGTATTCCCATAAGAAGTATAGTTTTACAACTGACATGTCCAATGAACTTGTGTATAAATACCCTGATAGTGTTGTACTAATAGCGAGAGAACAAAATGATGAGTACAAGGGCAGTATAAGATCTACTAATCTGGTGCTGCCCCCTATACTCTCCAAGGCATTAAAAGGTCTTGAGGGGCAGGGAGGAGGTCATGATCATGCTTGCGGATTCCACATAAAAAAGCGAGACTTTATTAAGTTCAAAAATAGAATAGAAAGGCAGATAAAATGAAGGCTGTGACATTCTTTTTAGCATTTCTTGTGTTAGTTTCTGTGGTGAACTCTCAGAGTCTTAATGATTACCAAAGTTTGGAAACAAATGTAAAAGTCCAGGGGGCTGTAGATGTTTTAAAACAGTCTGGGAGTTACCAGCTGGATTATATCTCGAGTGAATTAAGTTTTTTTCCGAGAAATGACAGGTTCCAGACAATTGAAGATCAAACTTTTTCTGCTCCTCTCGCAAAAACAAGCAGAGGAGACAATATTGATTATAGATGGACTGAATTTAGCCCTGAGCTATCTTTTGGGGTTAATTCTTATGTGATCTCCCAAACTAATTTTAATAGAGTAAATAAAAAAATAAGGTTTCCTATTGAAGCAGATTTAAGTGAATTTCAGGAGTACCTTCAACCCACAGAGCTGGTAAATTCTGATGATGCAAGGATTATCAACCAAGCTAAAAGAATTTCAGAAGGAGAAGATGATCTGTATGTTGTAGTTTATAACCTTGGGAAGTGGACAAAGGAGAATATCAATTACAGCCTTGATACATTAACAGTTGAGGCTGCACAAGATTCTATTTGGGTCCTTGAAAACAGAAAAGGAGTTTGTGATGAATTGACAACACTGTTTGTTTCTATGCTGAGATCACTTGGGGTTCCTGCAAGATTTGCTCTTGGATCAAGCTATACCAATGTTATAGGGCAGTTTGGGAACCATGCTTGGGCGGAAGTTTATTTTCCTGAAGTAGGCTGGGTTGCATTTGATCCCACTTATGGACAGTTGGGTTATGTGGATTCTACACACATTAAGATGAGAGAGAGTTTAGATGTCAAAGAACCCAGCATTAACTATTTGTGGAGAGCCAGGAATATCGATATAAAACCTAAAGAAATTGTGGTTGAGGTTGGGGTGCTGGAGAAAGGGGAGGTTTTAAAGTATAATGTTGATTTAGATCTTGAATTATTGAAGAATAATGTAGGTCCGGGGAGTTATGTTCCTCTGAAAGTTAAGGTAAGGAATAATGAAAATTACTATCTTCCTATTACCATATACCTAACGAAAGGACCTGCTACTGTTGAGGATAACTCTCTTGATTTATTATTAAAACCTCATGAGGAAGCTGCTGGTTTTTTTCATATTGAGGTTCCTAAAGATTTAAACAAAGACCTTGTGTATGAATCTGAGCTTGAAGTTGAAGGATATGGGGGATTAAGAGATTCTGTGAAGCTTGAATATGGGGAGCATTACACCATTTACACTAAAGAGGAGGCAGTATCAAGAATGAGTCAGTCTGAAAGAGAAGATGGAGAGGGCAACAATCTAGAAATATTCTGCAGCCCGGGGAAAGAAGTATATTACACTTATGAAGATAAAGGTTTAATTTTATGTGAGGTATCAAATTCTGAAGATGTAGTATTTAAGGATTTAAAGATCTGTTTTGAAACTGACTGCAAGGATCTAACCCTTTTGGGAAATGAACAAAGGAAAGTTGAGTTTGAATTCTATTTAAAAGAAAAAGAGAGAGAAGCTGTAGTTACTCTTGAAAGTAACGAAGTATCCAGGTCAAGTTATTTTGATTTAAACATTCTTGCGGATGCAAATGTTCAAATTGTTAATTTGGAGTATCCTAAAACTGTGGATTATAGGGGGGAGGGAGAGGTTAAGTTTACTTTAGTCCCTAACAGCAAAGTTAATTCTGTTGAGGTTAGTGTTGGAAATAAAAGAGTTTTTTCAAAGGAGGAGTTAAGATTCAGAAATGACTTTGTTGTGCCATTTGATGGAGATTTTTTCTTTTTTAGAGAGCCTTATATTGAAGTGATATATAAGGATGTGAATAATAAAGAGCATATTATCCGGGAAGTTGTGAATATAGACATTATGAATGTACCCTGGTATGCTAAAATTATGAGGATATTTAGTTTTTAGTAACTTTTTCCAAAATAAAACATTTCTCTAGCTTCTTTCCCGCAGCCTATGCATTTTTTATTAATCCTGCTCTGGTTGAGAGGAGCATTTAATGTTTTGGCGCCATTTGTTTGGTATTTTATGTCCTCTTCACATTTTGGGTCGTTACAGAAAGGAGCAAATGCTATCTTTTTACCACCAACCACCTTTTTTAATTCTTGGATGCTGCCAACCTCTTTTATGTTTCTTTCTAGGTTTTCTTTTGAGTGATTTAACAGATCTGCTTGAATACTTTCCAGTGTTTTTTCAATCTCTTTTTTTAAGTTTGTGAACTTTATGTTTTTCTTTTCTCCGTTGTCCCTCCTGACTAGAACTACTTCTTTGTTTTTCAAATCTCTTGGTCCTAATTCAATTCTAATTGGTATCCCTTTCAACTCCCACTCGTTGAACTTCCATCCCGGCGAGTATTCTTCTCTATGGTCTATTATAGGATTGTATTTTTTAAGCTCTGAGGAGATTTCTTTTGCTTTTCTGATAATTTTTTCTTTATCCTCTTTTTTGAATATAGGGATTATCACGACTTGATTTTCAGCTAATCTTGGAGGCAACACAAAACCCTTGTTGTCGCTGTGTACAGCAATCATGATCCCCAGCATCCTTGTTGAAATAGCAAAAGTATTTTGCCACGCGTACTGTTTTTTCTCGTTTTTATCTAGAAACTTTATGTCAAATGCTTTTGCAAAATTTTGTCCGTCATGATGGAAGTCTGGTCCTTGTACGGCTTTTCCATTTGGAAGCAGGTACTCCATTGAGATGGTGTATTCTGCTCCTGCAAACTTTTCTTTATCTGACTTTTTACCTATTAATCCATACAGCCCCATATAATCTTCTACGATATGCTTGTAAATTCCTATAATTTCGTTTCTTTCGCTTTCGGCTTCTTCTTTCGTTGCAAAAACTGTGTGCCCCTCATTCCACAAGAATTCTCTGGTTCTTAAGAATGGAACAGGATGCTTAAACTCCCACCTTACGACATTGTTCCACTGGTTTAGTTTTAATGGCAAGTCTTTCCAGGATTTTATCCACTTGGAAAAAGAGGCGTACATAATTGTTTCTGAGGTTGGTCTTATTGCTAATCTTTCTGCTAGTTTAGAATCACCCGCTTCAGTCACCCAAGCAACTTCCGGGCTAAACCCCTTTACATGCTCCTTTTCTTTAGACAACAACTTTTCAGGAATGAACAAAGGAAAATATGAATTTTTTATCCCTGTTTTCTTAAACTTTTTATCTGTTTCTGCTGTGATCTTTTCCCATATTGAGTATACTGAAGGTTTAAAAACAATGCAACCAGAAACACTTGTGTAATCTGCTAAATCTGCCTTTTGAACAACTTCAGTGTACCACTTTGAGAAATCCTCTTCTTTTTTGTAATTTACTCCTTCATTAGACTTTTTTGTCATACCTTTATTTTAACTGCGAGTTTATTTAAAGGTTTTTATGATGGGCCTGCGAGGATTTGAACCCCGATTTCTCGGTAGCTTCAATTTAAATTTCCGAAGCCGAGTGCACTATCCAGGTTATACTACAGACCCGAAATAGAAGGGAATTATAAAATTTATAAGGTTTGTAAATCAAAACTTTGGGGGGGTTTCCAGAACCAATTTCAATAATTTGATGCAATTTCTTATGTCTTTCATACTTGCAATTCCTGCAGTAGTATGATGTTTCTTATTGCGACCCCTAAGATTGTGGAAGGCACACCCCCCCCATGAAGCATCATGTTTGTAGCATCTGTAGTTCCAAAGTCTGCGATTTCCAGGTTTAAAGGTATCTTATTCTTTTCTGCAACTTTTTCTATGTGGTTGTCAAGTACAGGGCTGGCTATTATTTCAGAATCTTTTACAGTAAGAAATGGACCTGTTCCAATAATCCTGCTTGTATTATTTTTTAAATCAGAGTCTGCTGCTATTGTAACATCCACAGCGATTCCCCATCTTGGGTTAACTTCGTAAACAGAGGTTTTTGCTCCGTAAAGACCAATTTCTTCCTGCACACTGAACACAAAGAAGATATCAAGGTCTGTTTTTTTCAATACCTTTGCAAGCTCTATTAGAATGTAACATCCAATTCGATCATCCAGAGCTTTACCGGTAATTGTGTCTTTATCCCCCAAAGTATTGAAATTTTGAGTAGGAATCACGTATGTTCCTATTCCCACCCCTTTTTTCTTTAACTCCTCTTTTGAAAGTCCTGTGTCCACATAAAAATAGTCTATTTTTGGTAATTCTTTTATCTCATTTCCTTCATGGACCTCACCATAAGAAATGATTCCTGTGCATAATGGCACCCCATTGGGTTTTAGAATTTTTGCAACTTGACCTATTAATGTGACAGGTTCAGTTCCCCCTACAGGGGATAACCGGATATATCCGCTTTCATCTATCTTCTTAACCATCAAGGCTACTTCATCCATGTGGGCAGCAAGCATAACCCTTTCTCCCTTTCCTTTTTTTCTTGCTATTAGGTTGCCTAGTTTGTTTACCCTACATTCATCTACATATGGTCTTATCTCCTGCTGAATTATCTTCCTTACTGCAACTTCATTTCCGCTAGGGCCGAAAGTATTAGCAAGCTTTTTGAGTAATTCTATATCAAACACCTCTTTTATTTCATAGACCTTTCTCGTCCACCTTTTTTGTAAACCCTATACCTTCTTTTTGCTCTTCTGTCATTTTTTGACTTTCTTCTTTCATAACTTGGGTCTTCTGACATCTCAGTTTAGATAAAATACTCCTACAATATAAAGATTTCCTTAAATAAGGATATAAATAAAAATCTTTAAATATGGCAGTATGCAATTAGTTTTGATGAGAACTTTATAATATCTTGTTTCTTAGCTGTAAGGTATTATAAAAGAGGTTAAAAAAGAGGATGATAAGGAAGTTTTTGTTTATAGTTGGTATTTTAATTCTTTCAATTATCTCTGTTGAATTGGCACTGGCTATTTCTGGGAGTGGTACTAATCTTGATGTAAGAATAGATGAGGGAGATATTGCTCTTTCTGGAGATGATACTGGTTCTATTACAGATTTTAGGGCTGAGGGAAGCAATTTACCTGCCGTTCTTGCTTCTGGTGAAAATACTTTTTTTAGATTTACTGTTATTAATCTCAGTCTTGACATCCCAATATTCAATTCTGTTGAAGAATTAGATCAGGATAACAATACTGTTAACTCAACTAGTCCAATAATCACGGGAGAGAATTTAACAGTGAGGACAAATGTAAGCTCCATCGTAGAAATAACTTCTGTTACTGTTAGGATTTGGGGAGCTAATAAGAATGGAGCAACTGCTCTTTCCGGAACTTTATCCTCTAGCGGCGGGCTTTATACAATAACTCTGCCTGTTAATTATACTTATACTCCAGGTATTGTTAATTATACTATAACAGCAAATAACGCAATGGGCATATCAAAAGATAATGATGGGACCATAGAGGTTTATTATAACACTACCCTTACTACATTAAATACAGCAAGTGTTGAATATGGGCAGAATATCACTTTGACTGCTGCGTATAATCTAACTAATACTACTGCGAGTTCTGGAGCTACATGTAATTTCACAGCAGGAAGCATAACTGGAAATCTTGGGTTCTCTAACCAACTGTATTCAGGAAGCCTCAATTCTACCAATTTTGCTTTAGGAAATGTAGCTATTAATTGGAATTGTGGAAAATTATTCTATGTGAATAGAACGTCAAATACAACATTTACTGTTACAGATATTGCAGCTCCTAGTTTAAGTAATATTGTGCATAGCCCTAATGTTACTATCACTTCTCTTGATAATGTTACAATTAATGCAACTGCTACAGATGGTTTTTTAAATACGGTCTGGATTGAATCAGATTATACTGGGGCATTTGTTAATTACTCCAATAGCACGGGCCATGTATCAAAAAATGGAAATGTATTTTCTTACATAGTTGGTTATGGTAATTTAAGCAGTGGACAAATAGTTCAGTACAGGTGGTATGCAAATGATACAACTAACAACGTTGCAAGGGGGACCCTTCTCAATTTTACAATAGTGAATAGGCAGCCTGATGCTCCTACATTATCNANNCCGCAAGATGGNGACTATGTGTTCTACCAGAATGCTACATTATTCAGCTGGACATCATCTGACGCCGATGCTGATAATATAACTTATCATTTCCAGATAGCTAACTCCAGTTTATTTGGAGATGGGAATTTAACAGTCAATACGACTCTAACTGTTCCAGGAAAAATAGGAACTGCAACGGGGAACTATACATTTACTGCTGTAAACGAGCCTGAGAGTACATATTACTGGAGGGTAAGGGCTACAGACAATGGGACTTATACCAGTTTTTCCCCATCTAGGTCATTTATCCTAACTAATGCAGCTATAAATATTTCAACACCTTATTATGATGAGGTTATCACAGGAGGGACTACCACTACAATAACTGTAAATGAGACCTTAAATGGGGCTTGGGTTAAGTCTATGGATTTGATTATAAGTGTGGATGGCATAAATTCAACTGTTGTGGCAACAAATACAAGCAATAATGCAGAAGCAACAACAAGCTATACTTATTCATATTTAGTTCCAAATGTTAACTCAACATTTGTGATATTAAAAGCAATAGGCCATAATGGATCCTTAAGCGTAAATACCACTTCAAGATTCCAGATAACCAAGGATCTTTCACTTGTAAGAACGGCATCTATAGATTATTTGTGTGGGTCTAGAGCCATAAATGCACCAAATTCCCAGAATAACTTTACATTGAGAGCTAATCTTGGAGTGCTTATCGGATATGTGAATGTTAACTTGACATATCCTAATGGTACTGTGACAACTTTAAGCGCTTCTGCAAATAATAGTGATAGTTATGCAAATACAAACTACAGTTATGAATATAATTACTCATTTAATTTTGGATCAAACACTGGAGTTTATGTTTTGAGAGGAGAGATTAGAGATATAAACTATCCTCTTTCTTCTGCAGTTGGAGTAGAAAGAAATATGACTGTTGCTGCTAATGCGAACTTGGATTTATCTCAAGACAACTTTAACACCATAGAAGTTAAAGATACATGCACTGGAGAAATATTGACATCTGGAAGCAGCATTACATCAACACTTCCAGAAGGAACATATGATATTATTGTAAGCACATCAGACAGAAAACAAACTGTAGAATTGTTTAAAGCTAATCTATCATCCTCTTCAGTTGAGGTATGTAACTTTACTGAGCTGGATGAGTCCATAGCTGCTCCAACTAATTTTAGAGCTATTGACCAATATGAAGTTTCTTGCAATAACAACCTCATCTTTACAGCTGTAAACTTAACATATGATTATAGTAGTATTATCTCAAGTGTCTTGACAGAAAGTGCCATTAAACTTTATAAATGTAATAATGTGGCTAATAATACATGTACCTGGACACTTGTAAGCACCAACCTAAAAAGCGATGGAAATAATATTACTGGCTCATTCACAAATTTCTCGACATTTATGGTTGGAGAGGATCTTTCTTTAGTCCAATTACCTTCTTTGCCTACCACAGTAATAACAAGCGGGAGCGGAGGGATCCAGGTAGGAGAAGAACCTGTTATAATTGATTTGTTACAACCAGGCAAGATCACTTTCTACAATAATGAAACTATCATGACTCCTATTGTGATTAAAAATAATGGAAACTTCACGCTAGAAGATATTACTATTACTGCTGAAACAGACAGCGATAAGTTGAGGTTAAGCCTTGATACGGAGTTTATAAACTCGTTATCCCCTGCTGAGCAGAGAGAGTTATTGTTGACTATTACAAGCTTATTTGCTGACCCAGGAGACCATGAGGTAAGAATAAGTGCTTCTATAGCCAAGCCTTCTACAGTCACCGATAGTACATTGTTTTTTATTGATTTAGTGTCTTACTTAGAAAATATTGAAGGGGTAGCAGAGCAGGAAATGGAGTTTTTAACCAGATTGTTCACCCAATACCCTGAATGTAATGAATTCAATGAATTGTCAGACAGAGCTAAAGAGTCATTTGCAGTAGCAGACTATGGAAAGGCTCTGCAATTTAGCGATGCTGCGATACAAAGCTGTAAGAGTATAATTTCTGCAGAAGAGAAAACTACCTTTAATCTCAAAAAGCTTGCTGAGCTAGAGACTAATCAGCTTTTGTTACTTGGAGGAGAATTAGTAGTTCTTGCCTTTGTTGTTGTTATTTTTTATACCTACTACACAAGAAGAAGGATCAGAAAGGGCAGGAGGTAATACCTATAATTTTATTAATTAGAACNGCATTCTTTATTTAAATGAAAAGAGGTAAATTTGGCAGGATTAGGTGGGATATTGCTACCTTTNTTGTAGCCCTGTTTATNGTTCTCTTATTTTTTTATACNAACTCTGATATGGGGATAACNGGATATGACACATTTGNGGCTACTGCGGTTCCGAGTGCACCTACATTATTGCTGCCTGAGAATGGATCCAGCCTCTTGTTTAATGCTAATAATGGGTTTAACTGGTCTGGGAGTGATCCAGATTCAAATCCCATGAACTACTTCTTCCAGGTAGGGAACAGTACTGGATTTGAAAATGGGAACTTATCGGTGAATATAACTTTACTTGACACTAATGTTACACTAGTATCTAATAACCTAAGCTTGGGAAAATATTACTGGAGGGTTAGAGCTAATGATAGTGAGGGGAATTCTGCTTTTAGTACAGTACGGGAATTTTATGTGGTCTATGGCATTCTAAATATGACAAGCCCTGTTAATAACTCTGTGGTTACTGCTAAAAATTCTCAAACTATTCAAATTGAGGAGGCAGGAAACGGAGATTTAATAAGCGCTGTTAACCTTCTGTTTACAGTTAATGGTGCAAACACCACATATACAGCATTAAATACTACAGATACCCCAATCACTAATTATACCTATAGCTACACTGTTCCAGATATAAATTCTACTTATATAGACTTGGTTGTTATAGGCAGCAATGAGTCTAATACGGTTAATGTTACTTCATACTATAAGCTAAGAGTTACTAGGAGCTTTTCAGAAGCAAATATAGATGTTCCTAGTTTGGAATACCTCTGTGGTTTTCCAACTGTTTTGGAGCAGAATACCACTATGAACATTACTGTAAACTTTACGGCAGATGTTCTTGTTGGTTATGTAAATCTCAGCGTGCTTTTTCCAAATGGGAGTTCTTTGGATTTACAGCCAGCTGCTAACAACTTTAAGGAGTATTCAAATATTAGTTTTGGGTACAGGTATAATTATACATTTAACACTTCTGTTTTGGGGGAGTTTAATATGAGCCTTCAAATTCGGGATATTAACTATCCTACATCCAGTGCTGTTACTCAAACCAAAAAATTTACTGTCAGTAATCTTTTAGGTGTCAATTTAACTGGGATTGGGGGCAGTACTGTCCAAGTAAGAGATACATGTAGCAAGGGGATTATCTATTCTGGTGTAAATATTACCCAGAATCTTCCTTCTGGAGTCTATGATTTGTTATTTAAAAATTCCAATTTGAGATTAGAAGCTAATCTCTTTAATTCAAATATAACTGCGGTAAACAATTTAACTGTATGCAACTTCACAGATCTAAGCGAGACTGTTAGTGTTCCTACCACTACCAGGGCTATTGATCAGTTTGAGTTTGTATGTAACAAAACTCTTGGATTTAATACAGTTAATATAACTTACAACTATTCTGCTATTACTGCTAGTGTCACTTCTGAAAATGATCTTGAGTTTTACAAGTGTAACAGCCCTGTTTCATGTACATGGGTTCAGTTTCTAGATGCAAATCTAGATACAGTTGCAAATTTGTTTAAGATTAACATTACCAACTTTTCTGTATTCATGATCTCTGAACAAGTAACCCCTACAGGGGGAGGGGCTGTTAGTAGCAGTGGCTCAGGAAGCAGCGGTGGCTCTGGTGGAACAAAAATAGCAACACTTGACCTTATTAAACCAGAGAATATAGAATTTTTTGAAAATGAAACAATAAGAATACCCATAACTCTCAAAAATACTGGAGAGTTTACACTATATACCATCTTCTTGGATGCATCAATAAATAATGAGCTTTTTAGCTTAAGGCTTGGAAGTTCTACAGTTGAGATGTTAGTTAAGGGGCAAACCTTTAGTACATTCTTAGAAGTAAAAAACAATGGTGCAGAACCAGGGCAGTATGAGATTACTCTTAAATCCACAGTTTTTAGTCCGAGTTTTACAGATACAACTAAGCTTTTTTTAGACCTAAAAGACAAAGAAGTTTCAAAGAAACAGTCTTTGTTGGATCAACTGGAGTTTATGAATGAACTGTTTAGAGGAAATCCAGAATGCTTAGAATTTAGTGAAATTGTTGGAGAGGTAAGATCTTTAATTGATAAGAGAGACTATGGAAAGGCAACTAAGCTGGTTGATAATACAATTTCAGGGTGCAGAGAACTAATTGCACTGGATGAAGCAGAATTGAATTTTCCCTTCAGGTCCGTAAGGGCTAAATCTAACTTTGGATTGTTTGTTATAGAGTCTGTAATGTTTCTTTCAATCACAGCAATACTGTATTATTTCTACCAAAAAAGGAAGCATAGATAATTTATTATTCTTCAGTTATAAACAAACTATTTATACTCTGTTTTTTCTTTATATTTAAAATGAAGGGGCGAAAAACCAAATTTTCTAAGAAAAAAAAAATTCCTAAGACCTTTAGAAAAGGGGAGCAGGCAAAGTACAAAGGACTTCATTCTGGGAAATTAAGCCAGGAAAAAATAGAAGAATATGCAAGACTGGTAGAGCTTGTGAGAGAAGAGATGTCTAAGACTATTGTTGGGCAGCAGGGTGTTATTGGATGGTTATTAAGCGCTATGTTATGCAACGGCCATGTTCTAGTAGAAGGAGTTCCTGGAATAGCAAAAACATTAATTGTTAGAACATTATCTAAAGTAACTGGAGGAGATTTTTCAAGGATACAGTTTACTGCAGATTTACTGCCTACTGATGTTACAGGACTTACGATATATGAGGAAAAAACAAAACAGTTTAAAGTGGTTAAGGGGCCTGTTTTTGCAAACTTTTTATTGGCAGATGAGATTAACAGAAGCCCGCCTAAAACACAATCTGCACTTTTAGAAGCAATGCAGGAGAAAGAAGTCACTATTGGGGATACTACTTATGATTTGCCTGACCCTTTTTTTGTCATGGCCACTCAAAACCCAATAGAGCAAGGGGGTGTTTACACATTACCAGAGGCTCAAGTTGATAGATTTTTGTTTAAAGTAATTGTAGATTACCCTACTGAGGAAGATGAGATGGAGATATTAGAGAGAAATATGACTCTGAGGAATTTTAATTCTTATGAACTCAAGGCAGTGATTAATCCACAAAAAATTGTGGAGATGCAGCATGACGTAAAAAAAGTTTATATGAGCAATGAGATTGCCAGATATATAGTAGATCTTGTAGACGCCACCAGGAATCCCAGCAAATACAAAATAGAAAAAGGAAAGTATATTGGATATGGAGCAAGTCCTAGAGCATCTATTGGCTTGTTTATTGCAGCTAAAGCACAGGCATTAATGAAAAAAAGCCCTTATGTTCTACCTGAGCATGTTAAGGAGATTGCTGCCCAAGTTCTTAGGCATAGACTTTTACTGAATTATGAAGGGCAGGCAGAAAATGTGAGCTCTGATGACATTATAAAGGAGATTCTTGAGAAAGTCAAGGTGCCTTAAAATGGCAAAAAAGAAATTACTAGTAGACTTATTACCTGCTATAAGGAAGTTAGAGGTTCTTACCAAGCAACATGCAGCTATAGGTTTAGGCGGGCAGTACATAAGTGTTTTCAAGGGGAGAGGGATTGAATTTGAAGATTATAGACCTTATTCTGCTACTGATGATGCATCGTTAATAGACTGGAAAGCAAGCAAGAAAGCGCATAAAATATTGATTAAAGAGTATGTTGAGGAGAGAAATGTTAATGTTGTTTTTGCTTTGGATGTAAGCCAAAGTATGTTATTTGGGTCAACTAACAAGCTTAAAAATGAATATGCAGCAGAGCTTGTTGCTTCTCTAGCGCATGCTATCCTGGAAGTAGGAGACAATGCTGGTTTAGTGATGTATAATGATTCAATTGTGAGAAATATAGTTCCATCAAGGCAAAGAAGCCAGTTCTATGATATTGCAAGAACTTTGACAAATCCTGAAGTATACGGCGGTAAAAAGGATTTTAATAAACTTTCTAAATTTTTGATGGTATCTTTTAACAGAGGAGCTGTTATAATCCTGATTTCTGATTTTATTGGGATGCAGCAAGACTGGGAAAAGAAATTGAAAATACTTACAAGCAAATTTGATGTCATAGGTTTAATGATCAGAGATCCAAGAGACAGGTCTTTGCCTGAAGACTATGTTGGAGAGATATTAATAAAAGATCCTTATTCTCATAAGAGAGTTGTTATAGACCCTTCTTTGTTGGGAGAGCTATATGCTAAAGAATCTAAAAGGCAAGAAGACGAGATTTTGAATGCTTTTATTGATGCTGGAGCAGACTCTACTTTGATAACTACAAATGAATTTTTTGTTAAACCAATTGTAAAGCTATTTAAACTAAGAGCGCTAAAGGTAAGAGCATAATGACAGATGTTATATTTGCAAGACCTTCGTATTTATGGCTGTTAGTTACTTTGATATTTCTTGTTGTAGTGCATTTTGTTACAGTAAAGGGATTTAGGAAGAAAGCATTGTCTTTTGCAAACTTTGAAGCTATAGAAAGGGTTACTGGAAGGATACAGCTGTCTCAGAATTATCTAATTTTGTTTTTGATGGGGTTTTCGTTTGTTTTTTTGATATTTTCTGCTGCAGGGACAACTTTAATTTTTGAAGCAGAGTCTACTGACTCTGACTTTGTTTTGGCTATAGATGTTTCTGCAAGCATGACCGCTGATGATTTTGAGCCCAATAGACTAGAAGCTGCTAAATCTGCGGCTTTGAGTTTTATTAACTATACTAAAGGAGATACCAAGAAAGCGTTGATTACTTTTTCCTCTACAATTTTAGTTGAGACTCCGCTAACTGATGATGAATTTACCTTAACAGAAGAAATAAAAAGCCTTAATATCAGAAAAGGCGGGGGGACTAACATTGGAGAGGCGATTACTACTGGGACTAACTTATTGCTTAATTCTGATAAGGGCAGAGCTATAGTCTTATTAACTGATGGCAGAGGAAATGTCGGCCTGCCTTTAGAAGAAGCTATAAACTATGCAGTGCTTAACCTAGTTTCTGTGCATACAATTGGAGTTGGAACTGAGGAAGGGGGGGAGATCATAGAGGGATCTGATGTTTTATTAAAAGTTGATGAGAACACCCTGCAAGAAATTGCTGACTCTACCGGAGGAGTTTTTTACAAGGCAACTACAAAAGAGGAAGTAGACCAGGCTTATTCTGAAATTTCTGACTTCAAGAAGAAGCTAATCTCTAAAGATTTGTCAATGGTTCTTTTGATTCTTGCTTTAGTAACTTTGACATTTACATGGGGGATGCTTAATATTAGATTCAGAACTATACCTTAATTTAATGAAGCTAATTCTCTTCTTAATCTTTCCTCTTCAT
>C687J35174_10005902_pt1 | contig 16061 bp, 23 predicted proteins | sample RifCSPhighO2_01_FD_35174 | JGI IMG/M metagenome (IMG submission 35174) | reverse complement strand
ATTGCTAATTTTAGATTTTCTAATTTATCTTTCTCTTCATTAACAATCAAATCTGTTGATAAAGCAGCAAATACTTGCTTTCCATCTTTATTAGATAAATAGACAAGATTTCTTTCCTTAAGCTTTGTTAAAGTATCATATACATTAGCTCTATGCATCTTGGTTCTTTTTGATATTTCTGTTGCAGTAGATTCTTTATTTTTAAGTAAATCCAAATAAATAGTAGTTTGCATCTTAGGTATGCCTACTGATTCAAAAGCCTTTATTATTGATTCATCAGTCATAATATTTTTAAGATAATTATTTATATATATTTTTCGGTTTTTAAAAAAGCTATCTAATCACTTACTCTGCAAATACTTATTCATTCCATTTTCAAAAATTCATCAATATATTCCATTATTCTTTCTCTTTTATCTGTATTAATAGAAACTTGTTCGCCATAATTAGTTTTCTTTAAATAAAGAATTCATTCTTTAATTAATTCTTTCGAAACATCTTTAATTCTTCCTCTTATCTCTGGAGGAAATCCTTTTTGTAAATTGTCTAAAGCAGTATGACTATATTCAAACTTACCCTTACGGCTAAGTTTATGCAGAATTTTTCCTTTAATCTGATCATCAGTCCACAAGTAAAGTCCACCAAAATAGACTTTGAACATAAAATTTATATACTTTTGGTATTTTATGTTCAAAATGGAAGATAAATCATTATTACTAAAACTAACAGGAGAACTACCATTGTTCAAAATAATAGACTTTCTATTAGAAAATAAAGGAATGGATTTTAGTAAATCAGATATATCAAAACAAGCCGGTATTTCAAGAGCTTCATTATTTAATTACTGGGGCGAAATAGAAAAACAGGGTATAGTAAAAGTTACAAGAAGCTTTGGAAAAACAAAATTATATACCATAAATACAAATAATCCAGTTACTCAAAGAATAATAGAACTTGAAAAAACATTAATAAACGAAGCAATGACTAAAGCAAAAAAAGAAATGATTATAGAAAATTAATTCTTGCTCTGCAAATACTTAATTATCTCTAAAGAAGCCTTTCCACCTTCACCAGCAGCAACTATTATCTGTTTCTCAGTTATATCAGTAACATCACCAGCAGCAAATATTCCAGGCACATTAGTTTGATTCCTCTTATCAACAATGATCTCTCCCCATTTATCCTTTTCTACAATATTAATAAAAGAGCTAGCTGGCATCAATCCAATCTCAACAAACACCCCATTAACATCTAAAACTCTTTCCTGTCCATTAATATCTAATTTCAAACCATTAACAAATTTATCTCCTAATATTTCCTTAGTCTTAGCATTATAAACAACTTCTACTTTACTATTATTCAATATATTATCCAACATTCCCTTATCTCCTGTTAATTTATCATTTAAATTTACAATATAAACCTTAGGACAATATTTTAATGCAAACAAAGCAGCATCCAAAGCACTATTTCCACCTCCAACTACCGCTATTATCTTATCTGCAAATAAAGGAACATCACAAGTTGCACAATAACTTAATCCCTTTCCATAATATTCTTTTTCTCCTGGAACATTTAACTCTCTATGTTTCTCTCCTGTCGCAATTAACACTGTTTTTCCTTCAAAATCTCCATCATCTGTTTTTACTATAAAATTATTTTCCTTAACAACATCATTTACACTTATACCTTGCCTTAATTCTATCTTGTAATCATTCAAATGCTCTTTAAACTTCTCAACTAAATGAACTCCATCTATTAAATGAAATCCTAAATAATTTTCAACATCTGCACTTAGTAAGGTTTGTCCACCAACATCTTTGCTTAAAATTATAAAATTAAGTTTCTGTCTTGCTAAATATACACTAGCTGCCATTCCAGCAGGTCCAGCTCCTATTATAATGCAATCATACACCATCTTTTTCTATAATAAAGTAAATTAATGATATTTAAAACTTATTATAAAGAAATTCATGTAAAATCATAGACTTTGACTCCACATTTTATTCACACTTGCTAAATTTTCTAATACCTGTGCAAAATCACTATTTTGAGCAACAAATCTTTCCATAAGATCTCTAGGAGTTATAGCATAAGGATGTGTAATCCCATAGAATCTTACATTATTTGCTCCCATTTTTCTTGCTTCTAAACATGATTCTCCATCAGAAATTATATCCCCAATATATATGAAAGGTGATTTTAAATCACTTTGTGCTAATCTAAATATTTCGTTAACCTTCCCAGCAAAAGGATTATCAACGTTTTGTAAAAAATGTGTTAAACCATCTCTTTCAAATCTAATTTTTACTCCTTCAAAAGGTTCATTTGTGATTATATAGATATTCTCTCTTCCAATAGCTTCCTCAGTTACACAAAGAGCTTCTCTTGCTCCAGGTATTAATGTTGGAGGTTCACCAATTCTATTTTCTTTAATAAATAATGAAACTACCATATCAATATCTTCTTCTCTTATTCCTAAATCTCTATAAAATTTTTTCCAATCGTGTGATTGAAAATTTCTTCTATAATCATCTAAAGAAATTATTGGATATCCTAATCTTTCCCTTATTCTAGTATCTACTCCGAACACATGTGCTAAAGAATCATATAATGTCCCATCTAGATCATATGCTATTTTCATATTTTTAGAAAAAATAAACAGTATTTAAACATTTTGATTAGTAATCACTTTTAAGAAGCAATTCTAATCACAACACAACACACCATCACCATTACAATTAAACAACAATATCTTTATAATTAACATATAGAAATCAATCCCGCCATGAAAAAACGCTTCCAATGGATACTTCCAACTTTAATAACAATTTTCATAATTTTACTAGTTTTATATTTTAAACATCAAATAATAGATCAAGCCATAACATTAAATGAAATAGCTCAACCATTAAAAGAAAGTTTCTTCCTTTACCTTCCAAAGATATTATTCGTTATAATCTTATTCTTTATAACAAAAATATTCATAGAATTAACATTAAAAACAATAAAAAAGGGTTTAGAAAAGAAAGGAAGACCTCAAGACATCTTACTTTTCCAATACCCATATAAAATTATAGTATGGTTTACAGCTATCTTAATCTCAGTATCAATTATTTACAAAAACTTCACATCTTTAATATTATCTCTAGGTTTAGTTGGTTTTGGTATAACATTTGCCTTACAAAAGCCAATTTTAAACTTTGTAGGTTGGTTAACAATCATAGCAAAACGTCCTTATTGGATTGGAGATAGAATAAAGATAGGAGAAGTAAAAGGAGATGTTTTTGATCTTAACATAATGTACACTTCCTTATCCGAATTCGGTACAGATATAGGAGATGAGAGTTCCGGTCGTTCAATTACCATTCCAAATGAATATGTCTTCTCTCAAGCAGTCTATAACTACACTAAAGGCTCTGTCTACATCTGGGATACAATTAATCTATCAATTACCTATGAATCAGACTGGAAAGAAGCTACAGACTTATTAGAACAAGCTACAGCAAAGATAGTTGGGAGTGTAATGAAACATAACTATGAACGCTGGGTTTCAAATAAGAACAAGTTTCAAATTCTAGGTAAAGATGTAGTTGAAAAGCCAATAATGCGTCTTAATCTTAAAGATTCATTTATCCAAGTAAGTGCAGTTTATCTAACAGATTCAAGAAAACGAGGATTAACAAAAACAGAAATAACAAAAGAAGCTCTTGAATTAATATCAAAAGCTAAAAACGTTAGAATAGCCTATCCACATATGCATATTATTAAAGATAAAAACTAAAAAGATAGATTTAAATATTTTTCTTAACTTACATAATAAAATGAAAAAATTAAGAACAATAGTTGCTATAACAAGTTTAGTTTCTCTATTATCAACATCTCCTATGATGGCGATTCCAACAGATTCTTTTCCACCAAAAACAGATAGTTACGAAAAACAAAAAAGATTAGCAATTCCAACAATTCCATATGCTGAGTTACTTATCACAGATGCATTTGATAATGAAACCCATAAGTTATTAGTAGGAAATATAAGGGGTTATATACGTATAACGGTACCAAGAGGGTATTCATATAGCAAGATAGCAAGAGATTTAAATAGGGTACTAATTGAAGATATAACTTCAGAAGATTTATTTACTGAAAATAAAGATAGGATGGGAGACGATCCAGATTTTTTAAGAGAAAAATCTATACTATACCTTACACTCAATAAAAAAGATTTAGTTCCATCAAATTTTTATCAAGATAAGCTTTCTAGACTTTTTAACACATTTTAAACCAATTAAAGATAAAAACTAAAAAAATTCATTTAAATTTCTTCTTTCTTTACTTCTTTCAACAGCTTCTTCCCAACTACACTTCATTTCTTTCATAATGTTTAGAATTTGCAACTCTTTTTTTTCCATTTTTATTATTAAAATATTAACTAGTTTATAAACACTATCAATCTAAATTATAGTTTTTATTATCTATATTTTCTATTGAGACATCCCTTTAAAGTTAATACTTAATGTTTAACAAAAAGTTAGAAAATAATTAATATATCTCACTAAAAATATCCTAAATCTATCTATAAAATCAAAACATATAAATACAACATATAGACCCTAGAAGTCATAAATAAATTAATTTAACATCTACATCAAGTAGTGCCTACAAAAATGTATATACGCATAAAAACAAAGAAAAACAATAAAGAAAAAATAACTAAATATGCGTACTTAGTAGAAAACAAAAGACGTTGGAAAAAACCAAAACAAAAAGTAAAAAAGTACCTGGGAAAGGTGTATGAATATCCAAATACTCAATCAAGTTCAATTGACATCTCAAATCTTTCTTATCAAGACAGCATAAAACAAATCTTATTATCCCATTTACTAGAAATCAATTTCAAGTTAAATGAAGATTTAATTCAAAATGAAGATCTTTCAGTAAATCTAATTGATTTTAAAGTAAAAAATTCTAAGAATAAAAATGCAGTTATAAAATTAAATGACGGATTTATCTCAAATTATTCTCTTAAACAAGCTTTAAATTTTAATTTACCGAATGCAACAGATAAAGAATGTGCAAAAGCATTAGCTACAATTTTAATCTCTTCTGGATTTAAATTAACCGACGATACATTTATTTCTTTGTTTAAAAAAGTCTATAAGTTTGAAGTCTAAACACATTCCTAAACAAACAAACACTTAAACAAACAAATAAACAAACACTAAGCAAGCGAGCAAGCACTCAAAACGTCTATAAATGGCTTATACGATAGAATTGAGGCATTGGCTAAACACAAGTCTAAACACATCCTAAGCACTCGCTAAGCACTCAGTAAGCACATACTAAGCAATTAAGCACATAAAACTTTAAATATATAAAATGCTTTAATATATAGGGGAATGTATAATGGCAGTAAATGATCCTAATTTTGAAGAAAACGTTAAATTATCCTTTATTAAGATGAAAGAGCATGCAAATAGCTTGGAATTAAGAATGAAGGATTTAGAAGGAAAGATGATAGAAATTTTGGAGATGTTTACTATTTTAAAAACTAATGTGGACATCAAATTAACCTTAAAAGAAGAAAAAAGGGAAGAAATAAACGAATTTTCAGATAATTCCATTGGAAATGAAGGGGTCCAAGCAAGCAAGCAAGCAAGCGAGCAAGCAACTAAGCAAGCAAGCACACAAGCAATCACTAAGCAAGCAAGCACTCTAACCGACCCAAAAGAGATAGAAACTCTGTTTAAAAGTATTCCAAAAAAGCAATTTCTTACCTTTTTGACAATATATCAGCTTGAAGAAGAAAAACAAACAGTTACATATCGATCTGTTGCCGAAAAACTCAATCTATCTGAATCATGCACCAGAGCTTACGTAGTCTCACTTATTCAAAAAAAAGTGCCTTTAATCAAGAAAAAGGTAAATAATCGAGTAACAATCCTCACTATACCTCAAAATTTCAAAGATCTAGAACTTTACCCAAAACTCTTAAATCTCTTTTACAGATTGGACTCTGGACAATCTCGTCTCATCTAATCCTCACTTTTATTTTTAACATACGTATAATATATAAATTTCATTAATTAAATACGTATAAATCTATTTATTCTCTCTTATTTATATTTATCATTCCAATATCATCACTCACTTCGTTAAAAACCATCAATATTTAATACGTATAACTCAATAAAATCTCTCACTATTTCTTCTTTTTATTCTTCTTTTCTATAGAATCAGATCGAATCTCACTCATAATTTTACTCTTTATTTCATCCTCAATATAATATCTTTTATTACCATTTTTCTCTACAATCTCACTCACCAAATCATCACTTTTTCTTTTTATATTATTCAATTGCCCCCTAATTGTACTCTTATCTTTTCCTAAAGTTGCAGCTAGATCTTCATAACTTAATTTTAAATCAGTATTTAACAAAATCCATATAACTGCTCTCTCCATAACTGTTAATCTTTTTAAAATAAAACCTAGTTCTTCACTACTATAATCAATAATATCATCTTTAGCTGTTTGGACACGTGTTTGGACAGCTGTTTGAACACCAACAGCTGTTTGTTTTAAACGCACAGCTGTTTGAGGCTGTTTGGACAGCTGTTTGAATAATTGATTATTTACAAAAACTTGCTTATCTTCAAGTTCTTTTATAGCATTTTCAATAGCAACTAACCTAGATTCAACATCCACTATCTTATCTTTATGTTTATTTAACCGTACTTTATGTTTTCTTCTATGACCTTCAAGATGATTTATCCATTCATTCATGGATTTAACATCTTTTTTTATATTCGAGAAAGACATATTTAACTTAGAATTTATTTTATTAAGGTCAACTTTTTCATCCTCTCTTTTAAATATATCAAAAAAACCCATATCAAACTAAAAATCTAACTTCTTATTAAACCTTTCCATAGAAATATTTAAATAAAATGCAATTTTTTAATAATTATGAAGATTTTAACAATAATTTTACTAATATCTTTAATCTTAATTGCTAGCTGTTCAAACACAAACAGGGTTATAATAACAAACAGCCAACAAAAAGACATAGAAATACAAGTAAACTTAGCAATAACACCCCAACAAAAACAACAAGGTTTAATGAATGTTTCAAATTTATCAGAAAATCAAGGCATGCTCTTCTTGTTTGATAATGAAGATTATTATAATTTCTGGATGAAAGATACATTGATTCCTTTAGATATAATATTCATTAACAAAGATCTAAGAATAGTTGATATAATTCAAGCAGTTCCTTGTAAAAAAGATCCTTGTAAAGTTTACACCCCAAAAAATAAAGCAAAATATGTTTTAGAAGTTAACAAAGATTTCGCAAAAGATAATAAAATAGCAATAAATAACAGCTTAAAACTTTTAATCAATTCTTAAAACCTAAACCAATAACAAAGTTTAAAAATTCTTTCTTTTTGAAGATAATACACAATGGAACTACAAACAGGAACATCACAAACACAAACAGGATTACTTGAAAAACAAGTTAGAGTAGAATTAGCATATGATCACTTCTATATTTTTTTAAATTCTGCCTTATCAGAATATCCAAAAGAGTTAGCATGTTTAATGTTTGGGAATTGTTTAGATGTTTCCAATATTAAAGTAAATCTTTTTACTCATGCAAAACCAATAAAGCAAACAAAAACAAGATATTGGATTGATTTAGAAAAACAAGCCCAAGTAAAGAGAAATTTAAGAGCTTTAAACCCATATGAAAAAAGATTAGGTGATGCACATACACATACTTTAAAACGNAGGGATGTTGGATTAAAACCAAGACCACAAGATTTACAATCATTGCTTGACGCTTTGGATAGGAATACCGAACCAAGCAAAGATGATAAAGAAGATATGTTAAAAAATAAAAGGCCAGTCTATCTTATAATTGCAATATCTCCTGTTTTTGTTAATTCTAAATATTGGATGCATACAGAACAAGGAGCACTATTTGGAACAATACCAGTAGATAATACCCCAGAATATCACATTTACACAAGAGCTTTTTCATATGATCCAATACAAAAAGATTTTACAAGAGCTAGAATTCAGTGTAAATTTCCACAACATTTAGAACATTTTTTGGTTAAGCAGCCTACAAATTAATCTGTTTAAAACTTTTAATCAATTCTTAAAACATAAATATAATAATTGACTACGTATAATGCTAACTATGAGTATCATTTTAAGTTAAAAGTTCTCATAAGCATTATCTTACAATTTTAACTCCTTCTTTGTCTTTAAAACCCCTATCACCTGTTAAGAATATTATTTTATTTTCAGTTGCATAGGTATATCCAAAACAATCAATATATGAAAATTTTTTATCCTTATGTTCATATCTAAATATCATAGCCTTTGAAATTAAACTAAGTGGCAGATCATCAGCGATTTTAGAGAATTTTTCTAAAAATAGGATAGCAACATTTTTATCATACTTTTTAATCAAAAAATAAAACAATTCTGCTAAATTCTCTTTCAAAGTTACTACATCACTTTCAAGATAAGGACTATAAGCCGGATTACCTTCAGCTATTTCTATTAATGCATAACTATCTAAAAAATATTTCATTTTAATTAAATTTACTATCTAATTCCTCATCAACTTCTTTCAATAATTCATCCGTTGTTTTATTAGATTTGGCTTTAAACTCTTTTAATTTTCCAAATACTTCTTTTAATGTTACTGTTTTTTTCTTTATAGTAATTTCTATCTCGTCGTTTACATTAAGCCCTTCATTTTTAATCTCATCTTTAGGCAAAACAACTCCGATAGAATTTCCCCATGCTCTCAATCTAGTTGTTGATTTTATCATAGTATAATTATATGTATAATTAATATATAAACCTTTCTATCACAATCTTTATATCTAAGTTAGTTATACGAACAATAAAAAGAGGATAAAATGCTAAATCAACTAGAAACAGAGCTTAAGTTACGAGGTTTTTCTAAGCAAACAGTAAAAACTTATTCTTTACAAAATCAACTATTCTTAAATCATGTAAAGAAAGATATTAATGAGGTTAATGAACAAGATATTAAAGATTACTTTGCTTCACTTATGGATAAAAACTTCTCAGCAAAAACAATATCTTTGAAGCGAGCAGCTTTAAAATTCCTGTATGATGAAATACTTAAAAAATCAATTGTTAACATTAAAACACCCAAAATAGCTAGGAAATTGCCTGAAATACTCACAAGAGATGAAGTTAAATCATTAATTGAAAATGCTAAATCAGAGAAATCTAAGTTAATAATTGAATTACTCTATTCATCTGGAATAAGAGTTTCTGAATGTGTCAATCTAAAACTTACTGATCTTAATTTACAAGAAAAAACAGGATGGGTGAGAGCTGGAAAAGGAGGTAAAGATAGATTATTAATTTTATCAGATTCTTTTATTACTCGATTGAATAGTTTTATGCCAAGATTTAATTCTAGTAATCCATATTTGTTTCAAACGACTAAAAATCACATTTCTGTAAGAAACGTTCAAAAGATAATACAGAGAGCAGCTAGGAAAGCTAATATTAATAAAAGTGTAAGCCCACACACATTAAGACATACTCTAGGAACCCATTTACTTGATCAAGGAACTGATATTAGAGTCATACAACAAATCTTGGGCCACAATTCACTCAATACAACAATGTTATACACTCAGGTTTCAGCTGAACAACTTAGGAAAGTGAAAAGTCCATTAGATAGTTTAAATGAGAATAAAGAAACTACTACTAAGTAAATAAAATGGAAAGCTTTATAAATAGGCAATTTAACTTAATTTTATGTCAACCGTATTACAAAATAAAGGTTTAGATTTTAAAGGAATAACAATATTAAAACCTATAGGGACTGGTTTAGTATTCACTTATCCGGCTTATGGCCCAGATACATTCGCCAATGTTGCAGCTACAATAGAAGCAGATGATTTAACAACACCAACAATGGCCGACAAGGCAGCTTTAGTTTATTCAGCATTTAATTCAGATAATAAATACAGTAGAGAAATTAGAAAATTAATGGAAGATGACGAGTGGTTATGGGGATTTACAGGAATTCTTCCAAGTTCTAAACATGATGGATACTTTATTCAAGATCATCCTAAAATAAGAGAAGGAATGCCTTTTATGGATGGAGATGAATTAATTTCAAGATTAGGATCAAAAGAAGCAAATGGTATTGTTTATAGTGATGATGGAACAATAAGATTTGTTAGAGATATATTTGGGATTACAGGAGATAACATATTACCATTAAGATCACACCCTTATATTATTGCTTTAGCAGGAGAAGAAGGCGCACAAAAACTTTCGGAAATTGAAGGATATATCTATAAAGTAAGACCGCATGTAGCTCTACCTCCTCTTGATGATATTACAAGAGTTCCCGTACTTGGTTTTGGTTGTTGGTATGATGGGGGTCGTTGGTTTACATCCATTGGATATAATGATGGCGATAGAAAAGGTTCTGCTTTCGGTTTACTAAATAAGACTTATGAAACAAGTCGTACAAAAGAATAAATCCTTATATTAATATTACCTTACATCATAACTCAAAGAATTAATTTCATGTAATCTGTTAATAAAATTATCAGAACTCTTATTTCTTTTAAAATCTCTTGCTTTATCTCTTATTCTAGAAAGTATAGCTAATAATTTTTCTTCACTTTCTCCTTCTTCTTTCTCTTCAAAAAATACATTTCCATAATTTCCAAAAGGATCATCTCCAACAACCCCATGTCTAGTCTTAGCCTCCTTCTTAATCTCTCTTATAGCATTGTAAGCAAACAATCTAATATCATCAGTTAATTTCAAAGTTTTATTTAAATTTTTAACGTCTTCATTTTCAGAAAACTTGATAAAAAGACTTAATTCTTCTTTTCTAGAATCAAATTTTAACACACCAACACTTTTCAGCTTGATATTAATGCTTTTCATCGTTATTATAATTTATTTTTACTTTATAAATTTATCTAACCATTAAAATGAAAGTTATAATATCACTTTTTCTTCTTCCAATTCAGATAAAATAAAAAAGCTATAAAAAATGCAGGTCCAGCTATTATTAATGACCAGGATATCATGTACCATTCAAAAGAGTTAGTCAATGTATTAAAAACCATTTGTGCAATATATAATAATCCACCCAAGGCAAAAGATACTGCTCCAACTAATTCGTGTTTCCAAGCTATAATTAAGATTATTGCCAAAATAAGTACAGGAATATTATGCATAAATAGTGCAAGAGCACATTCTAAAAAACCGTTACAACTTTCAAAAACATCCAAAGAAAACATAGCTAAAAATAAAATAAATAATATACTGAATATTCTAGGGATCCAATACAGAAATTTACTGATTTTACGCATTTTATTTAAAAAACTGACTTATATATTTAATATAAATTAAGATTAACAATAAAATTATTAAAAAAGAAAAAAACAACCTTTTGTAAAATTTCAGCTGATTATTTAAATTATTAACTTTTTTCTCAATCCTTTTTTGATTATTATCAAACATTAGCCTAGATAGTTAAGATCTTCTTCTTTCTCTCTTTTCATNTCAACAGCAGTCTTATTAGTATTCAATAAGTTTTTAACTTTATTCTCAAAATCTTCCGCTTTCTTGATTAAAGGCTTATAATCTATCTTTAATCCTAGATAATTATCCAAAACTTCAATCACCTTTGCAGCTGCTCTTGAATCAGGTAACTTTGAATGAGTCTCAGCAAACACACAGCTTAATGGAATATCTTTCTGTAACATCAAAGCTCCAGTTACTCCCATTACAACACCTTCTTTTAATGGTTCTAATCCAATTTTAACCCATTTAGCTTGTTTACCCGAATAATAAAATGTTTTTACACTATCCGGATCACCTTCCATTGCCCCTACACCTTCAACAGAAATAACTTCCTTTACAGTCAATTGTTTGCATAAATCTTTTATAGCATCAACTAATTGCCATTCTAATCCATTGACCCCAATTAAAGCATGGAGTATTACAATATTTGTTTTTTTATCATAAAATATTCCTAAAGGTTCAACTGCTTTTGAATCATGTATTGCCACCATCGGATTTATATCCTTACTAGTGATTTTGCCTATCTGTTCAGCTTGTAAATGTTCAATTAAAAACTCAGTTGCTATTGTTCCAATCAATCCAAATCCAGGAAAACCTTCAATAAGAATTACATTCTTAGGTTTTTTTGTTAATTCTATTTCCATTTTCACACCTCTTAACTTTTTCCTATCTTTGTTCTTTAAATACTTTATTATTCTTAAAGTTATACTTATCTAGTAATAAGTAAATTATATATAATGAAAAACAAGTTTTTACATTAATGGCAAATCAAGGTTTAGTTAATTTTATTAAAGAATACTTATCAAAAGGTTTTAACGAACAAGCCTTAAAACAGGGTTTAATGCAAAAAGGTTGGCCTTCACCAGAAATAGATCAGGCGTTTTCAGAAGCCAAATCCCTTCCTCAGCAAAAACAAGAATTTAAACAACCCATAAAAGTTAAGCCAGAAATTAAAGAGGAAAAAGAAGAAGAAAAACAAGTCATAGATTTAGAAAAAGAGCCAATTAACAAGAAAAAAATACTTTACTATGGCCTATCATTTTTAGGAATTTCAGTTATTTTATTATTTACATTATTAGTTTTCTTTTATATGAATGGAGTAATAGATTATACCATTAAAGACCCAGCTACAGGAAAAACGTTAACTAAATCATGTATTTATGAAGATTGTTCAGATATGAAAGACTTTGCAATATCTAATGTTAAATCACACATATCACTCTCTTTAATAATAAGCATAATATTAGCAATTGCTTTGGTAGTTATTTATCATTTTATTAGATACAAAAATATTTTTTTCTGGGTTTCAAATGCGCTTTATTTATTGTTCTTAGCAGTTATTATATATCTATGGTTTAGTTTTAATTCCAAATAAAAAGCTATTTAAACAGACTTTTTATCTTTTTCTTTAAATGGGCCCGTAGCTCAGCCTGGTTAGAGCATTCGACTCTTAATCGAATGGCCGTGGGTTCAAATCCCATCGGGCTCATTTTAGATACATTTTTATTTTTATTTGTTAGTATACCATTCTTTAAATTGGCACAATTACAAGAAGGGTTGGGAGCAAGGGTAGGAAAAACAACACCTAAATCATATAATAAAAAAGATGAAGATATAGACTTTTATGAAAGAACATTTATTTCACAAGATCATAAACCATTTTTTTATTTAGAAGTTGGAGAAAATTATTTGCCCTTAGAAGCAAGGATCCTTGCTGAAGTAACACATCACAAAATTTTCAAAGAAAATCAATTTCCAAAAAAAGGAATTGGTGTTAAATCCCATTACCCACTTGATATAAAGATTAAACAAAAAATAGGAAGTAAACACGAACATAAATATATATTAAAATTAAAAAAAGAACTAAACTATATATATTTTAAATTATAAAGATAAAAAATAAAAATTTAAAGTAAGGTTTTTATTCTTTCTATATTTTCTGCTATTTTATCGCCATTTTCGGTAAGTCTTATTGTTTTGATTCTGCCTGCTTTCTCAAAGCTTACTAATTTAGCTTTCTCCATCTCTTGTAGAATTTTTACAGCATGAGAATATGTACAATCAACTTCTTTTGCGAGTACGCTTCCATAACGGTTTTTAGTTCCTTTTCTTAATGCCACTAAAATCATTGCAGGCTTTTTCCTAAAAAAAACCTCGAAAATGTCTTTTTTGCTTGTCTTTACCATTAATTTTCCCCCTTATTGAGGATAAGATAATATGTTTGTATATTTAAAGATTTATATAGTGACTTATATATTAAATCATCCATGCTAGAAAACAAACAACAAAAACTATATAAACCTTTCTGCGTTTTTTGCAAAAGATTTAAAAACCTTCTCTAAAAACCAACTTTTTCCTCTCAAAAATCAATATTTTACTTTTTATTACCATAATCTTTAAATAATACCACTCTTAAAAATATATAATGCTAGATATAAATTTGATAAGAGAAAATCCAAGCTTAGTAAAAGATAGTTTAAAGAAACGTGGATTGAATCCAAATCAAGTAGACGAGTTCTTATCTCTAGATTCTAAATGGAAAACAATTAAACAGCAAACAGAAGAGCTTAGAGCAGAAAGAAATAGAACAAGTGTTAGAATAAATGAAGCTAAAAAACAAGGAAAAAGTATAGATGATATTATTAAAAGATCAAAAGAACTTCCTAAAAAAATCCAAGAATTAGAAAATGAATTAAAAGATTTAGAAACTAAAAGAGAATTTATTTTTGAAAATTTTCCTAATTTAGTTGATAAATCAGTTCCAATCGGAGATGAATCAAAAAATAAAACAATATTAACTTTCGGAAAAATATCTAAATCAAAATTTCCTGCAAAAGGACATGAAGAATTATTATTAAATCTAGATTTAGTTGATATTGAAAAAGCAGCAAAAGTTTCAGGAGCTCGTTTTTATTATCTTAAAAGAGATATTGTAAGATTAAATTACGCAATTATTAATTTTGCTCTGGATTTTTTATCAAAAAAAGGTTTTATATTAATGCAGCCTCCTTACATGTTAAATAAAGCTTCATTAAAAGGAGCATTGCCTCTAGCTGCATTTGAAGAAATGATTTACAAAATAGAAGATGAAGATCTTTATCTTATAGGAACAGCCGAACATGCATTAAATGCTTACTATTCAAATGAAACTTTACAAACAAAAGATTTACCAATAAGATTTGCTGGAGTTTCTCCTTGTTTTAGAAAAGAAGCAGGAAGTCATGGAAAAGATACAAAAGGAATTTTTAGAACACATCAATTTGAAAAAATAGAGCAATTTGTTTTTTGCACTCCTGAAAATTCATGGAAAGAATTTGATTTGATATTAAATAACTCAAAAGAGATGTTAAAACAGCTAAAAATTCCATTTCGCTTTATTATTCTATCATCTCAAGATATGGGAAGAGTTCCAACTAAAACAATAGATTTTGAAGGTTATTTTCCGAGTCAAAAAGCTTATCGTGAACTAGGTTCTTGTTCTAATTGTCTAGATTATCAAGCAAGAAGAAGCAATATAAAATATGATGATAAAGCAACAAGAAAATTTGTTCATACTCTTAATAATACAGCAATAGCAACTGAAAGAATGATCGCTTGTATCGTTGAAAATTACCAACAAAAAGATGGATCAATAAAAGTTCCTTTAGTTTTACAAAAATATATGAATGGAGTTAAAGTTATTGAAGAAAAGAAAATTTCTAAGAAAAAGAGACTATAAAACCTTCCCTTTGCTACACATCACACAAATACCTTTTTTGCTATCAAAATGCAGATTACAAACATTCTTTCCACATCTCGGACAAGGAATTTCAGCAATTCTCACATTACACACTTGACATTTGACTAAAATGTTCATAATAAGAATATGTTTAGTTTACTTATAAATTTTTGTATAAATAGTTTTAAAAGCTTTTCTAACCTTAATTTATGAAGAGATAATATGGCAAAAATAAATATAAGAACAAGATTGCATTTTATAGATGATAAGATTATTATGAATGATAAACAACCTACTAAAATTGATAGATCAAAAACACCAACTCATGATTTTGTTTTAGAGAATGTCCTATTAGATTTAGCACTTGGAGAAACAATAAAGTTTAACCCCATATATGCAGACACTTTTTTAGAATCTTTTCGAGAAAGCTGGAAAGTTTTAGAAAAAGAAACTAGACTTTATGCTGGCGCTGATTTTAGTAATCCAGAAAGAACTAGTAGGGATTATTCTGAGAGCATTCTAGAAATATGCTATTATCTTGACAAAGAGTAAGTTTAATTTATCTAACCAAAACCCTTAAAAACCAATTTCTCTTAATATTATTATGAAAATACTTGCAGCCGGAGATTTCCATGGAGATAGAATTAAAGCCAAAAAACTAGCAGATTTGGCTGAAAAGGAAAACGTAGATTTAATTATCCTAAATGGAGATATAGTAGAAGAAGAAAA
>C687J35174_10005897_pt1 | contig 16074 bp, 26 predicted proteins | sample RifCSPhighO2_01_FD_35174 | JGI IMG/M metagenome (IMG submission 35174) | reverse complement strand
TGGGTTTTTCTCTAAATTTAAAAGTAGTAAAATTTATTTAGGAGATACTAGTTAAACTTCATTTTTTCTGCATAAGAAGATAAGAGGTTATCAAAGTAGTAATAATCAAGATGTCTCCTATTAAGCAAAAAATACAAAAGCTGTACAAAACAAACGCCTCAATATAAACCAAATAAAGCGCAAATAACAAACCAGCAGCAGAAATCCAAAAAATAGTCTTTATCATAAACTCATAATTTACAACAAAATAATAACTAACTTTTTTCTTATAATTATTCAAAGAGAGAATGCTTAAAATTAAAACTCCAATAAAAGTTAGAACTCCTAATAGAGAAACCGGAATTCCAGCTATCTCAGAGTAAATGCTCTTGTTTACAATGTCACAATTAAACCCCTCTCCAAAATTGCAGAATTTGCTTCCTGCTGGTTTATAATGTATGTACAATAAGTAAGCAAAGATAAGTATTGCTAAAACAGAGCAAACCAAAATAATCTTCAACCCTCTTTTTTTATCCATAAATTTTAATTAATCTTTTATTTTATATACTTTGTGATTAATGTGCTAAACACATCTAAAAGCACCATCCAAACAGTTATAAACTGTGATTTTTCCATTAATACATGAAAAAATATTCTCGTGTTTTAAAATCAAAAAAATTCAAAGAAGGCAAAGACTTATGTGGTTATAAACCAATCTACATAATAAAACGTATAAAGACTATAAAAGCCAAACCTTGGAACGAAGATAACATTAAGCTTGATCCAAAAGGTTATTTCTTAATCAGAATTTATAAAAATAAGATTCAGGCAGGATTGGTAAACAAAAATAATGAAATGATTAAAATTATAGAAGGAGCTAAATCTACAGATATTCTCCATGAAATAATTAAAAGAAAGATGATTTCAAGATTAGATCACGCATATTACATGGGGATGAAGCTTGAAAGAGCAGAGTACTGTTTAAAAAACAAGAAGAAGTTTGTTCAATAAACTATTTAAACAGCAACAAATTATTTGTTACATGGTTTTGGAATCTTTAGTCGGTCCAAGAAAGGCAGAAAAAAACAAGAAGTGGTTGTTTGTTTATGGTTTAGTATATGCAATTATTGGCGCATTTGTTTCTTTATGGGTATTTAAATCTCAGGCTTCAATGGTAATGGTCTTTCTAACAGTTCTAGCAGCTTTCCCTTTATTTTATAAAACCTTAAAATATGAAGAAAAAAAAGATTTAAATAAAAGTCTCACAGAAAAAGTTCTTATTAAGGAGCATGGAAAGGCATTGGTATACCTTATGTATCTATTTTTGGGATTTGTAGTTGCATATACATTAATCTTCTTAGTTTTTCCAGAAGCAGCATCAAAAAATCTTTTTTCTTCTCAAATTACAACAATTAATGCAATAAATTCAAACATAACAGGAAATTTCTCAACAATAGATGTCTTTTTCAAAATTCTGTCAAACAACCTAAGGGTGTTATTCTTCTGTATATTCTTCGCATTTTTCTATGGAGCAGGAGCACTATTCGTACTGGCGTGGAACGCTTCAGTTATAGGTGCTGCCGCAGGAAGCTTTGTTAACAACAGGATATCTGAATTTGGGGGTTATTTCATTGCGGTCCCTCTGTCTCTTTTAAGATATATGACACATGGGGTTTTTGAAATAGCTGCTTACTTTGTAGTTGGTTTGGCAGGAGGTATAATCTCAGTAGCAGTAATAAATCACAAAACAACATCAGAGCAGTTTAAGCATATAGTGATAGACAGTCTAGACCTGGTTCTTTTAGGTATCGGAATGCTAGTATTTGCAGCCTTAGTAGAAGTTTACTTCACACCTTTATTCTTTTAAACAAACTTTTTATAAATCTGCCAAATAATAAAAAGAATAAACCCTACAATAAAACCAATAATTACACCTTTAAATTGAAACGAACCTTCTAATATCCCAATTATCAAAAAAGTTACTAAAAAACTTATTATAAAAAGTCTAAATCCCATATTTTAAAATTGATTAGTTGTGAATTAAGATTTCCTGTTCAGAGCCTTTAGTTAAATTCCAATCCAATGTTATTAACTGTTTAATCGCAGGATTATCTACATTAAGTTTATAGAGATCTGATTTTCCAGCTCTTTTTGTTTTAACAACTACTTTATTTTTCTCTAGTTTTGGCCAGAAAGTTTGTAATGTAGAATAGCTAACCTCTGAATTTTTTACAATTTCTGTTAATGGATAATCAAATAATTGGAATGTTATAGGGGAATCTAGTACTTTCATTATAAAATTATTTCTGAAGACTTCCATGAACCTTGTTTGAGTTTTCATTTTATTTTCCAATATAAATAATGTTGTCCATATTTTTGAAATCGTCATCCCCTGTCAGAACTGATGCCTTATTTTCCTCTGCAGTTGCTAGGACAATGGCGTCAGCAAGTCCAATCTTTTTTCCATGTTTGATCCTTGCTGCTTTTAATGCGATAGCGGTTTCTAAAGGAATAACAAATGAAGATTTTAGCACAAATTGCATAAGCTTTTCTGCGTTATCGGGCATATTTTCAAGGAGAAATTTGTATATTTCACTTACATTGATTGTTGCAATTAAGAGCCTATTGTTGTTTTCAATGATTTTTTTTGCCTTTTCTCCTGCTAATGAACCTTTCAAATATTCTATCCACGCCCATGAATCAACTAAAACGATCAATTTCCTCTCTCCTGAACTCTTTATGCACGCCTTTTAACGCTCCAAACATAGACTTTTTTGGTTTCTTAGAGTCTTGTAAGAGTGTTTCAATTACTGTATTCAGAGAATCTGCTTGTAACTCTTCTTTTGCCTTTTGGAGGAGTTTGAGCGTTTCTGTTCTTACAGCTATAGTTGTGGTTTCCATTATAGGTTATATTACTATAGCTTATATTTAAAGATTGTGTTTCATTCTTTTCAAAAGAATATTATGAATAAATCCCTCTTTCTCATTGTTATACTCCGTAGCCTCTATTCTCCCAGATTCTATAGCTTTCCTTTTAATTGCCACATACTTTCTTGCTAAAAATTTGTGAGATTTGAGATAATCCCTAAAGAATAAAATATTTCTATGGTCTTCTGAATCGTAGTAGGTTAAATGCGCATGAATGAGATATACTTTTCCTTTGTAGGTTATTGAACCAGTCCTTAAAGGTCTTTTTTTTGAAACATTTTTGAATGGACTTTTTTGAAATCCAATTGATTCTAATGTTTTTAAGATTGGTTGATATCGCTTATCTTTACAGATCACAAGAATATCAATAATATTTTTTCCTGCTACCCCTATTGCAGAACTACCTGTGGGTTCTACCGTAACTCCTTGCGTATTTCGGGTAACTATTTGTTTTATTTTCTTGAAAACTAAGGGGCAGTTTTTGTCATAAGANTGATATTCGCTGTCGATGAGAGTGTATTTCTCAATCTTTTCCANGAAAAATGAGGATTTTCTTCCTTAAAAATTTAACGCCNTTATCTCAAAATAGCCTTGATCCTTCTAATTCCGGCAGCAACACCCTCTTCTTTAACAATCTTAAAGTTTCCTATCTCAGATGTATTTTCAACATGGGGACCACTACAAAATTCCTTAGAAAATCTTCCAATAGAATAAACTTTTACTTTATCTGGATATTTTTGGTCAAAGAAATGCAAAGCTCCACTTTCTCTAGCTTTTTCAAAAGGCATTTCCTCATAAGTTACCTCAATACATTCACCAATCTGTTTGTTTACTAGATTTTCAACTTTTTTAATCTCTTCCTGAGTCATTTTATCATGATGTGTAAAGTCAAATCTCAACCTTTCAGCAGTTATGTTAGAGCCTTTTTGTTGCGCATGCTCTCCTAATACTTTTCTTAAAGCCTGATGCAATAGGTGTGTAGCTGTATGTAATCTCTTAGTCTCATGAGAGTGATCGGCTAAACCAGAAGTAAACTTCTTTTTTGTAGAAGCTCTGCTTAAACTTTGATGCATTGTTAATTCTTTATAAAAAGCGATTTCATCAACTTCTAATCTCTTTTCTTTAGCCAAATCTTTCGTTATTTCTAAAGGAAATCCAAAGCTCTGGTATAGGTCAAATGCAATCTTTCCAGAAATAGTTTTTTCAACATCAACAACTTTCCTTTCAAATTCTCTTAATCCTTTTTCCAAGGTAACCTGAAATTTCTCTTCTTCTTTTCTCAACTCTTCTAAAATAAAGTGCTCATTATTTTTTAGCTCAGGATAAGTTTCTGAATAATTTTTAATAACAACTTCAGAAATACTTGACAAGGAAACATCAATTCCAACTTTCTTTGCATGTCTGTAAGCTCTTCTTATCAACTTTCTTAAAACATACCCTTGTTCAACATTACTAGGCATTACTCTCTCACTTAAAATAAAAGTCACAGCCCTTACATGATCTGCAATAATCCTCTCAGATCTTTCATTGTTATTTTTAGCAAGCATTCTTATTCTTTTAATTATTGGCTCAAATAAATCAGTATCATAAACAGATTTCTTATTCTGTAAAACTACACACATTCTTTCAACACCCATTCCAGTGTCAACATTTTTTTGTTTTAACTGAACAAACTTTCCGTCTTCCATTTTATTATACTGCATAAATACATCATTCCAAATTTCTACAAAAAGTTTGCAATTTCCAGGATCCTGAGTTTTTTTAGGTTCTAAATCAGAATTCCAGTAAAACATCTCAGAATCAGGTCCGCATGGTCCAGTTTTACCAGCAGGTCCCCACCAGTTATCACTTTTACCTAAAAAGAATACACGGTCTTTTGATACACCTAATGAAATCCAGATTTTTGCAGCTTCTTCATCTTTAGGAGCATCATTATCTCCTTTAAAGCAGGTTACATACAGCTTTTCTTTAGGTATCTTAAGTTCTTTTATCAAAAATTCATAAGACCAGCTCAAAGCTTCTTTCTTGAAATAATCTCCCAAACTCCAATTGCCAAGCATTTCAAAAAAGGTTAAATGAGTATCATCTCCCACTTCATCAATGTCTCCTGTTCTAATGCATTTCTGTACATTAACAAGTCTTTTCCCTTTTGGATGAGGCTCCCCCAGTAAAAAAGGCACCAAAGGATGCATTCCTGCTGTTGTAAATAGCACAGTAGGGTCATTTTCCGGGATTAAAGGAGCAGAAGGAATTACAGAATGCCCCTTAGATTTAAAAAAATCCAAGTATCTATTAACTACTTCTCTTGACTTCATAAAACTAATTTGCCTAAAAGACTTTAAATACCTTATTATCCTGTTAATGCCTAATGCCTGTCTATCCTAAATTTATCTCAAAAAAAGAACTTCAAAAAATTATCCAAAATAATTATATAGGCTTTGAGAGAATTATAAAATTAGACAAACAAGATTTCTTTGGTTCTAGTCCTCCTACAATTTTTGTCGGTAGCCGTTTGAAGCTTCCTGAAGTAAACGTCGGAATATTAAGCCCACCTGAAGGAACAGAAAATGCATGGATTCATGATGCTCAAACATATTGGCCAACCACTAATTTTACTATTAAAGATATTGTTAACTTAAGATCGAGCTTAATAAACTCTAGATTTACGACAAGAACAGATTCTGTTAGAGGCAGTGATAAATTTACTGAAATAGCTCAAGAAATTGGAATTGGCTCTAAGCCAGTAGATGTAGAAATCTCGTTAAAAAAAAAGCCGAAATTAGATGTAAATTTTGATAATGTAAGGTTGCCAATGGGTCCAACAGTTTATTTAAAAAAGGCTAAGATTGTTGATAACGTTAAAGTTGATAGAAGGGTTGATAAGATTATTAGTGATACTGACTTAAAAGCTGTAAACGGGATGCAGTGGTTATATAAAAATGGAATTGATGAGCATATCATCTCTCAACTATTAACTTTAGGAACATTAGGACTAAAACACAATAGGGTACTTGTCCCTACTAGATTTGGTATTACTGCTGTTGATGACACAATTGGAAAGCAGATTATTTCTGAAATTAAAGATTATAAAACCATTAATGAGTATAGATTATATACTGGAAATTACTTTGGAAATTATTATTACATCTTAATGTTTCCTGATGTGTGGCAGTATGAATTGTTTGAAGGATACATGCCAGGAAGTGCGTGGAATAAAGAAACAGAAATTAAATGGGCAACTGATGATGAAGGGTACTACGGAAGGAAAAGTTATGCTCAAAATACTGTTGGGGGATTTTATGCCTCGAGAATCGCTTGTTGCGAGCATTTAAAGAAAATAAAAAGACAAGCAAGTATTTTGGTAATCAGATTCGAAACTCCGGAATATTATGCTGCATTAGGGGTTTTTGTTGTTCGTGTCGCTGCTAGAAAATCTGTAGCGAACAGTCCTTTGATATTTGATTCAAGAGAACATCTTTTAACAACTGTTAGAAAATTGATCTTCCAGAGATTTGGTTACAAGGTTGATAACATATTTAAAATGAGCAAACTATTGAATAAAATCAGGACACAGAGGAAATTATTAGAATTTTAATTACGCTAATATATATTGTGCTCCAATTATACCGTGCTTCGGTTTTTTAAGCAATAAATAGTTTGTTTTCCGCAAATTTCTAATTATAATTTTTGACCATGATTGAGACTTGTTAAATTTTAAAGCTAGAGATCTGCTTGTTATACCCTCTTGGTTTAATTCTATTTCTCTACACCCCAATAATATATTCTCAATTCTTTCAGCTTTAATTTTTTCAAAATCATGAAACGAATTGTAAGCTCTAAGAAGTTTTTCTCTTTTTCTTTTTAAATGAAAATTTATGTTACTCATAAACAAATAAAGATTATGTTTCTTCCTTATGTGGAATGTCCATTTTGTATTGTAATCTCCTACTTTCGTCTTATAGATTTCTACACATTCAAGTTTTGTTGCTTTAATCCCAAATCCTTCAATCATACTTTTGGTGTCTTTTATTAAATTTGGAGCATATTTTTCATCATTTGTTTCTTGTATAGCTTTATGGTTAATCACATCTTCTGTTATTCTATTGGCAAATTTTATCACTATTTCTCTCTGAGAATCATTTTTTTTAAAGTAAACAGTTCCTTCATCATCATAAAGATGTTGAAGAAATGAAGACTTTACTTTTGAGCTACCATTAAGTAGAAAATCGGGAACTTTCGGATTAGTTTGAGTTTTTCTTCCTGATTTCATTCCCAGACATTCAGTCAATATAATTCCAGCTACTTTTGGAAAATATATCTGTTGATTATTAAAGTTTCTCGCTTTCCCTGAGACAAAACCAAAAACCGAGCAAAAAGATTCATATACTTTTCTTTTTAGAATTATTTCGTTATTGTTATAATTGGGTTTAAGATCTTTATCGATTCCTCCATCACCTAAAAATGCTGCAACCAGTGTGCCTCCATATTCAGTGTTAAAATCTATGGGTAGTCTTGGCTTGTAAATAGAATTAGTTAACTTATTAGGACCCTTATTATGCCTAGTTGATAAAACCTCTATGTTATCACAAATTATTTTTTCATTTATCCAAATTTTATTATCTTTTAAAAAATCTATTATTTTTAATAAGGTTCCAATTCTAAATCTCTTATTTTCTTTTATACACTCTAGTGTTTTACATTTACCCTTCTTGCTAATTTCTAGGTTTAAATCTTTGCCAAGATTTATCCAGTTTCCTGATATGTCTTTTGCCTTATTTAAGATATATAGTTTAAAGTTTTTGTTAAGATCAACATAAATCTTATCTTTTGGTAAATCTCTTAAATAAATAATACCTGTTTCGTTTGGCACATTCATAGAACCATTTAATAACAAAATTTTATTTATAAACTTGGCGCACGAGGTTGTCCGGTGAACTAGTGAATTGAATGTATATTTTAGAGAATAATACTAAAGGTTAAGCAATTCTAAAAAGAAATTTTTAAACTTGCCAAAAAATCCGTCAGACTCACTATCACTATAGGCTCCAGGCAAAGCACCCTTTACTCCAAAAGAAGACCCAGATTTTTTTTGAGGTTGTTTTGCCTTTGTTCGAGATGCTTGGTTTGGTAGATCAATGTTTAACAAAACCTCATTATTCTTCAAAATTCTGGCTTCTTTTTGTTGCGGTTGTGATGGTACAAATATAGTAACTTTTTTTGCCCGCAAATCAGGTTTCAAAGAGACTTCATTCTTATTTAAAGGGGGAATTATGTGGGGGAAATCAAATTGTTCTTCATAGATAATCTCCTTATATCCAGAAATAACCTGCAGAGTATATTCTCCTCCTTTATTCACATAATTTGGCAAGGTCCTAGTACTAGGATTCATCGACTCTAAGAATAAATGATTATTTTCTTGTCTAATCGTAAACAAATACCCCTCTTGTACTTGCTGAGCTAATAGCCCAAACACCTTCCAATATTTTTCTGTATTGCCTCTAAATCATAAAAATTAACTGATCCATCTTTGTTCACGTCATAGATTTTATCTCTATCTTTTTCATCCTTAAAAACTTCATCCCATAAAATCCTGTCATCTTCTATAGTAATGCATCCGTTTCCATCAAAATCAAAGTTTTTAAGATCAATAATAGGACTGCATATTCCATCTATGTCCCTATTGCAATCATAGTTCGCTTCCATGTCCATCAAATCTAATGCTCCAATGCTTACATCTGAATCATCCCAGTCTTTTTCAAATTTACATGAAGATGGGCATATTGTAGGTCTATTAGCTGATATACCCCAATTACAAAATCCATCGTTGTCTTTATCTACGCATTTTATAGAGCAATTTTCACTGGCAGGGCAGATTACTTCTCCGGTAAATCCATAGTATTCTCTAGAAGGGTATTCTACAGATTGTATTTCCAAATAGCCATTGTCTCCATAGAATTCCCCCCAGCTATTTTTAAAAATCCAGATGTCGGGCTCCTTATATCCACTTAAAACCATAATATGCCCCCACGGTTCATATGTGCTAATCAATGGACCATATTTCATTAATGCAATCTTTATTTGTTCTTTACTATTAACAATTTCTAAATTAGAGCAGTTAGGATATTCTGGATTCTCTGAACTTAAAATATAATCCCTGTGACCTTTTATTTTCCATAGTCTTTGCTCCCAATCATCACAAATGTTTTCTTGTTTGCACTGATAAGCATCCGATCCCCATACATAAGGACGATAACAGCTTTCATCAACAATACCATGAATTTCTTGTGCACAGTATTCTGAACCTGGACAAAAATGCCTAGACTGTGCCGCGAAAATACATTCTGGACAATTATATAACCTTTCAGAGCAAGCAGGGTAATAATCTGCGAAAGGAAAAACCCCAAGGGGAGGCGGGGGGACATAGTCTCCATCTACTGAAGGTCCACCACAATCCAATAAGTACTGCTCCGATAGATCCACATCAATATGTTGATTATAATAAAGGTTTATTCTAGCCTCTTGTGCACTGGTCTTCGCAAAGGTTTGACAAGAACCAAAAAAACCCTGATCCTTAACAGGGGTATTCCAGTTTTCGCCGTGCCTATTCCTCCAATCAAAATATTTTGGTAGTTTACAATCTCCTTTACAGCATCTATTTGAATCAGTTACAGATAAGATAATGCCGTTGCATACTTGATAATCTTCGCATACTTTTCCACCTGAATCTTGACAGCTACTTCGGGTTTGTATTAATCTTGAGATATTTTTTTTATCTGCCGACCCAAATGTTGTGTTATTCACCAACGTTAGGTTTATTTTGTTTGTAGGTCGAACATAATTAAGTTGTACATTAATACTAACAGGTTGTCTTGGTCTTAAGGTGATAATTTTGTTATAAGTTTTATATCCTTCTTTTTTTACCTTAATAGTATGAGTAGCATTATTAAATCTAAATCCTTGAATGACAAAAGGCACATCCCTAGCAAGTTTACCAAAATAAGCTTCGTCAATATAAATGTCTGCGCCATCAGGTGTTGCACTAATCACCAAATCTCCATAATTCACAATACCTGCAGCAGGAGTCTTAGTTTTAGTTAAAGTTGATGTCTGTGTTCCTAAAGGTCCTCCAACAGTACCTTCTTTACATCCAGAAACAATAAATATAGAAACTAAAAGCAAACTAAAAATAATCAATCTCTTTTTTTGCATAAAACATAATAACTATCTACATATATACATCTTTTTATTAAAATTTTTTAAGATAGTATCCGTCTAACTAATCCCCGCTATAAAAAAGTGAAATTCAATTTTTATAGGGGATAAAAAGTACCACTAGGCCATTTCTCAAAAAAATTATGTTTACTCATTTAATCTTAAACTCATCACTTTAGCTTGAACCCGAAAAACACGAATGTGTATTGGAATTACATCCATTAATACAATACTCAGAGTCAATCCATCCTATCTCAGTAGCACAATTCTGTATCCAATTATTACTACACCTTACGCCAGGATCAAAACTGCAACCCCCTTTCCCCCCAGAAGGATAACAACCCCCATAAATTTCAAAAGAGTCTAAACCTAACTTTCTGGTATCGCAACTATATCCTCCAGGACATCCGCACATCTCACAACCCTCTGCCTCAACAAAAGCCTTCTTCTCTATACTGTATGAGCATTTAATAGGTTTAGTGGGAGAGCACTCATTAAGTTTTAATCCGCTAAAACATTTACCAACACTCTCAGAATTTTTATAACATTCATTCGTTAAAGGGTTACATCCATACTCGCAAGAATCTATGTCATACCATTCCTTATTCCCTTCAATTTCTATAACGCAAGTTTGAACAAATGTAAAATCATCGTTGCATTTTTTCACTGGAAAAGGCCCACCACAAATTCTTTCATATTTCTCATCAGTATCACCCTTTAAGTCAGAAATAATTTTTTCATTTTCTCCGTTTGTAAAACTATTCTTCGAATTTTGACCATCTTCCAAAGTACATCCAACAATAAAGATGAAAGAAAAAACAAAAACAGCAAGTATCCATCTTTTCATTTTTAAAATAAATACATCATGGTATTTAAATATATCTCAGTACTAATCACATGAAACTTAAGAAAACTTAATACTTATAGCATGCCAAGGCAAACCATTAGCAACTAAAAGGATTTTTAAAAAGAGAAATCTACTTAAATATCGTTCTATAACCAAAAATAACGATTTTAAGGGGGTTAAAATATGTGTTTAAGCAAATTAGATAAATACAGTACTTGGGCTCCAGTATTACTAAGATTAGCATTAGGCTTAGTCTTCATAGTTCACGGAGCAGACAAGCTATTTGGGGGTATTGCCGGAACAGCCCAATTCTTTACAGGATTAGGGATTCCACTGCCTGGAATAGCAGCCTGGATAGTAGCATTAGTAGAATTCTTTGGAGGAATAGCTTTAGTAATTGGATTGTGTACAAGATACGCAGGTTTATTGTTATCAATAACTATGCTAGTTGCTTTGTTTACAGCACATTTCAAAGATGGAACTTTCGCGCAAGGCTATGAGTTAGTAACAGTCTTACTCGCAAGTTCTTTGGCATTAATGCTTAGAGGATCAGGCAAACTAGCAATAGATAACTATCTAAAAATGGGCTAAAAGCCTTTTTTTCTTTTTTCTTAAATTTTTTAAATAGAAAAGTTTTTATATGTGTAATCACATTATAACACATATGGGAAACATAACTTTATCTTTGCCAAGAGAATTGCAAGAAAAGATGAAAAAGCATAGTGAAATCAGATGGAGTGAAGTAATCAGGAAAACAATACAAAGAAGGATAGAAGATTTAGAATTTCTAGACAATTTAACTACAAAAAGCAAGCTAACAAGAGAAGATGCTCTTGAAATAAGTAAAAAGATTGACTCAGGTGTGGCTAAAAAACTAGGATTAGTGAGATGATTGTAGTAATAGACACGAACATCATAATTTCTGCACTAATTAAAGATTCTATAACAAGAAAAATACTCGTTCAATCAAACTTGCACTTCAAGTATCCAGAGGTATCACTACAAGAGGTATTTAAGTATAAAGCGTATATCATGGAAAAAACTGGCTATAACGAAAAAACGTTAGAAGCAATAATGAATAAATTGTTAGAACACATAAATCTTGTACCCTTAGAGCTTATCAAACCAGGGCTAAATGCTTCTAAAGAAATAATGGAAGAAATAGACGTAAATGATGCAATATTCATAGCAACTTCATTATTTCTAGATAAGGCCGTTATTTGGAGTGATGATGCTGATTTTGAAAGACAGAAAACAGTAAAAATTCTAAAAACAGAAGATATCATTAAAATGTTTAAAAAATAAAAAGAGATGGTTTAACAAAACCAGAAACATATTTTTTATTACGTTTTACAACTTTTTTCTTAATGGGAAAATTTTTAACAGTTTTAGTTTTTAGCATATAATCCCCTCTTAACATATAATGGGTTTTTGTTTAAGTATATATCTTGTCTCTTTCTAAAGTCAAATCATTTATTGCCTCAACAATAGTTGCATAATCTTCATTACCCGAACAATATTCTGCTACAGTATGGGTTCTTTCATTCAAAGTAGNGGTAAGAGTTCTTTCAGAGGCATCCATACAAAGTTCATTTCCCATCTCCACAGGCAGATTAAAGAATTTGCTCTTCACTAAAACCATAAGGGTTTCAATTTGATTTTTATTCAACTTCCCTTCTCTGGTTACAGAAGTATTTCGAAGTATTTCCAAGTCTTTCCCCATTTCTTTAACTATATACCTCCCATCACCAAAAATTTCTATAGACTGATAATTCCCCCATCCCCACGATTCATAGTTTAGATAAAAATTGTAATTAAATTCGCATCCCTCGCCTATAGAAACAATNCTTCCATCATCACATTCCATTCTGCTGTTCAAAACAGTATTATTTGCTTTACATCNGCTAACAGCTAAAATAGATACTACAATCAACATAAACATAATTTTTCCTTTNATTTTAATAATACNCCCGAGTCAATGCATGCTAATCCGTATTCTATAGACGCATAAAGTCCTAAAACAACAAATACGAACAAAACTGCTAAAGTTAGTACAACCGCCAAAACCTTCTGCATATTAGTTTCATTTAATCTTTTTTTCCAAAATAAGAAGTAACTTCCTATGCTTATCCCTAAAGGTAGGATAAAAGATACAAAAATTACTAAAAAACCTGCATTACATACTGTCATTTTATCTCAAAATAATAAAAATTAGCAAGTATATAAACAATTCTTTAACTTCAACCTAACTTGAACAAATAAAACTCTTTAAAAATAGAAAAAACAATAAAAGTATATGCCCAAAGAAGAAAAATATATCTTAGTCTCTTTAGAAGATGAAAGATCCAAGAAGATAGCAGAGTCTATCTCAAATAAAACTGCAAGAAAAATTCTAGACTATTTAAGTTCTAAAGAAGATGTAGGAGCAGAAGAAATATCAAAATCTCTTAATATCCCCTTACCAACTGTTGATTACAATTTAAAAAATTTAAAAAAAGCAGAGTTAATAGAAGCAAAACAATTTGTTTGGAGCCAAAAAGGCAAAAGGGTTATTCTATACAAACTAGCTAAAAAATTTATAATTATAGCTCCAAAATTCTCAGATATTAAAAAAGAATTAAAAAATATAATTTCGTTAATAGGCCTAGCAGGAATAGTTTCTATAGTCATTCAATATATCACTAGCTCAGGTTTTTCCAGAGTTTCACAGGCTAAATTATTGGACTCTTATTCAGAAGCAATGATGGCAGCACCAATAATGGGAGCAGATTATGCAGTCCGGCAGGTGAATTATGGTTTACGGTTCTTCTTAGGCTCTCTATTTATAATAACTGTATACTTTTTAATAAAATTAATTAAATCTAAGGATTAATTCCATCTCTCAAATCTTATCTTTTCTTTTTCAACCCCCAAAGAGGTTAAAGTTTCTCTTAAATCCTCCACCATCTCAGTAGGTCCGCATAGATAGTACAAATTTTGTTTGTCTTTCGCATAAGGCATAATCAGCTCTTTACTAATCCTCCCAGTAATCCCTTCCCATTTAATGTTAGAAGTTTCAGGTCTTGTAATAGTCGTTATAATCTTAATCTTCTTAGCCCATTTGCTAAGCTCTTTTTTATAAATAATGTCCTCTGGTTTCTTATAACACCCTAATAGTGTTACCCTAGTGTCCCAATTATTGTCTATAACAGTATTAATTATACTCCTAAAAGGAGCTATACCAGTCCCCCCAAAAATCAACACTAAATCATTAGATAGTTCTTTCCTATAATTAAAATGCCCAAATGGACCACTAATAATTATCTTATCACCCACATTAGCTTTATTTAAAAGAGGAGAAAACTTTCCATCAGGATAAATTTTTACAGTAACCTCAATATACTCTTTAATACAAGATGAAGATGCCAAAGAATATGCCTTAGCAGTTTTAGGTTCCTTTTCTAAAGCAACCATGACAAATTGACCAGGTAAAAATCCAATAGACACCCCCTTATTAAATTTTAATCTAAAAGTTTTTACATCAGAAGTTTCTCGGATTATTTTGCTAATGGTAACATTAAATTTTTGCATAAAACTGTCAAAAGAGTATAGTTTTTAAGTATTTTGAAAAAGAAAACAAAAGACTTTTAAAAGAAATTTATTTTTAGATAAAAATGAATAGAAAAGTAGCAATAATATTGTATACTCTAATCCTCATTGGCCTAATAGTAGGTATTGTTTTCTTCTAGGGGAATAAACCCCAAGTGGTTAGTATATCTATAACCTCGCAAGGAGCTACTAAAAACACAGATCACATCCAAAACATAACAGAGTTATCAAATCATAATTCAAAAGAGGACTGCTGGGTTGCTTATCAAGGAAAAGTTTATGATATAACTCTATTTTTGCCTAAACATCCAGGTTCTGCAGATGCTATAACCCCCTTTTGCGGAACTTCAACTGAATTTGAAAATGCGTTCACAGATCAGCATGGAACATCAAAAGTGAACCTGTTCCTTAAAGAAGGCATTTACAAGGGAAATATAAAATGATAGAAAAGTTTAGTAAGTACTCGCCATTGCTTTTGAGAACTGGAATCGCAATAGCCTTCTTGTGGTTCGGATTTTCGCAAATAAAAAATCCCGCTAATTGGGTAAAACTTTTACCAGAGTTTACTCAGTCTTTACCACTATCCCAAAATGCATTTATTTATCTAAATGGATCTTTTGAGATCACATTTGCCGCATTGCTTCTCTTAGGGTTCTTTACTAGAATAGTCTCATTATTATTAGGACTGCATTTGCTTAGTATCACATACGCACTAGGTTATGGTGCAGTAGCAGTAAGAGACTTTAGTTTGGCAATAGCAACATTTGCAATATTCTTGCATGGCGCAGATGAATTCTGTCTTGAAAATCTTATTATAAAAAAGAAAGAAAATTAGGAAGACTACTTCCACCTGCAACAAAATAACTTCTTAATTCCCCATAAAATTAAAACTAGTCCAAACACAGTACTTAAGCTGAAAGTTCCAAGCCACAATAATCCTCCTAAAATAACTAATAAACCTCCAGTTCCAACCTCAACAAGCATATTGCATTTATACCAATCTCCCCCATATCTTTCGCATATATTCTTTTCTTGTTTAGGCATCTTACCAATCTTATTTCTTCTCATGATATTTACTACCTCTTTTTAAAATCTTTTTTCATCTGCCTCTATGTTATCAAAATAACTAAAGTAATCATCTCTACCTAGTTTCTTTTTCTCTCCATCAAGCCACTTCTGGCTTTCATTATCTTTAGGTCTCATATGTCTCATCATATTATTAAAACTATCTTTTTCTTTCTGAGTTTTAGGAAACTCTTTTTTAATCCATTCAACAAGTTTTTCATCATCTTTAAGCTCCTTAACCTTCTTTGCAAAAGTCTCAGAATCAATTTTTAAAAATTCAAATAAAGCCTTATCCAATGGGCAGTTATAATGATATTCTCCCAATTTTTTTGCATTATAAGACTTAGCCTTATCGGGCACAGTCAACTTAAAGGCGTAAAAGATTAATTCTCTGAATTCTTAAGAAATTTTAGCAGGTGCAACACTGGTTTGTGCAAATCAGGAACCAGTCGTAA
>C687J35174_10005868_pt1 | contig 16098 bp, 16 predicted proteins | sample RifCSPhighO2_01_FD_35174 | JGI IMG/M metagenome (IMG submission 35174) | reverse complement strand
GCTCACCACGGCCTGAGGCGCGACCGCCGCTACAAAGTTATCTCGCAATTACTCAAAGATGCGCACTAATTCCAGCCTCCCGTTTCTTTCTTTAAACCGGAAATGGTGTCAGATCAGGTATCATTCTGCCCATTCCCGCTGGCACCAGAAATTGGCAAGGACGGACTCGTAGCAAAGTTTATAAGCCCGTCCATATGCGGAGCGCATAAAAGACCATGATTGCGAGGATTGCCAATGCAAAAATTCTCCACGCCATGAATCCTGCTTTGCTCGGCGCCAACTTTTCAGGATTCTCGTACAATTTTGATTGTTCTTTCCACCAGAGTTGTGGCTTAATGAGTAAGAGTAAGACGGTGGCGAACATTGCACCAGTTAACAGTATGATTACGGATACGCCAAAAACTGTGAGCACATGGCTCGAGAAAACCATGTCTTTATAATCGATCCAAATGCCGCCAAGCATCATGAAGCTCGCAACTGTAACTCCCATGCCGATTAATCGCACCAATCTATACCCCCGATTATTGAGCCGAAAAGAATCATAATTTTTATAGAGCCGCTGCAGTACCCACTCAAGCATTCGTAGTTGTGGTGCAAGCGCAAACGCAGACCCTATAATTAAAAAGAAAATCCATGGGATCGATCCTATGAGCATGTCAGTCATACACTTTACTAATATGAGAAAAATCGGAAAAGAAGCGACACTCCGTATATAAATAGCATCAAGCCGCTTATTCTCCACACCCTAATTCCAGTTTTATTTAGTTCCACAGCTTGAGGGCTCGCAAAAAATTTGGACACAATGTATTTCCAATACGTCTGAGGTGAAAACAGGGACGCGAGCCCGACGACGATAACCGTAGTTGCAAGAATGAACTGGAAATAATTCACGATGAGGTAAATGTAAGTCGGTTAAGGTGGTGAGTCAAATATATAGTGGGGAAACGGTGCCTGACTGACACCGATAAGCATATGAGCTCTGAAGAGTGATCGCGTTGAACCCTTCAGCGTGCGCGCCAGTCGGGAAAGACCGGTCGCCCGCCCGAACGGCTATGCCGGGCAGGTTTGGCCTACTTCGCCGCGTCAGACGCGGCGAAGTAGGATAGATTAATTACTTGCTGTGGGAATGTGTGTAATCAACAAAAAACGTCGACCCTGAATTGGCACGGCGCTTTTTGGCTTGGTGATAAAGGTTGTTTGTGGCAGTATGGCCCCAGTTGTATCGCAGAGTGGAAGGAACGCAGAATGCCGAACGAACTCTTGGAGAAAAGGCCGCGCTTCGGCATCATGCCAGCGCACGACGTTGAAAGGTTGCCGGACGGTAGTTTTCGCCTCGCCGAGACTCAATACAGAACAGGCCTTGGCTTGTTCACCGACTACTGGCTTGCCGGCGCAGCGGTTGCACTCAAGCGCGACTTGGTGCAGGAAATCGCCATCATCGGCGGAGAAGAAGAGCGACCGGATTGTGTTCGTGTCAGTCGCGCGCACATCGCCCGCAAACTGATGATCCTGCATCATGGCAGCGGCGAGGATCAGATCACGGCGCACAAGTCGAAGCCTCACACGGAGGGTAACGTCGAAGTCGCGCTCAAGATCATCGAAGATCGCAAGCTGTTCCCGGGCGATTATGTGCTACTGCTCACGACGTGGCACATACCGCGCGCGCTGCGTTTGTTTCGCGCAGCGGGTCTTATCCCGCCGTTCCTTTGTACCGAGGAATTGTGGCGGCTCGATGCAGTTGACGAACAAGAGCTAGAAGAGCGAGACCACATTCTGGAGCAGCTCTTTAGGCGGCCGGGCTACGCGCAGCGACTCGCTCGCGAAGTACGTGGGCTCAGTCATGAGCTGATCGGCACATATTTCTCGGGCTCGCACTGAGCCGATTTCTTCCGATTACTACGCGGACAGGGAGGGAGCTTCGGCTTCCTCCCGTTTCGTTTATTCTCCGACACAAAACCGCCCCTCCTGGGGCGGTTTTGGCTGTCAGTACCGAGGATTTATTTTCGGCACGTGTAGTGCAAGTCGTAGTCTTTGCCGCCGAAGAATTTCTTGGCAAATTCCGCGACCACGTTCGGATCGTAGTACTTGCACGAGAAGACGTCCAAGTATACCGCATTCGTCTGGTTGGCGAAGTGCGCGCTGATGAGCGAGGTCTCGATGAGCTGCGTCATCGAATAGCCCGCTACCCGCTCGTCCTCGCCGAAGTTGACGACGACACACTCACCAAACCGCTTCATCTCAATGAGCTCACAGAGCTCCACTACAAACCTCTTAATCGCATCCGCAGAACGGATAGTCTCGGGATTGCATCTGTGGATGTCGATTCCCGAGTGCAAACCCCAAGCGTCGACGAGAGCGTACTCACTGCGGAGCGCCTTGTCGGACGTCAAAGTCTTCGTGTTCATCTCTGATGTTCACGTTAATTAATTTCTGACAATAGGGGTTCGACTGCGCTCACCCTAAAGGGGCTTACGATTCTCACCCTTCTTGTGTCCCGTGCTTGGACGATGAATGTACCTGCTCATCGACCCTCTCGAGACGCAATATCTGAAAAGAACTCATTCACTGCGTATAATACACATCTCATTTCAAATGTATACCCTTTTTTGCAAAAGTGTGTATAACTCCGCTGCCGTTTCCAAAAGGGAAGACGAACGGCACATAAAAAAATGACCGGCCGCATCAAAATTCTGGTGGGCATGAAAGTGGCATGGAAGCCGTCATTTTGCTAACATCAGCCTGTTTGCGCGCGTAGCTCAGTGGTAGAGCATCCCTCTGATAAGGGGAAGGCCGAAAGTTCGATCCTTTCCGCGCGCACTACTTCGCTCGTCGCAGAGCGACAGAGCTTCGAAGTGCACGCACAATAAGTCCGTCTTCTTAAGTAAACTCGTCTAGGGTGAAGTAGCCCTTCGTAGCCCGTAGGGGCGAAGTAGGGCATAATACCTCGGTGAATTACAAAATCATCGGTGGCAAAAAACTTTCAGGCACGGTGCAGACCAATATCTCCAAGAATGCCGCTGTCGCACTCTTGTGCGCTTCGCTCCTCAACAAAGGTGAGACGGTGCTGAAGCGCATGCCGCGGATCGAGGAGGTGAAGCGGCTTATCGAGGTGATGGAATCTATCGGAGTGAAAATAGTGTGGGACAAAAGCGGCGACATGCGGATCACGCCACCGAAGAAATTCGATCTTTCGCAAATTAATCGCGCCTCGGCGGAGCGCACACGCTCCATCGCACTTTTCATCGCCCCGCTCGCGCACCATCTCAAATCATTCGATCTTCCCGCGCCCGCTGGCTGCGACTTGGGCAAGCGCACCCTCGGCGCGCACATTGACGCGCTCGCACGCCTCGGCATCCGCGTCTCGGGCAGCCCGGACACGCATTCGTATCATGTGGAGGTCGACGACATGCCCACTGACGAGACGGTTCGGGAAATCATTATGTACGAGGCGTCCGACACAGGCGTCGAGAACGTATTGATGGCAGCGGCGCTTATTCCAGGACAGACGGTCATCAAATTTGCGAGTGCCAATTATATGGTGCAGGATCTCTGCGTATTTCTACGGCACTGCGGTGTGCAGATCGAAGGCATCGGCACGCCGACCTTGGTGGTGCACGGCTTGCGAGAGGTTAATGCAGAAGTGCATGGGCATCCGAGCGAAGACCCGATCGAATCCATGTTTTTCATCTCGCTTGCCGCGACCACTGGCTCCGAGATCACTGTCGAGCGTTGCCCGATAGACTTCCTTGAACTCGAACTCTTCACGCTTGCGCACATGGGATTGCAATTCACGCGCGGCGAGCTCTACGCATCAGAAAACGGGCACACCATCCTGCGCGACATCACCGTCCATCCTTCCAAACTCGTCGCACCGCCAGAGAAAATAGCTCCCCGCCCATACCCTGGTATCAACATCGACAACTTGCCGTTTTTCGTCCCCGTCGCTACGCAGGCTACGGGCGAGACGCTCATACACGATTGGGTATATGAAGGCCGCGCGCGCTACTATCTGGAGCTCAACAAACTCGGCGCCGATATCGAGCTTCTCGATCCGCACCGTGCGCTCGTCAAAGGGCCGACCAAGCTCCACGCCGCGGACATCGAGGCGCCACCCGCGCTGCGCCCTGCCACCCTCCTCCTCATCGGCATGCTCGCCGCTGAAGGCGAATCAATGCTCTCCAACGTCTACCCCATCAGCCGCGGCTATGAGAATCTGCACGAGCGCCTCAAAAAACTTGGCGCTTCGGTGGAGGCAGTGGAATAAGTAGCGTATGAGCAGACCGAAATTGATTATTTTCGCCTCTGGCACTGCCACAGGCGGCGGGTCGGGGTTTGAAAATCTGGCAACGAGTCCCGACCTCGATGCCAACATCGTCGCGGTCGTGTCCAATCACGAGCACGGCGGTGCGCGGGAGCGCGCCGAGCGCCTCGGCATCCCGTTCATCTACTTTGAATGTAGGACATCGGATGTGCGACATCCGATGTCGCTCATTGGAGAATATCGGGATATTGTAAAGAAAAGCGGCGCGGAGTGGGTGGCGCTTTCGGGTTGGCTGAAACACGTACAAGGCCTCGATCCATCTCGCACGTTCAACATCCATCCGGCGCTTCTTTCATTCGACCATGGGCGATTCGGCGGCCCGGGCATGTATGGTCACCATCTTCACGAAGCAGTGAAGGCAGCGCTCGACGCGGGCGAGATAACAGAAAGCGGATTCACCATGCATTTCGTGACCGACACCGTTGACGGAGGACCCGTCTTTTTTGAACACCGCGTCCCGCTGGAAAAAGGCATGTCAGCAGAGACAATAGCCGCCGCCGTCAACAAAGCCGAGCATCAGTGGCAGCCGAAAATAACCAACATGGTCGTGCACGGGCAAATCCGCTGGGATGGCAAGGACCCCGCAACGCTGGAAGTTCCGGCCGAATTCAAATAGAATACTTATCGTTGCCGTGGTGGCGGAACTGGTATACGCGCACGATTCAGAATCGTGTTCCGTAAGGATTGGGAGTTCGAGTCTCCCCCACGGCATTTTGAGAAACCGTTGGATCATGGCAGTATGCCAGTCTCTCTGAACATTTCGGGCGAGATTGGAGAAACAATGCAAGGAGTCAGCGTTTGTGGGTCGCCAGAAGGGCCCGTAATCACCGTCAAGACCAAATGCAAGTCGTGTAAGGCGAGCGGTATCTTCCGCGACGAGGCTTGGCCGCCTGGATAGGGTGTCGTCTGTAAGGACTGTAAGGGCGGCGGATACATTAAGCATTCAGGTCTAGTCTTTTTAGAGCGTGCGGTTACGGAAGGCATTCGGACTGTCCATTACAGCAGCGACATTGGCAAGACTCATCCACTGCGGTCATATATCCTCTACGACGAATTCCGTGCAGGGAAAATGCCGGCAGGGGAATGATTGTATTTCGATCGCTCCCCAAAGAGTCTTCGGCGCTGTTGGCGCCGAAGACTTCTGATTATGCGTGCAACAAACGATTACTTCATGTGCCCCGAGACCAATTTCGTCATCTCGAACATCGTGACCTCGCCCTTGCCGCCGAAGAGGGGCTTGAGTTTCGCGTCGGCTAGGATGTTGCGCTTGTTGGCTGGGTTCTGCAGATCGTGCTTCTTGATGTACACCCAGATCTGCTTCACGACCTGTCCGCGGGACATCGGGCCTTTGCCGACCACCTCCTCAAGTTCGGGTGAGAGGTGGAGGGGTTTTAATAATGCTGGATTTGCTGTTCTTACCATATAAATGGATTACTTGTGCCCTAAATCGGGCTGTTTATTGATAACCGCTCTATTGTACCCTATATACACAGTACGCAAGGGGGTGGGCGGGGAGAGGCGGGATAACACAATCGGTGCCTATTTTGCAGCAGCGAGTGAATAGTGCAAGAGTACAGTGCCGTCCTCGTTCAATTTCCTCATTGAGAGGAGTTTGAAGTGTGTGGGAGACCCTTCCAGATGTTCAAAAAGACTGATGCCGCGGCCAAATACCACCGGTTCTATGGTGAGATAGAGCTCGTGCAGCAGATTGTGTTGCAAAAAGTACGAATAGGTCTTCGCACCGCCCAGTATCGCGACTGTCGCATAGGGCTCAAGTATGGCTTTCAGATCAGTAGTGCCAGGATTCACGTAGAGGAGCTTATCGCCCTTGCGCTCTGTAGATGCAACCGAGCCGGTGAGCACAATGCAATTCCTCTTGGAGAGTGGCTCCTTGGCGGTCTTAAAGGTGTTGTGGCCCACCACGACCACGTCCGCCGTGTCTAAAAGTGCGCGCATAAACACCTTATCTTCGGCCGACGTCCAATCAGGGAAATGGTCGGGGTCGAGGGCTATTTTGCCATCGAGGGTCACGGCAGCGATGGCTATCGTACGCATTGCCTTATTGTACCAGTCGGGTAAAATGCGCCTTTCTTATGGACAAAGTCTCACTCACGGAGCGCGATACGAAGAAGATACTCATTGCGCTCGCAATCTATCTTGCATCGCTCTTTGCGGCCAATACCCTGGGTCTTAAGATAATGCCGTTCATTCTTGGGCTGCACGTCTCGGTCGCGGTGTTCTCCTTCCCCTTCGTGTTCCTTACGACCGACGTCATCGGCGAGGTATACGGCAAGAAAATGGCGAAACTATTCGTACTCGCTGGCTTTATCGCAACCGCGCTCTTCATCGTTTATTCTTTCCTCTCGCTCGCACTGCCGTGGGACCCCGCAGGAGAGTGGGCGCACCAGAGCTACGATCAGATCTTTGGCATATCGGTGCGGATCGCGATCGCCTCCATCGTCGCGTTCATCGTGGCCGAATACCAAGACGTCGTATCCTTCTTCTACTTCAAGGGTACCATCGGCTCGCGATACTTTTGGCTTCGCTCCAATCTCTCCAACCTGTGGTCGCAGCTTCTGGATACCGTGCTTTTTATGACCATCGCCTTCGCTGGCGTCTATCCGACGCCAGTTCTCATCCGCATCATGATCACATGGTGGCTCTTCAAAGTGGCCATGGGAGTGCTTTATACGCCACTTTCGTATCTCGGCATTCGATTTCTACGCGGTACAGTGAAGACATGAGGGTTAATCCCATAAAGACGCGCATATTTAAGGAAGGAGAGAAGCTTACAGCGTTCGTGGAAGAACATATCCCGCGCCTGGAGGAAGGTTCGATTCTTGCCATCGCCTCTAAAATCGTCGCGCTTGCGGAGGGAAGGACCGTTGTCGTCGAAAATGCAAAGCAGAAAGAGGAATGGATCCGCAAAGAAAGCGAATGGATGCGGCATATCTTTGGCAAATGGTGGCTCACGGTGCGCGACGGCACGGTGGTGGTGAACGCGGGAATTGATGAGTCCAACGTCTACCCCGTAAAGTCACTTCGCGACCACGGGGCGAGCGGGAAGATGATTTTGCTGCCGAAAGACTCCTTTGCATCCGCCCAGCGCCTCTATGCTAGTGTTTTGCAAAAGACTAGCATAAGAAATTTTGGCATCATCATTACGGACAGCAGAATAATGCCTTTGCGAGCGGGTGTAGTGGGCGTAGCCTTAGGCTACGCGGGCTTTAAGGGCATTCGCGACTACCGAGGCACACCAGACCTCTTCGGCCGCCAGATGGAAGTCACACAGACCGATGTGGCGGACTCACTTGCTACCGCCGCGACGCTTGTGATGGGCGAAGGAAGCGAATCGCAGCCTCTCGCTATTATCGAAGACGCGCCTGTGGAGTGGGCCAGCTCGGTAGACCGAGATGAACTCAAGATGCCACGCGAGCAGGATATGTTTAGGTCGTTGTTTGAAGACCATGAATAAAAAGCAGGTCACGATTCTTGGGTTGGTGGGGGCAGCTGCGTTGGCGTACGCGTTTTTTGGCGGGTATCAACCCTTCGCACAGACATCACCGCCACAGGAAACAGTACAAAATGCTTCTTCATCCCAACACTTCGTTATAAAACGAAGTGTTGGGATTCAAGGAAGCACAACGAAATCGATCAATCATCCGTCGAACTCTCCTTCAACCTCAACCGTTCCTTACTCAATCGTTTATGTGCAGCTCTCTGATCCCGACGGGGTCAGCAATTTTGAAGTGAACCTCAACCCTGGCGACGACCTCTGCGCTAATCTCGTCGAAGCAAAAGCAGAGGGCAAAATCCGCTCTCTCCTCATCGACGATTCGTACCTCGCGACTTTTGGCAGCCGCTATGTCCGCGAGATCAACGGCTACAGCAACAATTGGACGGTGAAGGTGAATGAAACGCGACCTGAGGGCTGCTCACTCTACAAACCAAAGGCGGGTGACTATATTGAGTGGAAATTCGGGCAATAATGTTTGTTATCCCATGGAGCTCGTTGTGCTGTCAGACCCAAGTAGAATTGTCATCTTGTGAGAATCTAGCGGGTGTTATACTTCTGACAATGGGACAGATGAAATGGCTGCTGATTTTAGTGCCAGTAGGTGCCGTCGTCGGTTTTTTGATTTTGTATTTTACTGGTCCTCATGCGACAACGATATCTACATTGCCACCAACCCCCATCTCTACGAATCAAGAAATCAATCATAATACTCCGACGCAGCCAGATAGTTCCAAGAGTGTTTCTATTCCCGCTCCTATCTCCACTAATGCTGAAATTCCCACCCCCGCCCCGACACTCGTACCGGCACCAACACCAAAGCCCATCTCCACACCCAAGCCTACAGCTTCCACCAATGGGACCCAGTACCTTGTCTTTGGCATTCCAGCGGACGTGTATGACCCAGGGAAGGACGTCCATGGCAATCTTGATAAGCTCGTGACTTCACTCATCAATCGGTTTGACACTACAGGCGACGCAAAACACCGGCTTGGATTTATGATCGTTCTACCCGTGTGGTTTGCAGACTCTCGGATTGGCGGAAATCAGGGTCATGTTGAGAAAATAATCAAGGAAGCGTTTGCGGTCGCAAAAGAGAGAAATGTGGCAGTGTACTTTACGCTGTATAGCTTTACTCGCTGGCCGGCGCAAATGTGGAATTGGTACGACGCTTCGCAGCCAGGGTACAGTCTCGAGAATAAAAAGAATGTTGAGTGGACTGATTGGAGCGGGACACCCACCAAGAACAGATACTCCCTTCAAGAAGGGGAGACGCGCATGACTCCCGTCATGTGCTATAACAGCTCGAAAGTACTCTCAGAAATCTCGCATATCACCTCAAAAATACTGGGGCCAGCCATACTACGCGGCACTGCTGATTTGAAGAGTGCTGGCAAAGAAGATCTCTTTGGGGGCATTACGCTTTCGGAGGAGTTATCCCTCGACGACTACTCCGGCATAGACAAACTGAACCCCACATTAGGAGCCATGATGACAACAGACGGCGCACTGAAGACACGTCTCGGTTACTGTGCGCTTACCAATCTTGGGTATTCCAAAGACAAGCCACCGGCAGATTATCCGGCTGCCTTGGCAAAGGTGAATCAAGACTATGCTACCTATTGGGGGAAGCAGCTGGTGCAGGCGGGCATTCCGAAAGCTAAGCTTTATACGCATGTGGCACCCGCTCTCGACGCGGCATACTTGCAGTACACTAATGCACCCACCGACACAGCGTTTAATGAATACTCGAATCCGGGATGGACCACCTATCTTGCAGGGCCCCTTGCAAACGGCCTTGACGTCCTCTACAAAGCTCTTGCAGACAATGGTAATCCGACATGGGGATCGACTGAATCGAGTCCGACCAACATAACTGGAACGTCAGTCAAGCCAGAAACATTTCTTGCCTGGCACTACAACCACGGCGCCAACCTCATCGTCATGAATGCGGCGGATGGAAGCGCCGGCGGCCAAGGTATCGGTAAAAGCATATGGTCTTCGGCATCCGTCGCGGCGTATCAGAAGTTCCTCTCAGGTGCGCAGTTGCAGGAGTAAGGTTTCAAGAGAACTTGCGGCAGGGATGAGTGTATGGGATGATTCAATCTAACTGCCATGCCACCAAATAATACTATCGTCCCTCCACCTCCGGTCGCTCCTGCGCCGATTTTACCGCCATTTCCCGCTACGCCCCCACCACCGCGAAAAAAGAAGTGGCCGATCATTGTGGGCGGCATTGTTGTGTTGCTCATCGCCGTTGTTTTTATGCTTACCCGTGCCGGAGGTCCCGAACCCGTCGGAGGTCCCAATCCTGAACCAGAGGTAACAACAACGCCCGAAATTACTCATGGCTCGTTCACAGGTTCTCCCGCGGATCTGCAGTATCTTCTCTTCCAAAGTTTTTATGGCGCAAATTATGCGGGCGCTCCGGTCGGGCTCACATCCGACGTGAGCGGTCTCGCGGCACCTACTCCCTGGAACCAGGCGAAGCTCAAGGCGAATCTTGAGAGCTATGTCAGCAAGATGCAAAATAAGCTCGGGGTAGCGAGCCTCACCCTCGCCCCCAATAAACGCTACGGCTTCTCTACCGGGCCGCTAACGATAGAGCAGAGCGACCAAGATCTTGCAGATAGCATCAAGACTGGCTTCGACGTCGCGCTCGAGAAGAACGTGGCAGTCGGTCTCCATCTTGATATCAGCCACTACTGGCGGTTTGCAAAAGGTGCTGACGGGTCGCTCCTCTCCAAGGGCACCGGTGCGAACGACGTGCGCGAATGGAAGGACTGGAAGGGCACCATTGCAGACGGCGACCCATGGGATTCTATCGGCACGCTCATGCCCTCAATGTGCTTTGAGTGCGTGGCAGTCAAAGCGATGGTTGACCAGAAGACGCGGGACGTCATTGCGCCTGCCATCAAAGCGGGCATCAGCCGCCTGCAGGCAGCGGGTAAGCAGGATCTCTTCGCAGGCTTCATTGTAGGTTGGGAAGCCGGGTCGATGAGTACACTCGCTTACCATTCGCTCTCTCTTAAAGGGAAGGGTCCGACGACATCACACGCCGATCTCAATCGGGCGCAGCAGCAGATACTCCATGACTACCTGGAGCGTTGGGCTAAGGGGCTCGCCGATGCTGGCGTTCCGAAAGAGAACATTTACACGCATATATCAGGCGTCGCACAGTGGCATAACGACTCCGGCTCGATATGGTGGGAGGCGTTCAATTCGTACAGCAGGGCTGGCTTCAGCATATACATGAATTCGTCGCGTGAATTTGACAGTGTCTGGGCGCAAGCGAAGAAACAGAATGCGCCATGGGCCGAGGTCGAGGGCACTAATACGATGATAACTGGAAAACCCTCGCCTATCACTTGGGAGACATACCTCGGACACATATTCAATCATGGAGGCGTTCTCGCAAATATCTTCGCGGGGTTCCTTCCGCAGGCAGCCGACGGCTACACCACCTCGACCGAAAGCGTGGAGGCGATTGCGGCCTACAAAAAGTTTTTGGAGGGCGAGACGCTCGTGGAGGCGGGATCTATAGGAGGCGAAACGACTGCAGACAAAATTCAGCGGGCCCAGCGTGAGTTCCAAGTATGGGGGCCGAAGCATAAGTCGCAGGTGCCCGAGGTAGAAAAACTGTTTGACGAGCTTACGGCGGAAGTTCAAGCCAATGACATGACCGCGGCGCAAAAGACCGTGGATAAGATATTTGCTATCATCAAAGCAAACTAATTCTTTGTACATGAACCACCCCCGCCTTCTTGTCTACCTCGGCCTCGGCCTTGCCGTTTTGGTCGGAGCTATTATCTTCGCTGAGTCCGATAAATATGCAAACCGACTTGCACCCTCCTCGCTGAGCACAGTGTATATAGACACTATCGATAATTCGAGCGAAGCACCTACCCCACGCATCACATTCGACACAGATTCTCTTACTAGTTCGACCGGAAATCTAACGATATCAGGCACCATGAATGGCATCACGAGCGGCTATGTCTTAGTGGGGTCGGGGGAAGCGTTGCGCGATTACCCCGCGGAAGCGCACAACGGTCGCTGGTCAGTCAAAATCGATTCACTTGCTATGGGACCGTTAGCACCAGGAACCTATCCCGTTGTGTTCGTTGGCGGCAACAATCAGGTGCTCGCTCGGACAACACTCATTGTCCAAGGGGAACCCTTGGACGTGTCCATAGAGGAAGTAACGATGCGGGAAATGCAACAAAGTGTCGCGACCTATGGAGGCCAGACGAACGTCGACTACGGCATCATCCAAACAATTGACGGCGTAAATCATTCATCGGAGCGCATTTTAGAAGAATATGGTACGCGCACCTTTTACGCATTCGAGAAACACCCGGAGCTCATTGGTTACGTAAAGATGCTTGATCCAAATTTTGATCCGGAAAGCATGGGCGTTTCTATTGCGAGTAGTATCTACAAGAAGGACGAGAGATCCTCGATTCTCATCATTTCGGGTTGTCTTCCTCACAATTGCGGTGGCCATATCAAAGTCGTGGCATTCGAGCCATCAACAAAAGCAGTATATTTATTGCAGCAGAAAGATAAAGATATGCTCCAACTTTACGGGCATCCAGATATAGGAACACGAACAGCCATGTTTATGGTCATGATGGGTTGGGGAGGAGTCGGTCATGATAAGAACGTTGAGAAGGGTTAAACTGAAACATGCCTTAATCGTCGCGTGCGCCACTTGAGCGCCAGTTCGTACGCGCCGAAGAGGATGGTGGTGTAGAAGAAATCGCCGAGGAGCGTGCCTTGGAAGAATGGGATGCCGGCTAGGTAGGCCTCCCATAGCCCTAGGATGGAGCGGTCGTACATGCCGCTCATCCACGCGGCGGCGTTGGTGAGGAGGAAGAATTGGACGCTGCACAGGGCGGCGGCAAGCACGACATAGACGGGCGTTTTGTGATTTTTGAGCCAGAGGCCGATGAGGCCAGAGATGAGGAAGGATACGTAGACTAATGGAAGTGCTGAGTGGAAGAGCGCTTGCGGTGGGAGGAGATGCGAGAAGTTGAACATGGGCGAACTAAATGGACTCACGTAGAGGAGCAGGTAGTCGGAGATAAGCATTGCGACGAGCGGAAGGATGAATGCATAGCGTCCGGTGAGATACACGGCGCCAAAAAGCGCCATCGCAGTAATCGGGGCGAAATTGGGCATGTGCGGAAGGAGGCGTGCGAGCGCGAGAGCAAACACAATGGCAATCGGGACCCAGATAGACATTTTTTTCATAAAGTCATTATAAGCTGAATAAGTGCTTTAAGAAGTTCCAGATGCGGACGAAGATGTTTTGCGCTGCCTGGGTCGTTCCCGCTGCCGCCGTTTGCGGCTGAGAATTTGTTGCGATACTAGAAGTAGCTTGTGTTGTGGGTACCACCGCGATTTTAGGAGTTAGTTTTTTTGCTATTACCGCTTTCGGTTTTGGGTGAATGACTGGCGTAGATGTTGGTGCTGCCGCAACGGTGAGGGTTGATGTCGCGGCGCCAAGTACCAATGGGGTTGTGGTCGTCGCCGAGTCGTACTCGGTCGCGTCTGACTCGATGTTTGCCGTGGTTACTGTTGTTGTGCCAACGGACTTGGTGGCCATTTGCCCTGAGATCGACGCGGCATTCGCGCTCGAGCCCGTTGTCGTGCTCCCCGTGGGTTTGGAGAATGTGGTGAGTAATGAATCCCATGTCTTATTTAGCGCGGCGGGAATCGCATAGCTGGTGGCCCAGATACGCATCGCTTCGGCCGTACTCGTGGTGTCCACGCCGCCGTCCGGCTGCTGCAATAGGGCGAGGTAATCTTGCGGTGTGTAGATGGCAGGCGCCCAATTTGATGGAGATTCGTGGAGGGCCGCGATCGCTTGAAGCATCCAGCTTGTTGAAAAACTGTTGCCGAAACCACCGTTAGTTTCTTGTTTCGTGTGCAAGTAGCTTTCTGCTTTCGACAGCGCCGTGCCCACGTCGGGGAGCGATGCCACTTGCGAGAGCGCCTGCACTGCCGCGGCTGTCATATCCACGCTGTTGTCCCATGAGCCCCCTGGTGTTTGCGCTGACAAGATAAACTGAACTGTTTTTTGGATGATCGGGTCATTAACGCTGTAGCCTGCATGGAGAAGCGGGAAAATGGCGAAGATGTCGTCGTTATCGAGGTGCGGATCGCCGATCTGCGTGCCGTCGAAAGCGGCGACGATCGGTGTGATGAAATTTGTTGCTGTCCCCGAATACGGATTGATTCCCAGAGCTTCGAGCGCCATTGCGTGTCGTTCATAATCGGTGACACTCGTGAACAACGGGGATGCGACGAGGAGATAATTGCGGAGTTTGGTTTTCTCCTGACTATCATTCGTCGAAGCGAATGCTATTGCCGCCCAATCTGTGAGGAGCGATCCGGACGAGTCGAATGAGCCGTCGGTGTTTTGTTTTGATGAGAGAAACGAGAGCGCGGTCGCAACATTTAATTGCGAATGAGAAATACCACCGCCACCGCCTCCTCCGCCACCGCTTGAAGACGTTGACGTCGTGCTTGAAGAATCGCCCTCGGGCGGTGTTGACGTTGCCTCAGGAGTTGTTGTCGCCGATGAGGTACTTATCAGCGAATCGATATGAAGCGTGAGGTGATCGCCGGTCGCATTGTCAGAAAAATCATGGAGCTGCAGCTCGATGGTGTCGTCCATTGCAATAGGAAGGTCAGTAAGGCCTACGCTCGGAAAATCACTGTTGAGGAAGAGTGCCCAGTACTGGCTCGATGGATCTGCATCGATTCCGCCGACGCTCGTAATGAAGAGCCCAAAACTGAAGCTGGTCGCTTGGAAATCGGAGATCAGACCATCGTCCTTTGCCGCAGCAAGGGCGCAAATGCCTATGTAAGCAGTGCTAGAGGCTGCCAGGTAGTCATGGGACCCGCCATCAGTGTCGATGACTGTGCAAGCAGCTGGGACGTCGACGTGTCCGTCTATAACTAAAGGTGTGGAACTAGCGACTTGTGGTGAGCCTGTCGAATCCGCTGGCGGTGTAGAAGATGCAGTCTCATCCGTGGAGGATGCGGTACCTGTATCGATGATGTCCGGGGTCGAAGTTGCCTCGTCAGCTAATGCTAAATGAGCTGGCAACAAAATGAGAGCGGATAAAACGAGAACATAGGCATACTTTTTCATACGAATGCGCGTTCGATTAATACTAAAAATCTCCGCCCAGAGCGGAGGTTTTTATCGCGCGCAACTGCGTCACGGCCTCCTGCTCGGGATTACCATTTGATCGAAGACCGGACTTGTTCCCTCGATTTCTCTCGGGACTTTACCGTTGCGGCACAGTGGAGGAATTTCTTGCCCTGCTAGCCTTGCGCGAAGCAGGGAACCTCACTTCCACAATCAAAGGTGAACGTACATTGTATTCCTATACGGAGTCGGAGCAATGTGGATAAGGGATTACAAAATGCAAATTTCATAGTGCAAGTGCTATAGTGGCTTTAATGCAGGATTATCGGGGATATTTCAAGGGTAAAAAGATCACCTTGATGGGATTGGGACTTCTTGGCCGGGGGGTGGGAGACACGGCGTTTTTGGCTGAGTGTGGGGCAATATTGACCGTGACTGACAAGAAAACGGAGGCGGAGCTTGCGGAGTCGGTGGCGAAGCTCAAACGGTACCCAAATATCACTTTTCACCTCGGCGGACATTGTGATGCAGACTTCGTTAACGCAGACATGGTGATCAAAGCAGCCGGCGTGCCGCTTGATTCGCCCTACATCGCTGCGACAAAACAAGCAGGGGTGCAAGTGGCTATGTCGACCGCGCTCTTAGCAAAGTTTGCGATGGATGTCGGAGCCAAGGTTGTCGGCGTGACCGGGACACGCGGCAAGTCAACAGTGACCCAGATGATTGCTCATTGTCTTATTTCCGCCGCCGCTAAAGCTCCGGCGGACAAGCGCGCGAATAAGCCTATAGTACTCGGAGGGAATATTCGTGGCGTTTCTACGCTTGCGATGTTGCCAGAGTTGTCCAAGGGTTCCCCTTGGACAAAGATTGTTGTGCTTGAGCTTGATTCGTGGCAGCTGCAGGGGTTTAGGGACTTGCAAATCAGTCCAAACATCGCTGTTTTTACCAATCTCATGCCGGATCATCTTAATTATTACCCTGACATGGAGGCTTATTTTGCGGATAAAGCCAACATTTTTCGCTATCAGCAAAACCAGCAAGGCGACGCCTTGCTGGTTGGAGAGAATGTTCTCGAATGGGTAAAGGCGGCGCGACCGA
>C687J35174_10005864_pt1 | contig 16101 bp, 10 predicted proteins | sample RifCSPhighO2_01_FD_35174 | JGI IMG/M metagenome (IMG submission 35174) | reverse complement strand
TCTGAAACGGCGGAGGAAGTTCTGGTCACCCAGTACGATATGCACGGCATTGAATCCTTGGGGCTTCTAAAAATGGATTTTCTGGGACTGCGTAACCTTTCGACTATCGAGCGTGCTGTACGATTGATCGAAAAAATTCGCGGAGTCGCCGTAAATATCGAAACCCTGCCCCTAGACGACCGCCCGACTTTCAAATTATTTCAGGAAGCGCGCACTACCGGAGTTTTTCAGATGGAATCCTCCGGCATGAAGCGCTATTTGAAAGAATTAAAACCGACAGAGCTGGAAGATTTAATCGCCATGGTAGCTCTGTACCGCCCGGGGCCAATGGAATATCTTCCTTCATACATAAACCGCAAGCATCGCAGAGAAAGAGTAACGTATTTGCACCCCAAACTAGAACCGATTCTAGGACCGACTTACGGCATCGGAGTCTATCAGGAGCAAATGATGCGAATCGCGCGGGATCTTGCCGGATTCAGTCTCCCTGAAGCCGATACGCTCCGCAAAGCCATCGGCAAAAAAATTAAATCCTTGTTAAATCAACAACAGGAAAAATTAGTTTCAGGTATGGTCAAACAAGGGATTAAACCTGAAACCGCGCAGGCTGTCTGGGAACTATTTCCGGCATTCGCGCGTTATGGCTTCAACCGTTCCCACGCGGCTTGCTATGCTTTGATCGCCTATCAAACGGGATATTTGAAAGCTCATTATCCGGCAGAGTATATGGCAGCCCTCATGACCGCAGAGGGATTCGAAATCGAGCGCGTGGCATTCCTGATCGATGAAGCGAAAGCTATGCAGATTGAAGTTCTGCCGCCAGATGTTAATGAGAGCTTCGAAAACTTCACGGTGCTCACGGATCCGGAAGGACACCCAACCGAACCGCCCAAAATCCGCTTCGGCCTTTCGGCAATTAAAAATGTCGGATCAAATATTGTGACTTCAATCATTGAGACTCGCAAGACCGGAAACGCATTTAGATCGCTTACGGATTTTATCGAACGGATACCGGTCAAAGACTTAAACCGCAAATCCATGGAAGCCCTGGCCAAGTGCGGAGCCATGGACGGCCTGGCCGAACGGAATCAAATTCTGGAAAATCTTGAGCGCCTCTTAACCTACGCCCGCGAAGAAGAAAAGCGGCGTCAGTCAAGTCAGACCAGCCTATTCGGGGGAAACGAAGCCGCGCGCCAGAACGAAGTGCACTTACAAGATGCCGAACCGGCCAGCAAACGCGAAAGACTGGATTGGGAAAAAGAACTGCTTGGGCTTTACGTTTCGGAACATCCCCTGTCGGAATATGCCGACAAGCTTAAAGACAAAGTTACCATGATGAATAAATTGGACCCGCAGTCTCTTCGCGGGCGAGTGGTTTCTGTGGGCGGTATTGTTTCTACCATCAAAAAGATTTTGACTAAATCCGGCGCTCCGATGCTTTTCGTAACTATGGAAGATGCAACAGCAAAAACTGAAGTGCTGGTATTCCCATCCGTGCTTGAGAAAAATCCTGCTATTTGGCAAACAAATAAAATTTTGCTTGTTCGAGGCAAACTTTCCGATAAAGATGGCGAACCGAAAATTCTTTGCGATACAGTCAGCGAAGTTGTATAAAAAAGCGGCCCCGACGCACTTGCGTCGGGGCTTATCGAGACCGCGGCAGTTCTCGTAATATGACCGCGGCATCACCGGTAGACGCAACCGCATGGAGCTTGGTTCCCCGCATCCGCAATTTGTGCTCGCGACGCTGTCGAAACCAATGAGCCACCGGCCCTATGCCGAACCACGTCAGAAACAAGATCGTGAAAATGAGAACAGGCACTATGATCGCCACTGCCAGGAGCACCAGAAATACAGCGATGATTCTAACAGACCACTCATGAGAGAACTCGCTAATATCTTGAAAGAACTGAAGCACCTATCCTCACCACCTTTCTTTGCCTAGCAAAGTATTTTGCGGTAGGCTATTAATATTATTCTAACTCGCCTATGCCCGACCAACAAGACTTTCTAAACTCACTCCGCCACTCCCTCGCCCACCTTTTGGCGGCGGCTGTGATGGAGCTCTGGCCCAAAACCAAGCGCGCCATCGGGCCGGCTACCGAAAACGGCTTTTATTTTGATTTCGAGTTTGCGCAACCGATTGGCGATGCCGACTTGCCTAAAATTGAGGCCAAAATGCGTGAAATCCTCCCAACTTGGGGAGTTTTCACCAAGCATCTCCTAACTCTTACTGACGCCAAAAAAGAATTTCGCGGAAATCCGTACAAACTTGAACTCATCAGGGAATTTTCAAAAAATGGCCCGCCTTTTCGGCGAGGCTCGCCCGCGGGCGGAGAGAAATTAAGTTTCTATAAATCCGGCGATTATTGGGACCTTTGCCGCGGCGGACACGTTAGCGATGCTAAAGAGATTAGTCCCGAAGCTTTCAGACTCACACGNATCGCCGGAGCTTATTGGCGAGGCGATGAAAAAAATATACAGCTTACCAGAATTTACGGCGTGGCATTTCCAACTAAACATGAACTGGACAAGTATTTTAAAATGCGTGAAGAAGCGGAGAGGCGCGATCATCGAAAATTGGGAAAAGAGTTGAAGCTTTTCCACATCAGCGACGAGGTCGGGCCGGGCCTGCCTTTATTCTACCCGAAGGGTGCGATGCTTCGGCGCACAGTAGAAAATTATATTGCGAATCTCCAAGAATCCCGCGGCTACCTGCCGATTTGGATCCCGCATATTACCAAAGGGGAACTGTATAAAATTTCGGGCCACCTCGACAAATACGATGCCATGTACCCCCCTATGAAACTAAAAGGAGAAGCGGACTACTATTTGAAACCGATGAATTGCCCCCACTTCATGGTTTTATATAAAAGCGAACCGCATTCATATCATGACCTTCCTGTCCGCTATACCGCTACCACAACAAATTACCGGTATGAAAAATCCGGAGAACTTTCCGGACTCACGCGAGTGCGTTCGCTAACACAGGACGATTGCCATGTTTTTGCCGCGCCATCCCAAATCGCGGACGAAATCAATTTGATGCTTGATATGATCGCCGAGGTTTACGATAAATTCGGCTTCAAAAATTTCTGGGTGCGCATTTCAATCCGAGGCCCCAACAAGAAAAAAGATTATATCGGCGATCCGGCAGTATGGGACAGCGCCGAAGAAACACTCCAAAAACTGATTAAAGACCGCGGCTGGCGCCAAGAAACCGGCGTCGGGGAGGCAGCTTTTTACGGACCAAAGCTTGATTTTATCTTTACGGATGTCATTGGACGCGAATGGCAGCTCTCTACAGTTCAGCTCGATATGAACCTCCCTCAACGCTTCACACTCGAATATATCGACGCCGACGGCCAAAAACAAACTCCGGTCGTGATCCATCGGGCGATTTTAGGCTCCACCGAGCGGTTTCTCGGCATTATCACGGAGCACTACGCCGGAGCATTCCCTTTCTGGCTAGCTCCCGTGCAAATCGCTATTTTACCTATCAACNATAAACACCGCGATTACATCGAAACGATCGCAAAAACGCTTCNNNCAAAACACNTCCGTTTCGAGATTGACGAGCGAAATGAGTCGGTCGGCAAAAAAATCCGCGATGCCGAACTCCAGAAAATCCCATATCTTCTCGTGATCGGAGACCGCGAAGCAGCAACAAAGACCGTAGCCGTTCGCGAACGCGGCAAGGGAGACTTAGGCCCCAAAAGTCTTGACGCGTTTATGGGGCAGATTATATAATCAATCATCCCGTGTGGCGTTCCAATAANAAACCAAACTTTCATAAGGAGGTGATGCCCCGTGACTGCAGCGATCCGAAGAATCTTCCGGCGGGTGCGGCGGTTGGTAACACTGCGAAAGCTCCGCCTGAAATGGATCTACGAACAGCGCCAAAAAGCCGTATGCCTACGCTTCGAGAAACTTGCTGACGAGTACCTCAAAGCCAATGTCCATTGGCGCGAAGAAACTCTAAAGCTCACAAGGGGAACAACCACAGCCAAGGCGGTCCTCGCCAGCAGAGAAACCGCGGCCGATGCGCTCCGNGCCTGCATCGCTTTCTACCATGAAAAGCGGAATGAGCCTTACCAGTACGCCATGGGACAAATCGCGAGAGCCAAAGACATACATGGCCTATACAGACGGCCCCGCGCTGTCCATCCGCTCCGGTGAAGTCCGCCGGAGCGGTTTTTTACGCTATACTAACGCACGCATGCGTTAAAAAGAGACTCTAGGTTAGATCACCAGGTGTTTCTGGACTAGAAATATGCTTAAATACAATACGCTTCACTTTTTCTCGGCCGAGAAAAAGTGTAATATGATATGGAGCATCGCAATGAATCCCGTTNGAAAATTAACCACATAACTTCAGTGCGGTTGTAGTTACATTTGTAAAATGATGCTGTTTATTTTCTTCAGAGACACAATTTAATTTTCTAACGGGATGAAAGTAAAATTTAAACTCCGGGAAACAAAAACATCGCCCGACATAAGAAAAATGCCGCTGGTTGTGATTCTCGGACCGACCGCTTCCGGAAAATCCGCGCTCGGCGTGGCGCTCGCCAAAAAATTTAACGGCGAGGTAGTTTCGGCGGACTCGCGGCAAATCTATCGCGGTCTTGATGTAGGCACGGGAAAAATCACACCCAAAGAAATGCNGGGNATTCCCCATCACTTGTTAAACATTGCCGATCCGCGAAAGCAATGTACGGTCGCAGAATACGCCAAAGAGGCGCGCCGCGCCATCGCGGGAATCTACAAACGCGGAAGAATTCCATTTNTTGTAGGCGGCACGGGATTTTATATTGACGCAGTCGCTAGGGGCGCCATCTACCCCAAAGTTCCACCAAACCGCGCCTTGCGAAAAATTCTGGGGAAACTTGCGCCAGCGACATTACTCCATAGACTCCAAAAACTGGATCCCGAACGCTCCAAGACTATCGATCAAAAAAATCCCCGTCGCCTGATTCGCGCCTTAGAAATAATCAAAGCAACAAAAAAGTCTATTGCCCCAATAATAATTGGGGCACCGTATAACACTATTTTTATCGCTATCCGCCGAGACCCCCAAGAATTGCGCCGCCGCATCCAACGCGCAGTTGTAAGACACATTGATCGCGGGCTCTTAAAAGAGACCAAACACTTGATCCGATCTGGGATATCAAGAAAACGTCTCGCCGATCTGGGCATTGGGTATCGCTCCGCCGTCGAGCGCGTTGACGGCAAAATCTCGCAAGCCCAATTGATCGAAAAATACGTTGCCGGCGATTGGCGGTATGCCAAAAGACAAATGACCTGGCTCCGGCGCTACCCGGATATTCACCCCGTTACAACCGGAAACTCCGTCAATTCAAGGCGTGGAAAAAGATGGGACCAGAAAAGCCCAGTGGAAACTACGGTCTTTGGACCGAATTCTAATGGGGTTCATTGGATCAGAAACAAAACCGAAGCCGCGGGGCTTATCAAGAATTTCGTCAATCGCGACCAAAAAGCCGTCCCCAGAAAGAGATAAAACTCTGCCACCACGATGACGAGGCAACGGGAGTTGAAGTTGCGATTAACGACGGAGGTACCACAATCACAACTTCCTCGCCGGACTTTTTAAGGTTAAGGCGCGCTTTAGCGTCGCGCTCGATAGCTTCAGGGGTTTTGCCTATCTCAAGCTCGGAGCGCAACTCGCGGTTTTCGGCCTCGACACTTGCCAGTTTCTCTTCGAGGGTCGCTTCAGTTTGGCGCAAATCCGAGAAACGGCGCCACAAATTTATAGTTTGGATAAATCCAACAATCAGCAGAATAGAAAGTCCCGCAACAACCAAGGGTGAATTTATCCAGCGTTGCATATAAATATCTTGAGCCGTTTGCTATCCCTATGTTATAGTGAGTTCGCTATGATGCAAAGCCGACACAAGAAGCGCGTCCAAATCCTCTGGACTATCATCACCGTCATCGCAGTGCTTTCGATGGTGGCTTTCACTGTTTTGCCGCTCTTGATTTCCAACTGAAGCAATCATAAATAAACCCNGCTATAAGATGACCACAAGCGTACGCCTGTGGCATTGTATCCATGTGACTTAATACTATCATACAGTTCATCCGCGGGCTCACGCCCATGGCTTTTTTATAGTGGGGTAAAAACCGTAGAAAACAAAAACCCTCCTGATTGCCGGGGATTTTTATTTTCTGGGATAAAATCTTACTTAAAAACTACCTTTTGAGCATCTTCAAAAACACATCCGGCGGGATCTCGACTGCGCCCCGGCCCAAGGCTGCTAAGCGCTTCTTGCCCTTTTTTTGTTTTTGCCACAACTTCATCTTCCGCGTACGATCCCCGCCGTAAAGATGCCCCGTAACGTTTTTACGCAAAGCCGGAATGGTCTCCCGCGCTAGGACCCGTCCGCCAATCGCGGCCTGTAGCGACAACGCAAAAACTTGAGCCGGCAGGAGTTCCTTTAATCTGGCGACAATCCTGCGGCCTTCATTGTAGGCTTCGGATACATGAACAACCGTAGAAAATGCCCGCTCCCTGCGCTCCGCGATCAAGACGTCCAAGCGCACGAGCTCCCCAGTCTCGTATCCGTAAAACTCGTATCCCATAGAGGCATACCCCGATGTTACGCTTTTGAGGCGATCATAAAAATCCACGATGATTTCTTTAAGCGGAATCCGATATACCAAAAGAAGCCGCAAGGCCGACAAATAAGTCGTATCAATATAGCGCGCCCGTGTTGTCTCAAGAAGTTTCAAAATTCGTCCTAGATGCTCCGACGGCGCGATAATTTCAAGCCGCACCCAGGGTTCCGCGATAGAAAGCACCTCACCCTCGTCCGGAATATCCGCCGCGGCATAAACCATCAAGGTAGCGCCAGAGCGCAATTGTAATCGATAGGATACAGACGGGGTCGAGACAATTATTTCCCGGCCGAACTCGCGGCGCAGTCTCTCTGATATGATTTCCAGATGCAGCATGCCGAGAAATCCCACACGAAACCCGCGCCCCAGCGCCTCGGAAGCTTCCATTTCATAAGAGAGCGCGGCGTCATTCAGTTTCAATTTATCCAAAGAATCTTTCAGTTGCGGAAAGTTATCTGCGCTTGCGGGATAGAGTGACGCAAAAACTACGGGAGTTGGTTCAAGATATTCTGCCAATGGCCGTGGGCCGAGTCCGAATTCACGTTCAAGAATAATCGTATCCCCAACTCTCACCCCTGCCTCTTTGAGACCGGTTGCAACATAGCCTATCTCCCCCGCCCCCAATGAGGCTGTTTCCTCGCGATCTGGGTTGAACCGTCCCACCTCAACAATCTCACCGATCGTGCCGGCGCCCAACATGCGAATTTTGTCAGATCCCTTTAAAGACCCTGAAACGACGCGGATATGCGCAATCACGCCCTTATAAGCATCAAATTGCGAATCAAAAATTAGCGCGCGCGTTGGCTCGCCAAGATGAAGATCCGGCGGAGGAACTTTCGTAATAACCGCCTCAAGCAACTCCACTACTCCCGCGCCAGTTTTACCCGAAACCGCTAGNATCTCATCGGGGCTGATTTTTAAAAGTGTGGCGACCTCTTTAGCAACCGCTTCGCGATCGGCGTTTGGCAAGTCAATTTTATTGATCACTGGGATAATCGCGAGTTTTTCTTTTTGCGCCAGATGCAAATTAGCTATGGTCTGCGCCTGCACACCTTGCGTCGCATCCACCAGAAGTATCGCGCCCTCGACAGCCGCGAGGGCCCGCGAAACTTCGTAGTTAAAATCAACGTGGCCGGGAGTGTCAATTAAATTCAAAGTGAAAAGTTTAAAATTAAAAATTTCCGAAGAACCAACTTTTAACTTTTCACTTTGAATTTTTAATTTATACATCATGCGCACCGGCTGCATTTTTATAGTGATCCCGCGTTCGCGCTCGAGATCCATGCGGTCTAATACCTGCTCGCGCATCTTCCGGCTTTCAATGGTTTTGGTAATTTCGAGAAAACGGTCAGCTAGAGTTGATTTACCGTGATCAATGTGAGCAATTATGACAAAGTTTCTTATTTGGTAGGCCATAGTCGTGATCAACCCCGTTAGAGGTTTTAAGATGGTCTTTCTAAATCCTTGAGAATGAGAGCGAAAGCGGTTTCACCTTACATTCTTTTGCTAAAAAAGACCCAGCCAAATCTCTAACGGGGTAAATGTGAGCGATGATAACGAAATTGCGGATTTCCATGCGACAATATCCAGTCTAGACGGGAATATTATCCCGATCCTCGTCTATTTCTGCGGGTAATGTGCCGAGACGAAAAGCGCGCTGGCGGATAGCGGTCCAAACTGATATCGCCTCCTCGCCGCCCATGAGATACGTTAACGCAACGTAAAAGGCCCCTGCGCTGACAACCACGATAACAGTCTGCGATAAAACACCGATGAAAGTCGAAAGAGAGATATGGGACGCTACGATGTATAAAATTCCGTATCCAAACCCAGCTGCCGCGATTGTAGCGAGAATTGTCCTGGCCGATGCCAGCAAAAACCCGTTGCGAAATTCCTTCCCAAAATATTTCCTCAATTCAAAAACTAACGCGAGGCCAAGAAGCGTTGTATCAATCAAACTGCCTAAAACAAAAGCGATGGCGAGTCCCAACACTCCTGCTGCACTAAGATCGCCGATCTTGAGAATGCTCGCAATCAAGTGCCCGCTCGCCCGTCCGGAAGTAAAAAGCGAGACCAAAAGCGGCGCGGAGACTACAACAAAACCGACACTGCATAAAGAAACGATAAANGGCAGACGGGTATTGCCCACCGCNTANAANGCGCGGATGAAAACCGGAGTGAGAGATTCGCTGACCATCGCGATCGCAAAAATCGCGAGAACCGCAGCAGTCAAGCGCGTATCAGACCAGCTAAACTGATGCACCCCGAGAGCTAGACGCACTAAAAGCGCCCGAAGAACAATTGTCATGGCCGCAATCGGCGCAACCCAAAAAAGAATCGTTTCGATAGTGCTTACAAGATTCGCAAAAAATTGTTCGTGCGATTTTTCAAGAGCCGCCTCTGTCAACTTGGGAAATACAGCAATCGCGTACGAAACGCCAATAATCCCGATCGGCAGATACCGAAGATTGTTCGCGAATTGGAAAATTGTAATACTCCCCGCCGCCAATAACGACCCTAGGGAGACTAAAATAATCATCATAATCTGCTGAGCCGTAATCGCAAAAACGCGCGGCAAAGAAAGTTTCATTATAAAGCGAATGTCCGCGAATCCTTGCCGGAGACTCAAAATCGGGAAAAATCCTATCTGCCAAAGCGCGGGCACCTGTACCAAGAAATGCATGAAAGCTCCTAAAATCACTCCTAACGCCAAACCGAGCGGGCCGAACATCGGAACAAATAGCAGAATTCCGGCAATAATCCCTAAATTATAGAGAACCGAAGTCAGAGCAAATACAAAAAATTGCCGGTTCGCCTGCATCACCGCCGATAAGATGCTCGAAAGTCCCAGCAGAATCGGCGAAAGCATCATAATACGCGTCATATAAATAAGCAGCGCTTTATCGGCCAAAGAAAAACCCGGAGCGATAAAACGCGCCAGAAACGGGGCAAAAATAATAACTATGCCCGAAACCAGAACCGCCGCAACTGCGAATAACAGAAGCAAGCCTCCGATAAAACGCCGCGCCCGCATAGGATCAGACGCCGAATATTGCACAAAAAGCGGGATGATCGCCGCGGAAGCGGCTCCTAAAAGGAAGATTGTAAACAAGAAATCGGGGATCTGGAACGAAGCGTAATAGACATCCAAAGTGCGCGACGCGCCGAATTGACCCGCGAGCATACGATCGCGAAGCATCCCTAAAAGACGCGACAAAAGACCGGCGCCCCCAATCAACAAAGCCGCTCCATGGATTGATGGAATTCCTTTGTGAAAAAGTTTTAAGGCCATTTGGGGGAAATCGGACTTTGGGACGAGACTGGAATTAGCTGCGCGGGCGCTCATTGCCTGTCGGCTGGCCAGAATCATTCACTGGGGGCTCTTTTCTTTGGGTAGGGGCAGGCGCGGGCGGTGAGATGCCGTCGAGAGCAGCCTTACCCAACTGAAGATTTTTGATGATTCTCTGAACTTCAGAATTATCCGGGTTGAATTTTTGAATTTCTGCGAACTGATTCAACGCTTCCTGCGTATCTTTGCGGCGGTCCGCGAGGAGTCCCAAGAAATATCGGGCGTTCGAATAGCTTGGGTTTATAGAGACCGCACGGCGGAATTCACCCTCGGCTTTGTCAAACTGCCCCGCTTGGTAATACAGAACTCCCAGCTGAAACGCGACGCCAATGTCATTAAAGGCTAACTGCTTAACTGTTTCTACTTGAGTGATCGCCCCCGCGAGATTCCCCTGGCGAATCAAAACTTGCGCCAAGAGATAATTGGCCTGCGGATAGTCCGGCTTTAATTGCAGAGATTTTACTAGACTAACGCGCGCATTCTCCAGATTGTCCGCGATTTGTTTTGTGAAAGCATCAACGGCTTGTTGTTGAACCCCCGACTGGGACAGACGCAATTGCGCCCGATCAACCATCGCCGAATACACACTGGCTTTGTTGAATTCGTAGATAGGATTCTTGGGATCGTACTTCGCGGCGTTGTCATAAGCACTTAAGGCCGCTGTTTCTGATCCGTCGATTAGGGAGACCAGTGACTGATAAACGAAACCGAGCGTGGACCAATTCAGTGACTCTTTAGAATTAATATCGCTGGCGCGCTGGGCATAACTGATTGAGCTTTGCACCGCCGCGCGGAAGTCATTAAGCAAATTAGGGTTTTGGTTCGCGTTAGGAGCATTCACAATCACTTGAACCTTAGCAAGGGCCACCTGGGCCAACGAACGATAGTAAAGATCATTATCGGGAGCAAGTGCTACCGCGCGGTTCATGTTGTTCAGCGCTCCATCAATATCGCGCTCGGTTTTGCCGAAAGCATTTACNCCAGCAGTAAAATTGACAGCGGCGGCGTACTGCTGGGCGGTGTAATAGAGAAACGCCACCCCGCCAACCATCAGAAATATGATCACTAGCGAGGTTACAAACGTCGCCCATGGAGTGGCAAAGACAGCCGAACGCTCGGACACACGCCACCACGATTTTGGCTCACCCTCCGGGGTCGTTTCATTAAGGCGCGATATCAAGATGCCCATCAGAGCAAAAAGTGCGATGTGGAAAGCAAACGTTGTAGTATAGAGCCACCATATAATCAGCCCGAAAACTACCGCCGCTACCCCGCCAGCCAAGAACGGATCATCGTCGATCCGGCGCGAAATGCCGCGAAGAAAAGAGATAAGAGCCGCAAGCGAGAACAAAATCAGTGCCAGAACCCCCAAAACACCAGTCGTGGCAAGAACCGTCGGCACAAACGCAGCGCCCGAATTAAACCGAACGCCCCAGAAGTTCGTAAAGTTAATCGCCGGATCGCGGAACATGCTGTAGTCGAGGCCGAAAGTCCCTGGACCCGAACCGAGAATAAGATGCGATTTTAGAGTTTGGCGCGCGATATCAACCGTCGCTTTATACGACGGCCCGACTTCAACTGGAATCTGGGACAACGATACGATCGACGTGCTCGAAAGAATAAAGAAAGTGGAGAGAGCTAGAGCCAGAAAAAGAATCCCTAACCCGCCGCGGCGCAGTATCATGGCACCGGTCGCGTGGCGTGTGGCTCTCCGAAATTGCAACCCCAAAAGCACCACGACCCCCGCGGCAACTGCTATCCACACGGTGCGGAAGTTGATCACCACTAAATTAAGCGCTGAAACCAGCGTCACAACGATTAGGCCGATTTGCAATAAACGATTGCGGATCCATTCCCCCTGATTCGCGAGCACCCCGACTGCGAAGAGAAAATAAAATCCGAGAAGAATGGCAACGGCGTTAGTCGTGCCAACGGGGTTAACGTCCGCTCGCGCAAGAGCCGCAAGCGGCACTAGCTTCGGCGCAAAGAATTGAAGAAGTGAGAGAGCCCCGAGCAAAAGCCCTCCTCCGAGCCACGCCCAAGCAAACTTCTGCGATTCGCGCTCTGTATAAAACACGCCACCAGCCACAAAAAAGATAACCGCAAAAACCAGAAAGCTCGTGAACCTCTCGCCAGCATCATCAGCGCCAATTAAGCCGCGGAGCGCCTGAAAAGAAAAAAGTGTCGACAAGAAAAGGACAACCAGCAACAATCCCAATCCTGCGTTAATAAGAGAGCGCTTGTAATAAATCCGCCCCGAAAGTAAAGATTCGCCAAGCCAGGAAATAAAAGCTATGAAAGCCAAAACTGAAATCAAGACTTGCTTGATAAAGGTCGGCGGAATCGTGGAGGGATAAAACAATATAGGAAAAAGAAGCGCGATCGCGTAGAGCGACCAACGCGCAATCCGCCGCCACCAATTCTCGGCCGCGGGGAATTCCCCCTCACTGATTTCAACTGCCGGCTCAACTGGGTAGGCATCTTCCATATACTGGGCAACACGAACGTCTGGATTCATAGTGTGATAATGATCCTAATAATAAAAATGATGTCGTAGGGCGGTTACAGACTAGATCAATTCTAAACAAAACGCCGAAGAAACGTCAACTAAAAACCGCTCCCCGCCCAGCGCTTGCCAAACTGACATTTTTCTATTATAATGCGTTAGTCTGGTACATTGAGATGGCCGCCCAGGCGTGCTTCGCACGCAGAACTTAGTGGACAGAACTAAGAAATTAGAAGTTAGAATCTTGACTAAACTCTAAGTTCTTAGTTCTAAGTTCTGAATTCTGCGCGCGGGGCGCGCTGGGGAGGAAAGTCCGAACTTTACGGGTATGCACGCCGCATATCCGACCACGATAGCGGCTAACGGCCGCCCTGGTGCGCTACGCGCGCTGGCGGGATTAGTGCCACAGAGACAATACTAGCCGTGCCCGGCACGGAAATCCAAAATCTGAAACCCTAAATTCTAAACAAATTCGAAATACAAAATTCGAATATCAAAACATTTAGGATTTAGAAATTAGGATTTAGAGTTTCCGCGCCGTGCGCGGTGAAAGGTGAAAAGTGTTCCGTCAAACGGAACTCTCGGCATTGGCAACAGTGCCAGGTGGAAAACCCTATCGGAAGCAAGGACAAAGCCGGTTGGCTGGTTTACTGGTTGACTGGTTACAAGTAGTCCGCATGACCCCGAGAGTAATCGAGGGGCTAGATAGATGGCCATATGGCGCGCGTGGCACGCAGAACTTAGCAGACAGANCTAAGAGATTAGATATTAGAATTTTAGCTGAACTCTTAGTTCTAAGCTCTGAATTCTGCGCGCTGCGCGCGCTAAACAGAATTCGGCTTACGGATGTATCAACCCCGTTAGAAGTAAGCTCCGGCGCGCCGCCGCGAGCTACCGGTTCGCTTGCGAACCGGACTTCTAACGGGGTCAACGTCAAAATCCCCGCCTCACCGGCAGGGATTTTGATTTGCGCATAGGATTTACTTAATAAACCCGCCAACCTGCAGATCCCAGAGTTTTTTGTAAAGACTGGCGGGATTAGCAAGAAGCCCCTGATGAGTCCCAGTCTCTTCAATTTTTCCTTCACGAAGCACAATAATCCGATCCATGCGCATAATTGTGGAAAGNCGGTGCGCGATGACAATTGTAGTCTTGCCTTCCATCAATTTGCCCAAAGCGTCCTGAATCAAAAGTTCCGAGTGCGAATCGAGACTCGAAGTCGCTTCATCCAAAACTAGGATCGGCGCGTTTTTTAGAATGGCGCGGGCNATTGCAACACGCTGGCGCTCCCCNCCCGAAAGTTTNATCCCACGTTCGCCAACATACGTTTCATATTTGTCTGCCAGGCGCTCGATGAACTCATCACAGTGCGCNAAATGNGCCGCCCCAATCACCTCCTCATTGGTCGCCTCGGGCTTGCCATACCGAATATTTTCCATAAGTGTCCGATGAAAAAGAATCGGTTCCTGCGGGACAAGCGCGATGTTTTTCCGCAGCGACTCCTGCGTAACCTCTTTGATATTCTCTCCATCAACCCGAATCGCGCCACTCTCTATATCATAGAAACGCAAAAGCAAGGCCGAGAGCGTGGTCTTCCCCGCGCCCGATGGCCCGACAAACCCGACTTTTTCACCGGGCGCAATCGTCAAAGAAACATCCACTACCTCCCGTCCGTCTTGGTAACCGAAACGTACATGATCAAATTCCACCGCGCCCTTTGAGACCACCAGCTTTTTGGCTTTTACCTGATCCTTAATCTCGTGCGGGGTCATAAAAATTTCTGTCATTTCCTCGGCATCGGCCAAATTGCGATATAACTGCCGGAAGATGCGGCCGAAATCCCATAACCGCCAAACCATCTGCAAAACATAGGCTTGCAAGAGGACGAAATCGCCGANAGTCAAGATNCCCTTGGACCAAAGCCCGATTGCCAGATAAAAAATTCCGAACTCAAGGGCAATTGTTAAAGCTGCCTGCAANGACTCAATATAACCTCCCAGATTCCAGGTAAAATAATTGATACGGAACTCCTCGTCGGTCAGCCGACGAAATGCCGCCAGTTCTTCACGAAACTTGGCAAATATTTTTATATTGACTTGATTTGTGATCGTATCTGCTAATCGAGCCGTCACTTTTGTGTTCATTTCAGCAGCTTCGACATCATACTTCAACTTATACATAGTGAGGGCGTAATTGACGGCCATAAAGACTACCGACCAGGCAAGCATGGCCACGCCCAAAAGAACATTCTTATAGAAAAGCACGCCCAAAATTCCGATGGTCTTTAAGGCCAATGGAAGTAAGTCCCAATAAAGCTTGTCTGCTACGCCTTCAAAGGCGCTAGAAAAGCGATTGACTTTGCGCACGAGAGCCCCCGCGAAGCGATTGACGAAAAACCCGTATGAGTGTTGGTGCAGATACTCAAAAGAGGAGTTTGAAAGATCCGTCATGACGCGCGGCTGGAGAAAGTTATTGGCGAAAATCGAGACGCGCCAAACCACCCAACCAAGCGCATGCAAGCCCAAAATAATGAAAATTATGTTAAGCAACGCCGGCCGGGCGGCAGGTGAGGCGATGCCTCCGGCCAACACATCAAAAAAGCGTTTGTAAAAAATCGGGACCACCACGTCTACCACAGTCCCTATAACTAAACTCGCCAGCATCAAAACCACCAACCGCCGATAGGGTCGGACGTGATTCCAATAAATTTTATATGTTTCTTTGGTTAACGGTCTCATAAAACGTAGCGGAACCTTTCCAAAGTCCGCCTAGGGCGGACGAAGTAGGGCAAAACGACTATCGCTCGTGCCAAAACACGAGCGTACAAACGATACAGCAAATTATTTAGTGCGTCAACTTAATCACATGAACTGAAAACTTAAACGCAACACTGCGCCAGAATAAGATTACCAGCTCCAATACACACATTACACACGATCGTGTATGATATGTGTATTTAGCTTAAACTACTAACACCATCAAGAAAGAAAAACTTCTTGTAGTCGTAAGGGAACTTCTTTATTTTACCCAAATGCAGTTTGAGAGCTTTCTTATAAGTAAACTTTGGATTTAATAATAGCTTCGCCGCCTGCACAATTTCGGGGATCTTTTTTGTAAGCAGCCTATCAGTCATACACAAAGCCTTTTTGTTTTGTGCAAGCAACTTTCCGCAACCCTTTTTAGTCTCCCCTCTGGCTGGATACCAACCACATACGGGCAATACCGAATAGAAGGGCAAATCGTTAAATATATAAGCTGGCCAGCGGCAATTTGCTAATTCCAGCCAAGGAGTACCAACNAGTTGAGGGAGAAACCCGAAGCCCGTGTGTGGTGATAGAAAAATGTCGCACTTCTGAATTAAAGCCAATTGGTTCCAAAGTCCTATNTTGTACGCCGCCTCGGCATTTAGAAGATGACTTATTAGATACTTCACATCATTGAGAGAGAAGTCTATTGTGTTCGTTCTTCCCTTAATACTTCTTGTCACACCTGTGAAGTAGATTTTCAAGTTTGGAATTGACTTAAACAAGGCTTGGCATATTTTGAGCCACACCTTTACCGTTGGACTCTGCATATCTCCTGCCGAGCCGCCAAGTATAATACATATCGC
>C687J35174_10005844_pt1 | contig 16119 bp, 20 predicted proteins | sample RifCSPhighO2_01_FD_35174 | JGI IMG/M metagenome (IMG submission 35174) | reverse complement strand
GAATATATAGTAGCTGTTGCCGGCTGGGTAGGAGATTGCGAAGCCATACTTGTGGGCGTTTTCATTTAGCCACTTATAAGAAGCGGTTGCATCGAACTTCACGAATGGCTCCCCACCCGTCTCAGTAAAGTCGAGAGTTGTACCGAGCTGATGTTCGGAGTAGCCTTGATCTGCCGAAAATTTATTTGCGCCGCTACCGTAGACCGTTACGTTTTGCCCTTTGACGGCGGTTTGTTCTTCGAAAGATCGGTAAGCCGAAACTACGCGAATGTTTACTTCCGCTTTCTCGGCGTCACTTAACATGTCGTTAAGATAGGGGAGCACTCGGCCTTCGAGGTACCTGTCTTTGGTTTGGTCGTATGTGAACTTTTTGTCTATCAGGGTTAGGTTTTTGGGGATGTAGTTTTCGCTAAGGAAAGATACCTTCGAGTACTTTCTTAAAAGTTCTGGGTCGAGCTGGTTCAACTTTTCGATCTGGCTCACCGAGCCTGTAATCTTTCTGACCTCGTTTTCAAGTTCTCTAAGTAGTTCATTCCCGTCTGCGACCTCTTTCTCTAGCTTGGTGTTTACTTCCGTTTGGTCAGCCAGGTCATTCTCCAACTTGCCGACTTCTTGGTGTTTAACAGCAAGTTCAGCGTTGAGCTTTGTGTTGACATAAAATAAATAACCCCCGGTTCCTGCCAGTACAACGATTATTGCTATAAAAATTACCTTTTTCACCTCATAATTATACAGAAATATAGTCATAAAACGAGCTTGCAAAACAGTGTGGTATAATTAAAGAAGCTTATAATTTATTAGTAATAGTTATTATATGGGAATAATTCTTTGGATCGTGTTTGGTGCATTAGTTGGCTGGATCGCTTCTATGATCATGAAGACCGATGCCCAGCAGGGAGCACTCCTCAATATCATCGTTGGTATTGTCGGTGCTGTTATCGGCGGTTGGATAATGAGTTTTTTTGGTGAATCCGGAGTAAGCGGGTTCAATTTGTATAGCTTTTTGATAGCTATCTTAGGAGCTATCGTCTTGATCTGGATCGTAAAGGCCATCAGACGCTAACACCAAAGATCAGCGCGTGTAATCTTTCTTCTAGTTGTACGTAGTAATAGTGCGGGGTGATTATTATTCATAAAAAAAGTCATATGGATACAGAATCAAACGTTTGCGCAACTTGTGGTCATGAGCACAAGAATGAAGACGGCTCATGTTCTTGTGGGTGTGAGGAGTCAAAGAAGGCGGAGTAGAATTCACACTGATAAGACATTGGATGTCTTATCAGTGTGAATTGGTTATCGATAGGGAGTATCGTTTGTATGAATACAAAAGGAGGGCGATGAGGGTGAAGGAGGTTAGAGCCATGGTAGGGATGGTGACGTAACCGAACTCGAGGAAATAGCGTTGGGCGCAAGATGCGGCCACATTGGCCGAACATGGGAGAATTGGTGAACCACCAAACTGAAGGTATGTATGGTAAATCGCTATCACTCCTCCGATTATTGATAGCACAATGCCATAAAGCACAACGCCAGAGTCTTTTTTCCAAAGTGCTAGTCCCAGGAGAATAACTTGCGGGTAAAGAAAAATTCTTTGCCACCAACAGAGTGCGCACGGCACGAATCCGGCGACGCTCGAAAAGAAAAGACTACTTACGGTGGCAAAAAACACGACTCCAAAAGCCAGCAGTAGACCATGACGGCCGTAGAGATTAAGTCCCCAGTCTATAAAACTATTTTGTTTCCAAAGTTTTTTGGCGAGAAGCAAAACTATAATATCCACCACAATAAGACCTCCGATAATCGTAAATAAAGAAAGTATTTTAGTAAGCAAGAGGATGGACGGGGTCATATTTATTGTGGAAGTTCACAGCCAGTCTTTTCGGCGAGTTTCTCGAGCGATACTTCACCGGTTTCTCTTGAGCCGTCAGTGAACTCCCATGTTGGATAGCCCTGAACTTCTTTTTCTTCACATACGGGAAGCTGACCCTTGCCATCTGGGGTAGAACATTCAACGTAAGGTAAGAGTTTTGCAGATTTACCAAACATCTTTTTCTGGTTCTGGCAGTGTGGACACCAAAAGGCCCCGTAAAACACTGCACCCTTGTCCTTCAGGCACTCGGCGAAACCATCTAACTTTGCGGGCTGGCTATTTACCTTGAAGAGAAAATAGCCACCGACTATAACTATAACTCCTACAATGCCAAGAATAAGAAAGTTTACAGCCCCCTTTTTCATTTTAACAACCCCCATTTGACGTGCCACACTGTATGCAGGTCTTGCACGAACCGGTCTGAACGAGCATCCCGCCGCACGACCGACAAAGTGTTTCCGCATAAACAACTTTATTGGTTTTTTGTGGAATTGCAGGTGGCTCCGTTTCTTTTTGATTCCCGTCGGCCTTTTCTCTAACTCCTAGTTCAGCTAGATCGTCTGGAGATAGAAATCTAAGTGCAAGATACCGGAAGATGTAGTCGGTGATTGATGTTGCAACTTGGATATCGGGGTTTTCAGTATAACCGGCTGGTTCAAACCTTGCGTAGGAGAATTTCCTGACCAGTGTTTTAAGAGGAACACCATACTGAAGGGCGGTGGAGGAGGCAATTGCGAAAGCGTCCAAGAGGCCAGCCAGGGTCGAACCTTGCTTGTGCATGCGCACAAATATTTCGGCACACCCATTTCCCTCGAACATACTGTACGTGAGGTAGCCTTCGTGGCCAGCAATTGAAAACTTGTGGGTTTCTGATGGTCGCGTGGGTGGGAGTTTTATACGTGTTGCTTTAAATTTTTGTTTTCTGGTTTGGTTATCGGAAAGAGTAAGTGGTTGTGCCGCCTTCGAGCCGTCGCGATAAACCGCAAATGCCTTAAGGCCCATCTTCCATGCCATCGTATACGCGTCGAGGATTTCCTCCACACCCGCCTCTGCTTTCATGTTGAATGTTTTTGAGACAGCACCCGATAAAAATGGCTGAACAGCTGCCACCATCTTTACGTGTCCTTGCCACGAGATCGCGCGCGAGCCACTTTTGGGTGCTACTGCGCAATCGAAAACGCTTTCATGTTCGGCTTCTAGGCCTGGTGCTCCCTCTATGGTATCGTTCTCCTCAATAAATCGAACTATGATTTCAACCTTGTCGGCCGAATAACCGAGTCTTCGCAGAGTTTCTGGAACGGTCGTATTTATAATTCTCATCGTACCGCCCCCAACAAGACTCTTTGTTTTTACCAGCGCGAATTCTGGTTCTACCCCCGTAGTAGCACAGTCCATCATAAATGCAATCGTACCAGTTGGTGCAAGTACAGAGACTTGAGAATTTCTGAAGCCGTATTTTGTGCCAAGCGAGATGGCAGAGCTCCACGCGTGTTTAGCTTTATCTAGAAGTTTTTCGTCAAATATCTTATCGCGACGAATTCCAGCGATTTGATCTTCGTGTTTATGTATGACCCTTAACATCGGCTCTTTGTTTTCTTCATATTTCTCAAATGCGCCTTTTCGCTTGGCAAGTTGAGCGGAGTAGTTGTAAGCTTCACCGGTCATAAGGGCCGTTATTGCCGCCGCGCTGTATCTTGCGGTTTCTGAATCATATGGTAGCCCCAAGGTCATTAAAAGCGCGCCTAAGTTTGCATAACCTAAGCCAAGTTGGCGGAAGTCGTGTGCGTTCCTCTCTATTTTTTTGGTTGGGTAGGATGAGTGGCCGACTATGATCTCCTGTGCCAGAGTCATTACACGAACTGTGTGGGTGAATCCATCTGTATCAAAGCCACCATCAGGATTTAAGTATCTTAAGAGGTTTATTGAAGCTAAGTTGCAGGCGGAGTTATCGACATGCATGTACTCACTGCATGGGTTTGAAGCGTTGATACGCCCGGAGTTTGGGCAAGTGTGCCAATCGTTTATTGTTGTGTCGAACTGTAGCCCTGGGTCACCGCACTCCCAAGCGGCCAGCGCGATGTCTCTGGCAAGATCTTTGGCTCGATACTCTTCAGCAATCTCACCGGTTCTTATATACCTAGTGGCAAAAAGCTCGTCTCTTTCGACCGCTCTCATAAAGTCGTCGGTTACTCGAACGGAGTTGTTGGCGTTTTGGTATTGGATAGAGTTCCAAGCCTCATCGTTTAGGTCGTACATATTGTATCCAGCATCGATCAATGCTCGGACCTTCTTTTCCTCCTCGGCCTTTAAGCGGACAAACTTCATAATGTCCGGATGGTTTATGTTCAAGACGACCATCTTAGCCGCACGTCTTGTTGATCCTCCAGAGGCAATCATCCCGGCAACAGAGTCGGCTCCGCGCATAAAAGAGGTGGGACCAGACGATTGGCCACCCTGCGAAAGTGACTCCCTTGAGGATCGTAATGTTGAAAGGTTAACTCCTGCACCAGACCCTTTTTTAAAAATGAGACCTTCCGTGCTGACCCACTCAAGTATTGATTCCATCGAATCTTCAACCGAAAGTATGAAGCAAGCCGAACATTGAGGTTTTGCGTCAATGCCGACGTTAAACCAGACAGGAGAGTTAAATGCGGCGCGCTGATTTAATAATATAGAAGCAAGTTCAGCGGCAAAAATATCAGCTTCTCTCTTTTTGAAGTACCCCGACTTTAAACCCCATCCACTTATAGTTTTAACCACTCGGCCTATCATTTGCCTTGCGGATGATTCCCTGTTGTCAGAACCTATTTGTCCTCTAAAATATTTTGAACCAGCTATTCTTGCGGCTTGATCAGACCAAAACTCTGGAAACTCCAACTCTCGCTTGATTTGTGTCCCGTCTCGGTTCACAACAGCGATCTCAACTTTTCGCCAGCCAACCTCGTCAAAAGGGGAAACGCCAGGTTTGCTGAAGTGCCTACTGACTAGACCGTCTTCGTGTGTTAGATCTTTTATGGCCGACACTTCTCTGGTTGCTTGCATAGCGTTTGGGTTTTGTTGTTAATAAAAAGCTTTACGATATATTTACGGGCATCTATAAGTATAATCCATAGACCGATATCTATAAATCATACTAAAGTGGGGAAAACTACTAAAAAAAGTGCTTCAAAAATGAGTTTTACAAGGCCAGCGTGGGTGCCAGAGTCAGTTTTAGGCGAGGGGAACTTTTAGGGGTTAAAATTAATTGCAAAATTATACATACCCATAGCACAGAGTCCTTGGATGGGTTCTTCTGCTTTTGGTATACCCAGATCAATAACTTCTTCTCCCGTTTGAGCTAAGATTTTTTGAAACCCAAGTGAGCGGATTACAAGTGATGCCGAACAATCATAGGTGCCATCTGTTTTAACAATAAGTTTTGTCGGAATACCGGCTTTTGCGGTAGATATTTTTGGAAAATATCCACCCCTTGCATTTACGGTAACGTATTGAATGCCTTCCTTTATTTCGATATTTTGCGTTGCTTCACCCGTCCCATTATTATTTGATTTTGAGCCGCCAAGAAAAATAATACCTATCCCTATGACAAGAGCCAGAGTGATAATAATGGAAACAGATTTATCCATAAAATAATTATATGTTAAATAAGGGATTAATAATTCCAAGACCGGCAAGTCCGGCCAGAAGCGCGAATATTCCAAATCCTACTACCACAACCCCTGCGGATTTGAAAAATAGCGGTGCGTGTTTCCCGTGTGCAAATGATGCCGACCCAAAAGAAAGAAGTACGAGCATTGGCAGTGTCCCAAGAGCGAACGTGAGCATGATAAGAAGTCCGGACATGAATGATCCGCTTCCTAGCGCAGAAACTTGCATTGATTGCGTAAAACCGCACGGCAAGAAAAATGTAGCGAAGCCGATGATAAGAGGTGTGAGAGTTTGGTGTTCTATTTTTCTGAAGACAGAAAAAACTTTTTGAAAAATTCCTGAAGGTAACGCAACTTTATTTTTCGCAAACACTCCAATCAAATTTAAACCGAGCAACAACATCACCAGAGAGGCCAGAAGTCCCAGAATTGCCGTAAAAGTAAAATTGATTCCGATTGCACTGCCAACTGCTCCGAGAACTCCTCCTAATACTGCAAAACTAACCAGCCTTCCTACGTGGAAAAGCAGGAAAGTTTTTGTATCACTTACATTGTCTTGAGATACTTTTGCCGATAGAGAAAGCACAAGCCCTCCTACTATCGCCAAACAGCTTGATACCGAAGCGATGAGACCGATAATAAAACTTGTTACCGGGGTTGTTTGACCGCCAATACCAAGATTTAAAATTCCTGATTTTTGTAAAAGAAAGAATAGGATAAGGAACGCAAGCCCGATCGGTATAGCTTTCCAAATGACGTCATTGCCTTGTTTTTCTTTGATAGATTTTTCTACTGACAACTTGTACCCATTCGCCTTAATTTTTTCTGTCAAAATTTGAGCCAATACTTCAGCGTCTTGATCGCTATCGGTTTCAATCTCAACAGTCTCTTTTTTTAAGTCAACTCGAACACTCTTTACAAAACTTTGTTCACCCAAAACGTCTTCGATCAGAATTTTACATGAAGCACAGTGAGTGCCGGAAACGTGGAATGTGTATGTTTTCAACTGTGGCATTATACACTACGCTCACTTTGTTGTCTTTGTGCCACAATATGAGCTGATCCGACGACGCCCACTCCGCATCCGCTCCCACCTTGTGAACTATTTGGGGTGTTAATTTGAGATTTTATTTTTGCAAATCCCTTTGAACTTGAGAAGCTTGCACCAAGTATTTCTTGAGGATTTACATCCTTCCATTCTATTCCTTTATTTCTCATATAGATTGCGACGATTTCATAAGTACTCGAAAACCAGTAAGAGTTTACGACCAAAGCCACGTCCCACATTTCTTGTTCATTTGCTCCTTGACTAGCTATGAGTTCCAAAAGTCCAAGCATAGCCATACCATGATTGCAGTCGGGGAAATGCGTCGAATTTCCACAACATGGCCTGTATATCCCTCTTGATACTTTATCTACTAGAGCTTGCTGTTCGGGAGACAAATTAAAGAATTTATGACGGTTATAATGATCCATGGGGTCTCCCACGGCCATTGTCCAGCCTGCGGTTGAAGCAAAATTTTCTGCTCCTCCATATTTTGGATCACCCATTTCGCCCGAATCTAAAATATCGTTTTTGCTCGCAAGACCCAAAGCCCAGAAGAGATTCAGTAAGTAACCAGCGTTATCTTTTGTAATTTTCAACTTTCCTGGGCTATTTCCAAACAATAAGTTTTTGTACTCTGTAATATACTGTCCTTTCTCCTCGTAATAAGCCTTGAATTTTTCTCCGTCAATGGCTCCAACACTCACAAGTTTAGCGCCAAGATCACCCCACAACACCGGTAGAACCACGCCTGACTTTGGAAAAATAGTCTCGGATTGAGTAACGTTTTTTTCGCCAGTGTATTTTTGTTGACCATATAGAAGGGCAACAGCAATAATAATCCCAGCAATGACAATTGCAAAAGGTATCGTATAGGGACTGTTTTGTAATGTTTTATTTTCCATGTTATTTTGTTCTAATTAACAACAATTTTTCATTTGTTTTTCAAGCTCTTTTGTTCGTTGTGGTTTTATGCTACCTTTGTTTATTTTAGATACTTTGAAAATAAAGATGCAAGCGACGGCCGCTATTACGCCGGCTAAAAAGAGTGCCCAGTCGGCGAACAATAAATTATAGACCGCCGTAAAACCCGATACGACAAAGATTGTTTTCCAAATCAATATAAATTTTGTCTCGATTTGTTTTTCCAGTTTTGACATAAGCCCGACCACTGTTCCACCCATTATGACAGCAGTAATAAGTTGGTAGTCAATAATCGATAATAGATTTAATTTCATCCCAATTAAAAACCAGAGCCATGTCAAAGATACCCCTGCACAGATCGGACAAATTTTAGTCGTAAGAATTTTATTAACAGCCCATACTAGGATAGTTATAACAATAATTGAGATTACAGTGATGGTTATGATCATATGATTAGATAAAGAATATTAATATGCCTATAATAATCATGGCAAAACCCGCCCATAATTTTAGACTTTTCATGTTAGTAACTTTCCATTCTTGTACTTTGTCCACCAGAATTTTGTCGGCTGCAATCCAAAGAACCGCAAGAAGAGGAATAATAAGTATAATGTTATACAACAACAAGTAACCAAATCCTTTAAGATACGTTACCTGATCATGAAGTAAGCCAATAACCATTAAGTACGGTCCGCCCATGCACGGGAATTGACATATACCAACAAGAAGTCCGAGTCCGAACGCCGCTGCAAAAGACACTTTCCCCATAAGCTTACTCATGGCTGTACTAGCAATTGCTGGAATCTTGAGTTTGATTGGGAAATTAGGAAAGAACCAACTAATAAGATTGATTACCCCAAACAAGACGAGAATCGTGGCACCCAACTTCCCCATGAAGTGTGGGGTGTTGAATAAATGCAGAACCTGAAGTATCCCAAGCCCAATAAGAAGGTAGGCAGTAAAGATCCCGGCGACGTACGTTCCACCAATCTGGAGTATCTTTCTTCTGGTCATCTGAATTCCAAAGAGGAAGGCGATGGTAATGAGAAGGATTGAGAATGAGCATGGATGAACACTGTCAAGAAGCGACGAAAAGAAAACTAATGGCAAGAGCCATATTCCTCCATCGCTAACACTCCAAAGAAAACCGGGAAATGCAGAGCTATATTTGAGAATAATAACCCCCAGAATAAAGATAACTATAACTCCTATACTTATAATGAGTCTCTTCATATTGTTATGGGGTTACGAGTGCCTTTATTTCAAAGCGAAGTGCATTTCCGTAAGAGTCAGTAACGATGACGAAGCGATCGATGTTTCCCACCCCGGCCGGGCCATGGGCGTTTGGATTGTATACAACTCGAAGTATGCGGTCTTCTCCTGCTTTGATTATTTCTTCTGTTTTAGTTACGCCACCCATACCAGCCATTCCGAATGGTCCCTTGATCGAACCATCTGATTCTACAAGAAAGGCCTGGGTACACATGCAGGATGTTTCAACACTTTTGACAACAATATCCTTATTGGTCGAATTAGTCATAATAAAGTTTCGACTTACATTGCCATTAGTCATGGATATCGTTCCGAAGTTGTACAATTGTTCCGAAGAGATCAGGGCGCTTTCTGTAGCACGTGTAAGGTTATAATCTTCCGAAATGGGTTTTTGTATTGATTTACCCCACCAGAAAAACATAGTTAGCACGATTGCAATAACGATGACAATTACAATTTTTTTATTTTTCATGTTATTTATTGAATTAATTTGTAGAAATAGAAATGTAAAAACCCGCGATTACTCACGCAAGTTTTAGCACTCAAAAGGCCGTAGCTTTTTAAGTGCTTTTATAATCGAGATGGGCTGTTCTCAAAAAGAGAAAGCCAACGTTTTGTTTTTGTTTCGGATGAAGTGGTCGGGGGAGAATCGTAAAAATTTGTTGTAAGCTTTGAAAATATAGCTGACGGAGGACTCATAAAAAGTGTGGCAACCGCACCAGCAACAAGAAATAAAAAGGCGAAGAGAATTGTCATGTTGACTCCGACAGGAACGTTAAGAAAAGCAGAAAATGCCGAGATGTGATGAATGGCCGTGGCTAACGTATTTTGAGGACAAACTAATCCGTTTGGTGTAGAAAAGGGACAGCCACTTTCCATTCCCATGCCGTTATTTGACCCATGTAAAAGAGCAGTAAAACTAAAAAGAGCTAATGCCAAAAACGCAGCTAGTACGAATATAGTCATAAATTGNTTAAGTGAAAATGNCATATTTTAGCTNGGTAATTTTAGCATGATGTTATAGTTCTGTCAAGCTTGAGTTATGCATCCAAACCATATATGCTCCAAAAATAATAGAGAAAACAGCTAACAGGATTGCTCCCCATATAACNCTTGGCCACGTAATCCAAGTAAAACCGGGCAAAGTTTCAAACAACAAATGGTGCAGTTCAATACCTCTTGAAGAACGCATCGGCAAAAATCCTCCTAAGAGACAAAGAACGTAAGCGACTTCGGTGCCAAGGATACACTTTATAATATATTTTTTGTATGAAAGCATATGTATGTTAGTTATTTTATAATTTCTTACTTTTAATACGAAGCGAGTTTCCAACGACAGATACAGACGACATGGCCATTGCGAACCCGGCGAAAACCGGCGAGAGGAGCCAACCAAAGATTGGGAAAAATATCCCGCTGGCAAGAGGAATACCGACGATGTTATAGATGAAAGCCCAGAATAAGTTTTGCTTGATTCCACGCATGGTAATTTTTGAGAGCTTGATTGCTTTTACGAGCTTTGAAATATCGCCGCCAAGAAGGGTAATGCCTGCAGACTCTATCGCGACATCCGTTCCTGTCCCCATAGCAATACCTACATCTGCTTGAGCAAGAGCAGGGGCATCATTTACTCCATCACCAGCCATGGCGACAATTCGACCTTGCGACTGCAACTCTTTTATCTTCGCCAGTTTGTCTTGTGGCAAAACGTGCGCAATTACGTCATCTAAGGGAACACTTATACCAACAAGCGATGCTATATATTTTGCAGCCTTTTCATCGTCGCCAGTAAGCATAACCAGTTTAATTCCTAATTTATGAAGATCAGCAACCGCTTGTTTTGATTCAGGTTTTATTTCATCTGCCACCATTACAAACCCCAACACTTTTTCCTTATTTGCGAGGATAACGGGTGTTTTTCCTTGTGAAGTAAACACGTTAAGTTTTGCCACATCAAATGAAAGTTTTAAATCAGTTATGAGTTTTGCGTTCCCGACGAAGTATTCAAGACCTTTAACTGTTCCCTTGAGACCCTTGCCTTGAATACTCTCAAAGCTTGTAGCATCTTCCAAGGCTAGATTTTTCCCCTGTGCGTATTTTACAATTGCATGAGCAATAGGATGTTCGGATTTCTTTTCAAGCGAAGCAATAATCGATACGAGTTCATCGTCTTTTAGATCAGAAAGATTCTGTATATCAACCAGTGTTGGCTTACCGATAGTGATAGTCCCAGTTTTATCTACGATAATTGTGTCTACTTTATGCAGTTTTTCAAGGGTGGCGGCATCTTTGATAAGTATGCCTTCTTTCGCTCCCTTACCCACTCCAACAATGATTGCTGTAGGTGTAGCGAGACCCAGCGCGCAAGGACATGCGATAACTAGAATTCCTACAAACGAAACGAGGCCGAATGAGAGTGCTTGAGAAAAACCCAAATATTGCGAACCAACAATGAGCCATGCACCGAGAGTAAAAAAAGCGATTACCAGAACAATCGGCACAAAGATTGACGAAATTTTATCTGCGAGTGCTTGGATTGGAGCCTTGCTTCCTTGAGCCTCCTCGACCATCTTGATAATTTGAGCGAGCAGTGTTTCTGATCCAACTTTTGTTGCTTTGAATGTAAATGAGCCACTCGTATTTATTGTTCCGGATACAACACCATCTCCAATTTTTTTCTGCGCCGGCATCGGCTCACCAGTGACCATGGACTCATCAACAAAAGAGCTTCCTTCGGTAATAGTGCCGTCAACAGGAATTTTTGCCCCGGGCTTAACTATAATCAGGTCGCCATGCTTTACATCACTTATCGATATTTCTATCTCCCTGCCTTCGCGAATAACAAGAGCCGTTTTGGATTGGAGATTTAAAAGTTTTTCTATGGCGTCACCCGTCTTTATTTTTGATCTTGCCTCCAAATATTTACCGAGCGCAATAAAGGTAATAACTACGATTGTCACATCGTAGTACTGGTAGTCAACATTTATAAAAGGCCGGAGTGTCTGTTCAAAAGCAGTAACGGCGAAGCTATACAAAAAAGCTGCGACCGTTCCAATGCCGATAAGTGTATCCATGTTAGCNTTGCCGTATCTAAGAAACCTGTAAAAGCCGAGNAGATAGGGNTTNCCAACAACAAAGAGAANGTACGCAGCTAATATTGGCAAAAGGTGGTGAATAAATTCTTTTATCGTTACGCTCATTTCCACTACGACTCCATACTGGGCGAGAATGTCCCAGCCCATTACAATGGCGGCAATAACGGCGAGCGGAATAGCGGACCAAACTTTTGCTTTCATGTCTCGAACTTCGGCAAGCTTCTCTTTTTTTGCTTGCCCGATTCCGAGGTGGGCTGCGTGCTCACTTTCGGACATTCCCATTTCGCCTGCACTGAGCGGAGCCGAAGTGTCGGCAGTAGTAGGAACTTCCAGTGAATAGCCGAGCGGCTCGATAGCTTTTGAAAGATCGTGGGGGTTCGTCTTCGATGGATCGAAAGAAACTTTGGCCTTTTCTGTACCATAATTTACTTCTACTGATTGCACACCTTCGACTTTTTTGAAAGTTTTTTCAATAACAGAAGAACATGAGGCACAATGCATCCCTTTTACTCTATAAGTTTGTGTGTGCATGCTACTTTCTTTTAAGTTTATAAACTTTAAGTACCTCATCTCGCGCCTTACTCGTTTGACCAGACGACATCTGGTGGCTTACACAATGATCGAGATGATTTTCGAGCAGAAGATTTTCGACATTTGATAGCCCTTGCTTCACGGCAGATGTTTGCGTAATTACATCAATGCAATAAGTATCGTTCTCGACCATCTTTTGAAGCCCCCTAACTTGTCCCTCTATAAGCTTAAGGCGACGGATTGCTTTTGTTTTGCCTTCTTCATTCATATATTTCATATACAAAATAGCATACCCCCTAGGGGGTATGCTTGTCAAATTTTACCAAAAACAAAACCTTGCGAAAGTTATTGTTTTCGGCTCAAATTGTAAAAAATTATACCTGTCCAAATCGAGATAAGTCCGAACAAGAGAATTAACCCTGAAAAAACGTATGTCAGGATTCCTAGGTTAAGGGCGGTGATGAGCGTTGTTGCGGTTATCCAGATATCTCTGGCAGTGTTAGGCACCATGACAGGCTTGCCGTCTGCGCCTATGACTTGGGTGCCGTTTTCATCCACTTGTGGTATTTGCCTTGGCATTTCGGCGAATGTTTTGCCACCCGTCGTTTCTAGGGTATGTTCTCTTATAATGTCGGCTTGAGCTTTTAAAGTGAATGGCCCGCGTACCGGTTTTCCCGGGATAGATGCGTCTGCTGGCGTTATGATGTTTTCTCTGGCGATGTTGCTATAAGTGAAATAGATTCCCCAGATGCTCCCGGCCACCAGCACAAGGCCGGCCACAACTGCTAAAGTAGATGACAAAACAAGTAGCTTTTTCATGCCTATATTATCGCAGGTTATGGTCTAATATCCAATCCACTTATGCAACCCAACCCCCCATACCGTGTGGGGCGTTTGTGTTGTAATATAAGCCCTCAATTTGCGATAATTACGGTATGGGTATAAACATTGTTGAATATACGCCGGAAGATGTTGAAGCCATAAAAGACTTATTGGTGGAGCTTCAAGATACATTAAAGGAGATTGAGCCGGATATTATTGCCGCGGGTGAAAAGGTTCGAGAATCTTATTCGAAATACATATTTGATAATGCGGAAAACAGGCAAGGAGAAATCTATTTAGCGAAGGACGGAGATAAGATTGTAGGATTTATTGCAATCTCAATAGCAAAGGAGAGTGATGAAGATGTTGAGTACCTGTATGTTTCCGACATGGTGGTTTCAAAAGAGTATCGTGGCAAGGGGATAGGGAAGCAGCTGCTTGCGAAGGCCGAAGAGTACGCCAAAAGCAAAAACCTCAAATATATAAGAATCGGTAGCTTAGTATCAAACCCCGGTGCAACTAAGCTCTACAAAAACTTCGGATTCAACGACTACCTGTCCTTCCTCCAGAAGAAGTTAGACTAGAACAAAGGCCTTACTTCATGCCGGGGAGAACATTTGCGGGCATGACCTCAATTGAAGACTCTGGGATTTGCAAATGAGGATGGTCCTCAAATATCTTTGCGGCCTCCTCATGAGACGGAGCTTCCACAATCGAGTAGAGCATTATTTCGTTTTTAGTATCAGTTACGCCTTTAGACGTTATGCGTTTTGTCTTTCCGGCGCCGGCTGTTTCCTTAATCATACTTTTATTTTTCTGTGTCCACTTTTTCCACTCGTCCTGCATTTTCGCTTCGAGCTCTTTTTTCGTTTGTGGGTCTGTCTTTGCCCATCCTTCAATTACTGAAGTAGGGCAGAGGTACAAAACTAAAAACTTTTGCATCTTTTTTGAATAGTTAATAATTAACTTACATTATACACTAGGGTTTTTTATCTAAAACGAAAAGACCGCAGTAACGTGATCTCCTTTCTTTAAAAGGCGGTCTATTCGTTTGCGGTCGTCATTCGATTTGCTCGAGCGTAGGGTTCTCGCACATGGGACAGAAGGCGATGGGTTTCCCGTACAGTCCCATGTCATCGAATAGCTTCCCTTGGAGTAGTTCGTCGCCAGAGGGCTTGATCGCTGGGTCATCCCCAGAATCAAGATCGGGGAAAAACTTGAGTTGGTCTCCTTCTTCCCCGCACGTTCTACAGAGGTAGTACCTGTAAATGAAGAGATCATCCTCGCTTCCACATCCGGGACATTTTGCGAGGGAGCCTGTGAACGGCCCCTCGTAGTTGCACTTACGGGCGTAGCATATCACTGCGAGGGTTGCCATTGGCTCACCACTTCCTTCCTGTAATTATGTTACCAGTTACAAAAATAAAATCAAATTGAATTGTTGGCGACATGGTGGCCAACAATTTCAAACTGAGTACGTTACAGGTTTACTCAATTTTAACGATGTGGGCAGCCGGTCCAACAACATGGTCTCCGCATACCATTTTTTAACTTAGAAATGGCCTTTTCGATACGAATGATTCTCGTTTCTGCTTTCTTGCCCGATATGACCCAACAGATCCACTCGTTGCGCGCTAGAGGAGTAATATCATCCCATGTTGCTTTCGCTTTAGGATTGGTCGTAATTGCTTTTCGAAAATCATTGGGTAGTTTATGTAACACGTTTTGTTCGCCAATTTATCTCAAAAGAAATTGAATGCTTATCTGGAATTTCCCATTTAGAGAACCTAAAGCAAAGAAACTGAAATTTATTTTCCGAAATTTTTCTGAAACCGAACCTATTCAAAGTTAATTCTATGTCTATAACCATTGTTGAGTTAAAAACATTTAATTTTCTTAAAAAGATAATGAATAATTAAGGCGAGGATGGACCAGTAGAAAGCAAAGACAATGGCAACAAATGGGGGAGGCGGATCCTCTCGCAGGAAGTCACCAGTAAAAAGCATCGGTCCTACCAGCACCATTTTGATAGGCAATACAATTTTATATCCGAGGCTCTTCCAGGCTACTGGTGAAGGTGTTCCCAGCCAAGACTCGGGTGGTTGGGTAAATACTTGCGTCCTCGTTGTAAAAAGTGTATTCGAAATAAACATAAAGGCAAACGCACAAACGAGGAAGATGATAACGAATCTTGTCCTTGAAATGTTCATATATTTTCTAAACTTCTTTATGTACTAAATCAAGCGCATTAAAATATTTGCGGGTAAATTCTGCGGCTTCTTCTGCTGAAAAGGGCTTGCATGTGTAGCAATCCACGGTAAAGAGCGGAGGATTGGTGGGATAAGAATAAAATGCAGCCCCAGATGATTTCCAGTGAATCCAACCACCATAGCCCATATCATGTGCTGAGTGAGCTTCGGGCGGCGATAGAACTTCCATTTTTGTAACTCTCGCTAACTCTAAGAGGTAGGATTTTATCTGTTCAGGCTCAACAATTTTCTCTGTAGTACCTTCAATAATAACCCTTTGACGCACTAAATCAGGAGCAAGATTTTTCCACTCTGTCATAAGGCTCCGCGGCCTGGACTCGAACCAGGGACATCCTCCTTACATTGATCCCAAACTTGCGTATGGGCATGGACTATATCATCACCCGTCTCTTTCGAGGTGTGGGTGCAAGGCGCTTCCTAGAGGGCCACCAGGGCCTCCAGTACTCCCCGAAGGGATAGTCTCTACACCTGCCTTCGCTTGCTTGCAATCCGAAGCTTTAGCGAAGGATTGGCTCGGGATTGCCCGATCATTTCTGATTGAGGGTTTCCCCGAGTTCACCTTGTTTTCATTCCCAAGTTTCCTTGGGAAGCTGCGTAACCTACACAGGGAGGCGCTCTACCAGCTGAGCTACCGCGGAATAAT
>C687J35174_10005824_pt1 | contig 16151 bp, 7 predicted proteins | sample RifCSPhighO2_01_FD_35174 | JGI IMG/M metagenome (IMG submission 35174) | reverse complement strand
CAAGAAAAACCGGCAGGTTATGAACCCGCATTTAGGCTTGAAGGGCCGGATGAGCCAGCCAAAACGCCAGTTTTGATAATTCCCGGTATTGCCGGAAGCGAGTTGTATAATGGAGATGATTTAATCTGGGCAGATTTAGGAGAAATGGCTAGAGATATTGGAGACGAATTTTTAAGAGAAAATTTATCATTGGATAGCAATGGCAGTTCGGTAAAAGAAATTGAGGCCAAGAATGCTATTGAACGACTTCCCGATAACACATTGGGCAATATACGCTTTTTCGGCGTTAATATTTTTAATGGATTAAGAAATGCCCTTGAGACAGATGCCGATTATGTTCTAGATCAAAATCTTTTTTATTTTTCCTACGATTGGCGTTTAAATTTAGACAGTTCAAAGGACTTACTCAATACCAAGATTGAAGAAATAAAATCTCAAACTGGTGCATCTAAAGTTAATATTATTGCCCACAGTATGGGAGGATTACTAACAAAAGACTATATAAATACTTATGGCAAAAATAGTATAGACAAATTAATTTTTATTGGCACACCCCACCTTGGCGCGCCTAAGGCTGGCAAGGTTATTTTGGTTGGAGAAAATTTTAGCATTCCCTGGCTTGAAGAAGAACGTTTCAAGGAATTAGCTAGAAATTCCCCAGCTCTCCACGAGATTCTTCCTAATCAAAAATATTTCGATTCATTTTCAGGGTATATTCAAAAATCAGGAACAGATAGCCTGTTTAATTACTCGGAGACCAAAGACTTTCTTATCAGTCAAAACTCAAGCTCACTAATAATGGGTTTGGCTGAAGATTTCTGGTCAAAGAATCTTGAAAATACTGATTTTTCCGGTATTGATGTATATAATTTTGCCGGATGCAGTTCAAGTACCCAAGCCGGCTATCGCTTAAAATCAGACAATATCTCGATAGGCAACATTGGCTATACTTCGGGTGATAAAACAGTTCCATTGGTAAGTTCTAATTACATTAATATTCCTGACGATAATAAATTTTACTTAAAAAAGGCGACTCATGCCGAAATGCCAAGCCAAGAAGATATTAGAGCGGGGATTCTAAGTATTTTAGATAATAATGATATAGCTATATCCGGTAATTTAAAAACTGATTCTACTGAATGCAACTTTAGCGGCAAAACTCTTATCTGGCACAGTCCCGTCGGAGTCCATATTTATGATTCTCAGGACAGACACACCGGTCCGATAGAAAACGAGGGTATTGAATATGGTGTCCCAGGTGTAGATTATGAAATTATCGGCCATGACAAGTTCATATTTCTGCCAATTGATACCGGAGAAACCTATAATATTATCGCTGAAGGCCTGGCCACTGGCTCATTTGATTTGTTAATATCCCAAAACAATAATGGAACAATAGAAAGTACTACCGTATTCAATGATGTCCCAATTGGCGAATCGGGAGACGTTAATTTTAATGTTTCGAACTCAAGCCCAGATTCAAATATTAACGTCGATTATTACGGCAATGACGTAGTTCAAAACGTTCCAGCTAGTTCAGTCTTATCTGGTAATAATGCCCTGGATGTTATCCCACCCGAGACTCAAGCAACAGTTAGCGGCCAAGCCGGTTCAAGTGGCTGGTATTTCGGTAACGTAACAATTGATCTTTCGGCAATTGATGACAACTCCGGACTATTAGAAACAAAATACTCTCTCGATGGCCAACCCTTTGAAATATACAGCAATCCGATATCAGTTGTCGACGAGGGAATGCACACCATTTTGTATTATTCGGTTGATAGAGCTGGAAATAACGAAACAACGCAGGATTTATCATTTGGCATAGACATGACCGGCTTAGAAATATCAGTAATCTTTGATATTGATGCCGAAAGGTTCGTGTTTTCACCGGTAGGCGATAGTCTTGAAAATGTTTCGTTTTCTTGTGATTTGGTATCATGCACTGCTACTGACCGAGCCGGCAATACTACAAAGCTGGAATTCACTTTTGAGCAAAAAGGCCGCAAGCAGTTCTTAAATTTTAGTTCGGTCAGTTATAATGGCATTGAAAACGGAGTTTCAGAAAACCAGTTCACGGTTAAATTATGGGAAAAGAACGATGAATTGAAAGATTTTGACCAGATATTTCTTATCAAGAAAGAAGAAAAACTTAAAATTGACTACAAATTAAAAAGAGATGAGTCGGTCATTACCCATAGACTGATTCCAGGCAAACCAACCCGAGAAACAATCAGTGGAAAACGCTTTTTGCAGATATTTACGGATAAGGGTAAGATAGAGTATATAATATTATGAGTATAGGTTTAAAATTATTTTTATATTTTGTAGTTGGACCTATGGCATTAGCTTTTACTAACGGCAGCCTATCTAGCTATCAAAATTTTCAGTGGGGCTATGATCACGTTAACGAAATAAGCATGACTGCCTTTGTTATTTCTGGAGCAGCCTCCCTCTACTTATTGTTAAATAAAAAAAATTCTACAAGACTTAGAATAATCTCGGGTGTATTTCTGTTAATTTCAGCCGGATTTTTCTATACAACTTATTCTTTTTCTAACTTCGGTTTCTAAAAATATTCTTACGTTCTTGTACGTATTACTTTTCAAAGTCCATCACTAATCGCTATATTGTTAATGGAATAGTGAGAGGTGAAATCTGTGAACTCTAGGCTTAAATAATTTCAACGGCTCACAATATATGAGCCGTTGTCTATTTGGCAATTAAATTTCTCAAGCAATTGGAGAGAGTAACACGAATGTTAACACCCCATGTTAAACACTCGGTGTCTAACGAGGGATGAAGGTATGATTTAGAAAAACTTTCTAACTAAAAATCCCCGTGAGGGGATTTTTAGTCTTTGTAAACAATAAGCCGAGTTTTGTCGTGGATAGTTATTTATCTGCGATCAATATTACTATTGACCTGAAGCGATCTAACTTTTCGAAGTCACCTATGGCAACAACGCTGATCTTGCACCCTCGTAAGGATTTAGCCGTTTCATCTTTGACCTTTGGTCACCCTTCGTAACTTTAGTGAAGAAGGGCCATTCCTTTTAGGAAAATAGCCTTATAGCCAAGTTCGTCCTCCTTCGCACAAGGCTTCGGAGGACGGTTTTATCTTTTCAGATAAAACCGTTACTGCTCGCACCTCTCATATTACTATGGACGGGTGTTACCCGCTACGATATTTTTCCGTTTACATGGAAGAGTGCTCGGACTTTCCTCTGCGAAGTATCTGGTCAAAGACCGATACATCACAGCAACTACCTCGTTTACAAAGATATTTAAATTATACATCAATTACTATAAAAAATCAATGGTTGATTGAAAATAGGTCTTTTTTGTGGTATTTCTATTCCAATGAAAAAATCAGATCTTTTCTTTAATGTTTTAAGATTACCGGTTGATTTTTTGATGCTGGTGGCAGCAGGACTTACTACCTATTTTCTTAGAACCGAAATTTTATCTGTTTTCAGGCCGGTTCTTTTTGAATTCAATTTGCCGTTGGCAAAGTATGTTTATTTGGTCGTTATAGTTTCTGTTTTTTTTATAGGCGTCTATGCTATATCAGGTCTTTATTCAATGAGGTCTCGGCTTAGTCTGGCGGAGGAGTTTTTTAGTGTTAGCATTGCTTCTTCAGCCGGAATCATGCTTATTATTATATACATATTCTTGCGGCAGGAACTTTTTGATTCAAGGTTCTTGGTTTTGGGAAACTGGTTTTTAGTTATTGTTTTTGTTTGGCTTGGCCGGTTAATTATCCGCTGGCTACAGCAGATAATGGTGGCAAAATATAATTTTGGGGTTCATCGGATAATTATAGTTGGAAACAATGAAGGAGCCATATCTTTGATCAAAGAAATAAATAATGATCTATCTTCTGGTTACAGGATTGTCAAACATTTTTCAGAACCGGAAGTTCTACTGATAAAATCAGCCATAGGTAACCCTGGGGTAGATGAAATTATTCTTACTCACCCCCATTATTCCGAAGACAAAGTTAGCGAGCTGGTTGATTTTTGTAATGAAAACCACATTACCTTCAAGTTTGTGCCCAATATTTCCCAGCTTTTAACCAGCAACTTTTCAGTGGATGTTTTTAAGGGAATACCTTTTATTGAAATCAAAAGAACCTCTCTTGATGGCTGGGGCAAGGTAATTAAAAGAATGGGTGATGTCTTCGGATCCATTTTAGGGTTAATCGTTTTTTTACCCTTATTTATTCTGACTGCGTTTGTAATAAAATGGGAGACCGAAGGTCCGGTTTTTGTTCGTTTAAAAAGAATAAGTTGGAATAAAGAATTTAAGCTATTAAAGTTTAGGTCAATGGTTAATAATGCCGAAGAACTTAAGCATTATCTAGCCGCTTTTAATGAAAGGGCTGATGGGCCATTGTTCAAAATGAGGGATGATCCCCGTCTTACAAAAACAGGAAAATTTATCAGAAAACTAAGAATTGATGAGTTGCCTCAATTCTGGAATATTTTTAAAGGCGATATTAGTTTAGTCGGTCCTCGTCCTCACCAACCGGACGAAATTGATAAATATCAAAAGCATCACAAAAAAGTTTTAGCAATTAAGGCAGGAGCGACCGGCTTTGCGCAAATTTCAGGCAGTTCTGATTTAAGCTTTGAACAAGAAGTGGCTTTGGACAGTTTCTATATTGACAACTGGTCGTTATGGATGGATATAAAAATAATTTTGAAAACAGTCTTAAAAATGTTTTTTGACCGTAGCGCAGTATGAAGATTGCTTTCGTTCATGAATACTTAAATCAATTTGGTGGAGCAGAAAGAGTGCTTCAGGTTTTGTGCGCCATGTTTCCTAATGCCCCGATCTATACTCTTTTTTATGATGCTAATGCTACCGGTAAAGTTTTTGAGGGGAGAGAAATAAGAACTTCGTTTTTACAAAAAATCCCTTTTATAAATCAGTACCATTATTTTTTTCCCCTGCTAATGCCTTTGGCGGTTGAACAATTTGATTTTTCAGAGTTTGATTTAGTCATCTCTATATCCGCTTCGTTTGCTAAAGGTGTTATCACTAAACCCAGAACCAAACATATTTGTTACTGCTTAACACCACCTCGTTTTTTGTGGGACGATAGCCAGAAATTTGTTGAAGAGTTTAAATACCCATCTCTAATAAAAAAAGTTTTGCCACCACTGATTAGTTACCTGCGTCTTTGGGACAGAGAAGCGTCATACAGAGTAGATGAGTTTTGGTCCATTTCTAATTTTATAAAAGGTAGGATTAAAAAATACTACCTTCGTGACTCCAAATTAATTTATCCGCCAGTCAATACAGATAAATTTTACGTTTCAAAAAATATAAGTAACTATTTTTTCATAGTCGGGCGGTTAGTTTCGTATAAAAGGTTTGATGTTGTTATTGAAGCTTTTAACAAATTAGGGTGGTCTCTTAAGGTTGCCGGGGTCGGACCAGAATTAAAAAGGTTAAAAAAGCTTGCTAAAAACAATATAGAATTTCTAGGATTAATTTCAGATGATAAACTGGCCAAACTTTATTCTGAATGTAAGGCCTTCATATTTCCACAAGAAGAAGATTTTGGAATCACACCTCTTGAGGCAATGGCTTCAGGCCGTCCAGTGATTGCTTTTCGTGGTGGGGGAGCGATTGAAACTATAATTGAAGGTCAAACTGGCGTCCTCTTTAATAAACAGACAGAAGAATCATTAATAGAATGCTTAAGGGCCTTTGATGAAACAAAGTTTAACTCCAACGACTGTCTAGTTCAAGCATCTAAATTCGATATAGATGTTTTTAAAAATAAAATAATACAAAGTAATCTATAAAAAACCTAATTACCTCGTGGTTATCGTAAGTATCGCAAGTTTTCTTATTAAGTATTTATTGTAAAACATCAACCCTGTGCAACATGGGCTAAGCCGTTTTTAATAAAAATAAGTTACTCTTAACTTTTTAAATAAAAATAATTAACTAGTTGGTATATAGGTTAGTTTAGTAACCTTGGTAATTTAAAATAAGTTAGTAATTAATCCGGGCACTTAAAATATGGATAAACACTTTTATTAGTTATTAATGTTTATATCACTTTATGTATTATTATTTTTATATTAATACGCAAGTTGTTTCTTCTAACCTGATATTTTTAGAATAGTTAGGTTTAATGAAATTGGGTCTTATTCGTTACCTTAATTCGTTAAGTTTTTATTAGTTTTTGATCAAAAACATCAAAAGTTTTATATATCATCTAACTAGGCCTAAAAACTAATGAAACGGGATGATTGTTTTTGATGACCCGTTTTTATGGTTATGTGTTGATAACTAGTCATTGTGTTGTTATGTAACTATTTAATATAATATAGATATCTGCTGAATATCTCGTTGTTCTCGTATGTCACGAGAATCACGAGAGCAGATATCCTTTGAAGGCAAGTTTTTTGAAAAGTACTTTCTGCGCTTAATGGAGTTTTTATCCATTGAGTTCATGAAGAGAAAATCTATAAAAAAGACTCTTCTTGTTGTAGCTAAAACAAGGAGGGGAGGAAAAATTATTCAAGAGCAAAATATATTAAAGCCAAACTCTGGGCCAGTTTTGCCTAGAGGATATTTTTCTCTAATTGTTCTGGCTGAAAAACATGGCTATGCCAAAGACTATATCGGATGGCTTTCAAGGACCGGTAAAATAAAAGCTGTTCGTTATGGCAAGTATGGCCAATGGCATGCTTCGGAAATATCACTCAAAAAATACACCGCTTCTCTTGCTAGCAACAATCAAAAAAGATATTCAGCTCAATCTAAAGCATTACAATCAACCAGACAAAAAAGTTTTTCTCCTGCCGATTTAACAGTAGTTGCGGATTTGGCAATGTCCGGACCTGAATTCAAGACTTCTAGCGAAAAAGCAGTCTCTTCTAAACTTGGTGATGAAAATTTCCACCAAAATCCGGTTGAGTTGGCGGAGCCGCCCGTATCTAATACGGCGGAGTCGGCAACTCAACCGGATCCAGTTCTTTATAAAAGTTCCTTCAGCGCAGAAAAATTACAACATAATAAACTTGTTACCAAAAGGATAAATGCCGCCTTAACAGCATCTCTGTTTCTAGGCGGCATTTTAATTTTTTCATACTTAACTCCGCCTGATTCTGTTAAAAAATCTATCGCTGAAGGTTTTAATATTCTAAATGACAAAATTAAATACGCTTTAAATAGGCTAATTGATCCGTCTTTTGATTCAATCTCAAATCTTGTTTTACAAAAAGAACTAACTTCTTCGCCATCATCTTCTTCTTTTCCATCTATCACCAAACAAGTTACTAACGAAATTATCAAAGAAATCACCATAGTCCAGGATATTTCTTTGGAAAAGCTCCAATCTTTGTATGATCAGTTATCCTTGGCTAATTCAAGAATAGATTTTAATAATTCAAAAATTTCTTATTTCGAATCACAACTATCCAGTATGCAACTACCCACTTCACAGTATTTCTTTTCTCCGCCGCTTCAATTACCTCCATCAAACACCCAAGGCATCGGACCGATAAAACTTAATCCGACAAATTTAGAGTCAGAAACACTGACTGTTTCGGGACCAGCCAGCGCTTATTCTCTAACCGTTAGAGACAATTTAACCGTAGATACTAATACCTTTTTTGTAGATTCAAGCAATAATCGTGTTGGTGTAGGCACTACTTCACCTGAAACGACCTTTGATATAGTTGGCACCGCCTCGGCCTCTTCTTTCCAAGGCGGAGGTTTGACTGACTGTGACGGTTCTAACTCCAAGATTCTCTGGTCAGATACAGGATTATTCTCTTGTGGATCAGGTGGCAGTATTTCTTCTAACTCCATAGACTTTGATGAAATCGTAGACACAATGCTTCTAGACGCCAATCTGACTATTAACCGAGGAGGTTTCAAGATCGGTATCGGCCAAGCTCCCTCAACCGTCTTTGAAGTCCAAGGCACAGCTTCGTCTTCTTACCTTCTCACGGGAAATACCTTGCAGGTTGGGGGATATGCATCTGTTGCGTATTCAAGGTTTGGGACAGATACGACTACCCATGTCGGCACAATCTCCGGAATTAACGATCTCCTAATCTCCGGAGGCCTTGAAGTAAACGGTTCCGCCGCCTTTGACGGCTTCGTCTTGTTTACCAACGGGGCTACTACCTCTACAGACTTTTCATTCTATGGAGAGTTAAGACCCGACGGAGTTCTCTGTTCTAATGGCCAGATATTAAAGAAAACAGGAACTGATGACTGGGATTGCGCAACTGATGCAACAGGTGGTGGAGGAGGTTCTGGTTCAATTGAAGTCAGAGAAAATAGTCTGATTCTTACAACTTTCAGAGACAGCGCCGTAGCTTCGTTTTCTTTCAACGACGGAGCCTTCAACTTAACTGCTTCTGATTCCCAGGATGTAGTAATCAAACTAGACTATATCAATGGCCCCGCATCTAGATCCATAGATCAAACCATCACTGGTTACTGGGAATTTAAAAACGGGGTTTCCTTATCCGCTGATATTGACATCTTCAATAATCAAGGCACCAAATTCGCCATCTTCTCCTCAACTTCTTTAGGTAGATTTGGACTTGGCGATACTACACCAGAAGCATATTTTGAAATTGCTTCATCTTCAGGCATTGTTGCTTCAATCTCCAACATCTTCTTTGTTGACGCTAACAATCAGAGAGTGGGTATACTTGACTCAACTCCTGACTTCAACTTAGATGTCGCTGGTACTCTTGGTATTGATGGAGCTTTAACTATCGGTGATGCCACCAGTGATACGGTTACCGCTAATGCTGATTCTTGGACTTTTACCAATGATACAAACTTTATCTTATCGGGAGGAGTCAATGGTTTATCTTTTGACACTAATACCTTCTCCGTTGATGCCACCAACAACCGAGTCGGCATTGGTACAACCGCTCCTTCCACCGTCTTTGAAGTCCAAGGCACGGCTTCGGCTAGTTATCTTCTGACGGGTAACACCTTGCAGGTCGGGGGCTATGCCACAACCTCTTATTCAAGGTTCGGGACGGGTACGACATCAATCAATGTCTTTGATTCAGCCAATGATCTCTTAATCACCGGTTCCTTCTTGGCTCAGTCATCCGGCCAGTTCTCCAATAATCTTGAAGTATCGGGAACAGCCAGTGTGTCAGCATTAACTGTTGCCGGAGCCAATGTCTATACCGTCGGCGGCACCGACGTTGCTTTAGCCGATGGAGGAACAGGAGCTTCCTTAACTGATCCCAACGCTGACCGCTTCTTCATGTGGGATGATTCAGCCGGAGCCACGGTTTTAGCCGGTCTCGGCGGCTTCTTAACCTTCACCGGCACCCCTACCTTAACCGTTACCTCTGACTCCTTAGGTTTTGACCAATTTCAGGATTCACCAACTCTAGACGCCAACCTAACCATTAACCGAGGCGGTTTCTTTGTCGGCCTCGGCTCCGCTCCTTCCACCGTCTTTGAAGTCCAAGGCACGGCTTCGGCTAGTTATCTTCTGACGGGTAACACCTTGCAGGTCGGGGGCTATGCCACAACCTCTTATTCAAGGTTCGGGACATCAACTACCGGCCATACTAACTACATCACTGGTTCTAATGACATACTTGTCTCCGGTGATATTGAAGTTGTTGGCACCGGCTCTTTTGGTGTCGCTGCTTCAGCTTCCAAATATTTCGGTCTAGCTTTTGGGGGCATAGATTGTGCTGATGATGGCGAAACTCTTAATTGGTCTAATGGCACTTTTACCTGCGGTGATGATGATTCAGGTGGTTCTATCGCTTCCAACTCCCTTGGTTTTGGTGCCATAGTCAACAACCCTTCTTTAGATGCTAACTGGAATATTAAAGGCGATGGCTATTTTATCGGTCTTAGCCGTTACGGCCAAGCTCCCTCAACTCTTTTTGAAGTCCAAGGCACGGCCTCGGCTAGTTATCTTCTGACTGGTAACACCTTGCAGGTCGGGGGTTTCTCATCTGCTGCCTATTCAAGGTTCGGGACAGATACAACTGGATATACTAACTTTATAACCACCACCGATGACCTATTAATCTCCGGCGATTTGGAAGTAAACGCCACGACACAACTTGACTCATTCACAAGAGTATCATTATCTTCTACGCGCGCCTTCGTTGTTACAGATGTAGGTGGATTTAGGGATGATATTTTTGTAGTAGATACGACTGCATCTGACAGTAATTCCGGAATAGAAATAACTGGGGGAACTTTGCAGGCAAATCCGTTATTATTGATAGAAAATAATAGCTCTACCATTGGAACAATAGCTTCAATCCAGGCCTCATCTCTTACTAGTGGTAATGTATTAACGATAGAGGTTCCTGCGTCTACGTCTCATAAAGGCAGTTATCTTTTGGTTGAAGATACAGATAGCCTAGTTTACGCATCTTTGGGATATGGCGGCCGCTTTGCTCTTAGAAGAGACATTCGTTCACACGGAGCAACTTCAAATTGCACCGGTTTAGGCACTCCGTCTGCCGGATGTATAGACTTGGCTGAAGAATTTCCGGCATCAGAAGTTATTGAAAAAGGAGAGATTGTATCAATTAATACCGCCAGCTCCTCGGTTGCAATTGTAAAAAAGTCATCTGGTTCGTATGATGATGGTCTTTTGGGAGTTGTATCAACTAAACCAGGTATAGTTCTTGGAAAAAATATTCACACTGGATCTAATGCCGAAGATTATAAACCGGATGACGGTTATGTTGTAGTAGCTTTAACGGGTAGGGTGCCAGTCAAAATATCGCTTGAAAACGGAAATATTAAAAAGGGTGATTATCTGACTTCTTCTTCAATTCCTGGCAAAGCTATGAAAGCCACACAATCCGGTCGCGTTATCGGTCTTGCGCTTGAAGATGCCTCCGAATCTTCAAACCAGGAAACAGTAATGGTGTTTATAAACCCGCATTATGCGATAATGGGTTTAAGTTTGGAAGCTAGTCAGAGTCCATTGCCATCTGGCTCAGATGCCATCAACATAAGTTTTATTTTTTCTTTGATTATTGATCAATTCAAGAGCGTGTTTGATGTAGTTTTTGAAAAAGGATTGCTAAAAATTGCAAAGATAGTGACCGGGGAACTATGTATAGAGGATGTATGTATAAACAAAGATCAGCTCAAGATACTTTTGGAAAATAATACACCCATAACAATACCAACACCAAGCTTTATACCCGAATTGATACCAGAACCTAGTATAACCCCAGAATCTACGCCTGAACCCACGCCAGACCTTTCTGAAGAAAGCTCAGGCGGGCAAGCAACACCGGAGCCAACTTCTACGCCTTCATCAACACCAATCTCAACACCAGAATCTACACCTTCTCCTACACTAGAATTTATCGCAGAACCAACTCCGGAACTCGTCCCCGAACCTATTGAAGAAATAATCCCATGAAATTTTTAAGAAGATTACCAGTCAAAATACTTTACTCCTTTCTGATAATTTGCGTTATCCTTATTTCCTTTCCCAGAACAACTTATGCCGCTCAAGCATTCAGGTCGGCTTCGCATTATAACACATCGGGCTCAACGGCGGAGCGCACTACCACTGAACCAACGGGCGTAGTTCAGGGGGATGTGTTGGTAATGGTTATTCTCAAGAACCAAAGCAGTATGACACTCAGCTTGCCGACTGGCTGGACTTCACTAGGTAATGCTTCCGACGGAAATCTTGGATATGCTATTGGCTGGATTGCTAGAGGGTCATCAGCGCCAAGCTATACATTTGGTATTGGAACTACAAACACTCGCACACCCCAAGCATTCGTTTTTGCTTTTAGCGGTGTTGATACTACCAATCCTATAACAGATTTTCAAGTAAGCACCACAGATACGGATGGTTTTGAATCGGTGGGTGTTGGTACCGATAGCGACCCGCCCGCTGTAACAGCCGGCACAAATGATTTGATACTTACAGGAGTTGCTCGAACACTTGAATATAATACAGGCGCCGCTCCAACAGGCTACACGGTGCAAAGCAATGTTAATGAAATTGGAGTTAATGCCATATCGGATTCATTGTTATCGGGCAGTCAAGACCCAGTAGAATTTACAGGACAGACAACGGGAACCGAAGTAATTTGGCACGGATATACTCTTGCTTTGGCGGCCGCCAAAGCATCCGCTAAATCAATAATAAAAATAAAAGGCGGTGTCAGAATCAAGGGGGGTGTTAAATTTAGATAACTTAATGAAAAATAATAATTTAAATAAAATAGTCATCATAATATCATTCTTAGCCATTAACTCAGTGTGGGGATACTTTACTTTTAATAGAGAGAACAAAGAAAATATTGTTCTTCCCGCGTCCACACCTATTGAAAGTCGCGCTCAGGAAAATTATGGTTTTAAAACTTTTGTTTTTGACAACTTTCACGGCAGTACCGATATTAGCGATAAATTCCAGTTTCAGTATCCGGCTAATTGGCATAACGAAGATCAGTATTTCAGTCCTCAAAAAATTAAATTTTACACACTATATTCAGTTAAAGCACCAATTCATTTCGATCTCGTTTTAGCTGAGATTTTTGACCAAACAGAACTAAAATACCAAATAGATAATAGTAAAAGAATAACCCCAGATAGTACGGGCCAGATAGGTGGAAGAGATTTTAAAAAATACGATCTAATTGATTATGGATCATATGGTGGAGAAAGTTCTGGGCGGGTAAAAATATTTGTTGGGCCAAAGATTAAAATAGACGGAGATGACTATCTCCTTGTTTTCTATTGGGAAGAAAAGCCACTGACAGCAATTATATCAGGCAACAATGTGGAAGTATTCGATAATATGCTTTTAAGTCTTAAATTTTTTCACTAATCAAACAACCCAGATGTCTAAAGATTTGGAAAATTTATTGGAAAGAGTTCTTGTCCCCGACAAGAACATTAAGAGGCGGTCTTATTTTAGGATCAAGCATCTTAAGATATTCAGTCTGTTAGTTTTAATTTTAACTATTTCTGCGTTTATCTTTAGCGCACGAGGAAAAACTGAAGATGAAAAAATATTAAAAAAAATATCCAAGTTTGTGGTCTTACCGGAGGATAAACTAACGACAGCAATAGTTAAGGATGTTAATTTGTTGAAAAATAACCCATTTTTTCATAATGCAAATAACGGCGATAAGCTTTTTATGTTTGAAAAGTCAGAAAAAATATTTCTGTATAGCGTGAGTTTAGGAAAAATAATAAACATCGGCCACCTAAAAGAAGCAGGTATTGATTTAGATTAATGAAGTTTTTGCTATTAATTAAAATTTTTAGATATCAACAAAAACCATGGTCTATATAAGAATCGTGATATAATTAGTATAAAATTAGTAATCAATGATGATAGTAAAAAATATAAGATTTAAGCCCATTTTTTATTTTGCTGTTTTTGCGGTAGTTTTAATTTTACCTATTTTTATTTTCAGTCCGACTATTGTTACTAATGAAACCATTGAAACTGTTCAAGCAGCAATTTTAGCTCCCACCCTTATTAGTTACCAAGAATCCAACTGGATAACTCGAACAGGTAACAAAGAAGTGACAGGGACTATTTCATGGCAAACTGGAGATGTGGTTGTAGTTGTGGGTGGAACGGAAGATATAGCATTTACTCTTAATACCCCAACAGCTACGGGTCTTACTTTTTCTCTAGTAAGTTCTACGGCTGGTAACAATAATACCGGAACTTATCTCTGGTCCGCTATAGCTGGGAGTAATGGCACGAGCGCGGTGACATCTACTGTAGGAGGGGGAAATGGCGCTCGAGGCATTTCTGCCTTCGTCTATCGCGGTTCTTCCGGGTTGGGCAACAATGCTAAGATTACTGGTTCTACCGCGAAGACTATCAGTTTAAACAGGAATCAAGATAATTCGGCGGCGGTAATTGTAATGGCAGATTGGACTGCCGTAAACGATACCACTGGCACATCTGTTCCTGCCGGGGGGATCCAAAGAGAGGCCTCATTTAGCACTGGCGCTTATTCGGTATTTGTTCTGGATTGGGGAGATCAGGGTACTGCTGGAACAACTATCTATGGTATTACAGACATTACCGGCACAGTTGATATGTCAGGAATTGTCGTAGAGATAAAAGGCGCAGGCACGTCTCCAACCCCAACCCCAACCCCAACCCCTACTTCTACACCTACACCGACCCCTACCCCTCCACCAACCCCTACTTCTACACCTACACCTACATCGACCCCTATACCCACTCCGACTCCAACCATCACCCCAACTCCAACTCCTGTACCAACCCCCACCCCTACACCTACACCGGTGCCAAGCGGTTCATTATACGTAGTTGCAACCGGTGGCTCTACAACGAGCAATTGTTTAATTACAACTCCTTGTACGCTTACCAGAGCACTTGCCGTGGTTGCCGCTGGTGGAACGATTGTTCTCAATTCTGGTACTTATAGTGAAGGTTCCATTAATCTTACTGGAGCGAATCATCAGAATGTTACTTTAACTACCATTGATACAGTGATCTCAAACCTGGGTACCTTTACTCGCGGTATGCCTTCAGGAACTGATAATAGGCCGTATTTCACAAATGTTCATGTCAATCTCAATGCCACGGGAGCGAGAATTTCATACTTGCGTTTGGATAACGGTAGCCGTCGTGATGGAGTTTATGATGGCATTATTGGTGTTGGAGGAACCAATACCACTATTGACCACAATGAATTAAGAGATGGCAACCAAGGCATTACTGTCTATGTCAAAAAATTAGTTACTATTAATGAAAATTACATCCACTCTTTAGGATCCATGACAAGTGATCCGGATACCCATGGAGTATTTATTGAAGCTACCAATGCCACCACCAATGCTACTAGTTGGAGTGAAGCTATTAATATCAACAACAATACTATCACCGATGCAGGAGGAGATGCAGTCCAAGAATCAACCAATTGTTATCAACCGCCAAATACCTTCAACTTCCTAGTCATGGATAATAATAATTTCTACGGTAATCAGGAACAAGGATTTGATGCCAAGGGTACACGTGATGTCCGTTTCTCCAATAATGATGTCTATGGAAATGGTATGGGAGGTATTTCAGCCACTACCCCTGAAGATTGTAGGGGAGTTGCTTCCATGGATCGTTGGGATATTTATAACAATAAAATCCACGATCATAACGATGCCGCGCTCTACTGGGCTAATGGTATTCAAAATGGTTCTGCTTGGCGAGTCTATAACAACTTGATCTATCGCAATAATCTCTCTGCTCCTTATAATCAAGTCGCTATTGCTATGATGGGGGATGCCAACTCTTATTTCGTAGGCAATACTGTGGTCAATAATGTCACTTCCAATTCAAATAGAACTGGCGGTATTGCTGACTGTGGAATGGGGGCCAATGTTCGCAATAACATTTTCCACAACAACACCAGTAATGGCGGCTATGGCAATATTTCTAATAGCTACTATGCTTGCTCCAATTCAGGTAATCCGGTCAATAATTATATTAATCCCTCAGATGGCAAGCTTGGTACCAATTCAATTACAACTTGCTTCACAACTGGCAATTGTCCTGGCTTTGTAAATCTTTCCGGATTTAATTTTGGTTTATTATCTGGAAGTCCGGCTGTCAACACAGGAACTTCACTTGGATCTCCATATAATGTTGATATAGTGGGTGCGACAAGACCAATGGGTGCTGCATTTGATCTCGGCGCTTATGAATTTGGTGGTATTATACCTACCCCGACCCCCACCCCGATCCCCACTCCTACACCTACACCTACTCCTACCCCTCCACCAACCCCAACACCCACTCCTACACCTACGCCAGTACCAGACACCACTCCCCCAGTTATCTCAAGCGTAGCAGCTACCAGTATTGGTCAGTTCACAGCCACCATCAATTGGAATACAAATGAAGGATCAGATAGCCAAGTAGAATTCCCAACAGGCCCATGCCCTAATGTAACTGATTGCGCAACTCCTATAGTAACCGGTACCAGAACATCTCATACTATTAATATCTCCGGCCTAAACCCTTCTACTCTATATACTTACCGAGCCAAATCCCGAGATGCCTCAGGCAACCTAGCTACATCAGCAAACAATACATTCACTACTCAAACAGTAGCAACCCCAACCCCAACACCGACTCCTACTCCT
>C687J35174_10005823_pt1 | contig 16154 bp, 17 predicted proteins | sample RifCSPhighO2_01_FD_35174 | JGI IMG/M metagenome (IMG submission 35174) | reverse complement strand
ATCGGAGCGTACGAGTTAGTTTAGAGCTACCACGCACGGTGGAGCGTGCGAATCATTCTTTGCCCTCGAAAAAAGTTCGCGCAAAGGTTATGATAAGACCAAATAGGATAGAATAGATGGTACAAGTTAGATTATGAACTCAACCCCTAAACCAATAGTTGAACCTACCGTACTGGTGATTTTTGGAGCTACCGGAGATCTTGCCCAAAACAAGCTCTATCCAGCGCTTTTTGATTTGTTTACAAAAGGTTTATTACCGCAAAAGATTGCGATTTTAGCGTTTGCCCGCCGCGATTTTTCAGACGAAGTGTATCGGAAATTTGTACAAGCCGCGATTGTCGCGAAAAAGAACAATCCCGATCCGGTACAGCTCGTTAATTTTCTCTCCTCAATTAGATATATAAAAGGAATCTTTGAAGATGATGCTTCATACAGGACGCTTGCAGATGTGCTTGCTAGCGCAGACAAAGCATTCAACGTGTGCGCTAATAAACTTTTTTATCTTGCGGTGCCACCTTCACTGTATGAAAATATTTTAAACCGTCTATCACGGTCAGGACTCACCATTCCTTGTGGTGGTGATGGCGGGTGGACCCGTGTACTTGTAGAGAAACCTTTTGGAACTAACAGCGAAGCCGCACGAAGGCTTGATCGTTTGCTCGGGAAACTTTTCAACGAGACACAGATTTTTCGCATTGATCACTACTTGGCAAAAGAAGCGATTCAAAATATTTTGGTATTCAGATTTTCTAACGCACTTTTTGAGCCCATCTGGGATAGCAAACATATAGAGCGAATAGAAATACGGATGTTTGAAAAAGAAACTGCAGCAACTCGTGGTGCGTTCTATGATCCCTTGGGTGCATTGCGGGATGTTGGACAAAATCATTTGTTGGCCATGCTTTCTCTCATTGCGATGGAATACCCAAAAGGTTTCTCCGCGACAGCTATACAGAAAGAGCGTGCAAAAGTTTTAAAACAACTGGTACCCATTAACAGTATTTCGGTCAAAAAAATTATCAAGGGGCAGTATGCAGGATACAAACAGGAGAAAGGTGTCGCACCAGAGTCAAACACAGAAACTTTTTTTAGTCTCATAGCGTATTTACGTAACAGCCGATGGAGAGGGGTACCGATAGAATTAACGGCCGGGAAAGCACTTGGAGAGTCTAAAACAGAAATCCATGTTCATTTTAAAGACGTGAATATGGGTAGGGGCGATATAGAATGCCATCGCAACACCCTGACTTTCAGAATACAGCCGAATGAGAGCATCTCTATACTCTTTTGGGTCAAAAAACCTGGATTTGACAATCAAGCGGTGCATCCGCAAACGCTTTCATTTAATTATCATGATTCGTCTGAGACAAAGATGCTTCCTGATGCGTATGAACGAGTTTTATATGATTGTGTACGTGGTGACCAAATGCTTTTTGCAAGTACCGAGGAGATGGAAGCCGCGTGGAAGTTTATTACACCAATTCTAGAAAAGTGGAACAAGAATCCTCTAAAAACGTACGCCCCCGGAACTCCGTTTGACCAAATTATTTCAAATCATAAAAATCTGTAGAGACGCACTGCAATTTTAAAACCATGAAGAATTTAAAACTCAAATCAGACAAATACCGTAAGCATCGAGAAGGATACTTACGTTTTTTGAACGTATACTACGACCACTGCGAACACGAAGTACTTGTATATCAAAAAGACGGGCCGGGTGAGCTGAAGCGACTTTACTTTGATCGAATATCTTTTCCAGAGAACCTTACCCTACTACAGCATTTACCCATAAAGAAAGTCCCAAATCTGATTTGTTTAAAATGCAAATCGGTTTTGGGCATCGCATATATTTATCCAAAAGAAAAACGCGTAGAGTTTAGATTATTCGCCGGAGCAATAAGAAAGAATACTACTAAGATACAAAACAGTTCCTTGAATGGAAAATGATCTCAAATTTCTTAAATATATTGTTGCTCGATTAGAACACGCGGGCATCTCATGTATTGTATTCGGTGGGTGGGCAGAAGAATTGGCTGGTGTCATAGCGCCGCGTCCGCATGGCGATATTGATCTTCTCTACCTCAGTAATGATTTCGAGAAAGTTGATTCATTTATCAAAAATGAGTCTGATATTACAGAGATATCGGCAAAACACTTCTCTCATAAGCGGGCTTTTTTGTGCAATGATGTCATGGTTGAGATCATGTTGGTTTCTTGCAGAGGTGAGCGGTTTCTAACAAATTTCTGGGGTGAGTATGAGTTCGAGTGGCCAAAGATATCTACTATCCGAATCATAGATGATTTAAACAAGTCAGAAATATTAGCCTGTGCGCCGCAGGTTGTCAATTATTATCACCAATATGAGGGCCAGATTGCTGAGCTACGTGCTCGGCATGTACATGGTTACGTTCTGTCATCGCACGCTATTTGCTTGCACGATGATAAAACCAATCGTTCGTGAACACTGCACTTCACCTCTTGAGGAATCCATTGAATCAATGCTTGAAGTAGCATATTGTTTATCCTCATCAGGAACTGAACAACGATCGCACGCCGTGTTACATCGTATTCACTCCCAAGCGACAGTAAATGAGGTTAAAATGGCGATTGAGTTGCTTCTGAATGACGCATGGAGTGATATCCAGTCAATTAGGAGTTACAATCTTCGCATGCCAATGTGAAAGTTAGTATTACCATCCCCAGTAGACACGGTCTACCGGGGATTTTTCTTTTAAGTTTAGTTCTTTTTACTACGACCTCACACTTGCAAACGGCGAGGAGCCGAAAATACTTGTTATCTTGGTTCTAACTTCGTACAATAGAGCGGAATCATGAAATATATTGGATATATTGGGCTTGGGAAAATGGGCGTGAATATGGCTTTACACCTCAAAGAGCAGGGTTATGGCGTTGTTGCTTTTAATAGAGGCGAGGAAGGAAGGAAAAGTGCACGCAAGAAAGGTTTAAGGATTCTTGATTCTTTAGAGGAGCTTATTGGTGCGCTTCCCGCGCCAAGAGTGCTGTGGGTTATGATTAGTCATGCAGGTATGGATGAGATGCTTAGAAAACTTTCATCGCTTTTATCTCGGGGTGACATCATCGTGGATGGAGGAAATTGTTTTTATCAGGACACGATTCGCCGAGCAAAGATGCTAAAGCGTAAAGGGATTTCAATGCTTGACGCAGGGGTTAGTGGAGGCCCCTATGGCGCACGCACCGGCGCGTGTGTGATGGTTGGCGGTGATAAAAAGACTTTTAAAAAATTGACTCCTTTATTTAAATCGATTTCAGCCCCCGAAGCACTTTCCTATGTCGGAAGTCATGGCGCCGGTCATTTTGTAAAGATGGTTCACAACGGTATTGAGTATGGTATGATGCAGGCCTTAGCTGAAGGGTTTGAAGTTCTCCGAGCGTCACCATTTAAACTTGGCCTGCAGGAAGTTGCACGATTGTATAATCATAAAAGTGTTATTGAATCACGTTTGGTGGGGTGGCTGCAGTCAGCTTTTAAAGTTTATGGTCAAGAATTGAAAACTGCATCGCCGTCTGTTGCACATACCGGAGAAGGCGAATGGACCGTAAAAACCGCACGAGCACTTGGTGTTCCTGTAAAAATTATCGAAGGATCTTTAAAGATAAGGAAGAACTCAGCTAAAAATCCGCGCTTTAGTGGGAAGGTGCTTTCTGCACTGCGTAATCAATTTGGGGGGCATACTATTTAAAGGAACATAAACTTCTAACGGGATGGAAATCATTAAGAGCCTTAATAGACGCGAAGCTGCTATCACGGGAGCCGGGTTGCTTTATCGGTATTTGTTAAGTAAATCAGATCGCTCCACGTTGCTTTTGCTTTCAGGAGGTTCATCTCTTTCTATCATAGAGGCACTTGGTCAGAATTCCATACTTCCCAATCTTTCAATCGCACTGGTAGATGAGCGGTGGACTACAAATCCGAAAGATTTAAATCTTACTGCGCTTAAACGTGTAGGATTTATCACGAAAGCGCAGGAAAAAGGAATACCGATAGTGGCAATTGAAATAGAGGAGACTGGCAACCCAACAGAGAGCGCCGAGCGCTACGAGAATTACTTAAAGCAGTGGAGGAGTGTGTTTCCCACCGGTGTGATTATCGCAGTACTTGGCGTTGGTACTGATGCCCACATTGCTGGAGTTCTACCGTACCCCGAGGAGCGGGCTTGGTTTGAAGATACGTTTATAAATTCGCGAAAATGGGTTGTGGGGTATGATACGAAAGGCAAGGGAGATTATCCTGCGCGAGTTTCTGTGTCGCTTCATTTTCTGACGCAAGAAGTAGATTTTGCAATTACATACGCTTGTGGACCTGAAAAACAAGATGCGCTTACGCGCGCCCTCAATGTTGATGGAACAATGTCTGATACGCCGGCACGTGTGTTATTTTTGATGAAAGAAGCTTACCTCTGTACCGATGCACTGTAGTGTATTAGGATTACGCGATGTCTCTTTCAATTGGAATAGAGTGAACGCAGGCAGGGCGAGCGGGGACTGTTGGTATGAGATTATGGTGCGGTGAAATAAAAGAAGGGTGTGGGTGAAGGAGTGTGAGTGATGGAGAATCTATCCTAGTATTTTGCAAAATATTAGAATAGAATGAAGCTATGGCTTGGGGTACATATAGACAATTAGAGAGAATTATAAAAGGGTTTGCCAATCACCGCCGGCTTGAAATTATGTATCTCCTTAAGAGTCAGCCGGAGCTCTCCGTTGAGGACATTTCGGAGCGACTAAAAATCGGATATGAAAATGCCTCCGATCATGTTCGCAAGTTGGCAATAGCCGGACTTGTTTTGAAACGTAATGACGGGAATAGTGTTCGACACAAACTCACAACCCGTGCCGAAACTATTCTAGTGTTTTGCAAAAGACTAGAATAGAGAATAGAGGGGGGAAGAATAGGGGATAGGCGGAGAGAGAGGGGGTAGAAAGCGTGTGCCAGTCGGAGCTGGGGTGGCTAGAATATTTATAAAAAAACCGCCATCACCAGAATGGCAAAAAGTCTAAATCCCTAGAAAATCCGGGCGGGCGGTTAGCACTATCGGTAGCCGTCGGGTTGTATCCATAAATTATGTAGTGGTACCCGGTTGATATAAACGTCCTATATCCACAAAAGGGGCTTTATTACTCAGAATATATGGTGTAAAGTTGTGTTAACTCACTATTTAACACCTGTCTACATGAAAAAACTAGAAATCATTACCCTGGCTCAAGCGTCTGACATTTTAAGCGTGCACCCCAACACACTTCGAAAGTGGGACAATATCGGCTATTTAAAAGCTATTAGGTTTGGCACCCGGAAGGATCGTCGATACCGAAAGAGCGACATACTGAAGGTACTTAAAACAAAATAAATGCATGTTTGAAAATCACTTTAAAAATATAGACCAAGTGCTACACACTGACTCTGGGTCGGCAACAGAACTGGACTACGTGGAGCAGACTTCGTGGGTTCTCTTTTTGAAATACCTCGACGATTTGGATGAGATAAAGAAGACAGAGACTCAACTAGCTGGCAGGAAATACGATTATATTCTCGATACACAGTATCGTTGGGACTCTTGGGCATGCCCTAAAGGGAAAGACGGAAAAATAGACCACCACAAAGCAATGACTGGGGATGATTTGAATGAGTTCGTAAATGGCAAACTATTTCCATACCTGAAGAAGTTTAAAAACCCTGATGCTGATGCAAATACCATTGAATACAAAATTGGTGAGATCTTCAGTGAGCTGAAGAATAAAATCGTCAGTGGTTATAAACTACGAGAAATTTTGAATGTGGTAGATAGCATGCATTTTCGTAAATACGAAGAGAAGCATGAGCTTTCACATCTCTACGAAAACAAAATCAAGAACATGGGCAATGCTGGCAGGAATGGTGGAGAGTATTACACTCCTCGCCCGCTTATTAAGACTATCGTTCAAGTAGTTGCACCAACAATTGGAGAGACTATCTATGATGGCGCATGTGGTTCTGCAGGGTTCTTGGTGGAGTCATTTAATTACCTCACACAGAATCAGGCAAAGCTTTCGTCTGCACAGATGGCGACACTGCAGAATAAAACGTTCTATGGCAAGGAAATAAAGTCACTGGCATACATCATAGGTATAATGAATATGATCCTGCATGGCATTGAAGCACCAAATATCCGGCACATGGACACACTCGCACAGAACATCAATGACATACAGGAAAAGGATCGTTATAACATAATTTTGGCAAATCCCCCTTTTGGAGCGAAGATTGGGACAGAGCTTCAGCACAACTTTCCGATAAAAACAGGAGCATCAGATCTTTTGTTCCTTCAGCACTTCATAAAGATACTCAAAGCAGGCGGACGAGCAGGTATTGTCATCAAAAATACATTCCTGTCGAACACCGACAACGCAACCACTAGTATACGCAAACTTCTTCTTCAGAACTGCAATTTGCACACAGTGCTCGATCTACCGGGCGGAGTGTTTGCAGGAGCTGGAGTTAAAACTGTCGTGCTTTTCTTCGAGAAAGGAAAACTTTCAAAGAATGTGTGGTTCTACCAGCTCAATCTCGGTCGCAATCTCGGCAAAGGTAATCCTTTGAGTGAGGCTGATTTGGCTGAGTTTGTGAAGCTGCAAAAGACAAAAGAAGACAGCGACAACTCATGGGGAGTGGATGTCTCGAGTGTCAATCAAGAGACCTTCGATCTCTCTGTAAAAAATCTAAATAAAGGTGGTGGGGTTGCTCTGCGTAGTCCCGAAGTTATTTTAAAAGAGATGAAGGAATTAGATACGAAGATACAGAGCAGCGTACTGGGTATTCAAAAGTTGTTATGAAAATCGTTAAAAAGGCAAAACGGACTTGGGAAGAGGAATATAAAGTTCAGAAGGCTCAGAGAACTGAAGGCCATTTCTCAAATTTTTGCAAAAAATATGGTATTTCTTGCCATAAACTGGACATTATAGAAAGTAGGTCGCTGCGCAGTAAGTATTTGAAAAATGCTGATGGTAACTGCCCCGATTTCTTAATTAAGAAAGGAAATGAATCCTGTTTTGTGGAAGTCAAAACACTTACCAATTTTACAAATGCAAAGCGTGAGAAAGAGATAAGGTCAAGAAGAGAAGCCCTGCAAAGGAAACACCAAAGCGGAATTATTCTTAGTGACACTATAGATTTTCATACTGAGCTCTGGGGACCATTTAAGACCTTTATACAAAGCAGTAGCAAGAAGTTTAAGAATGTAAAGGAGAAATATAAATATCCACGCCTACTTCTTGTCGGTGGATCTAATGTAGATCAGATCCGGATGTCGGCACTTTTCCATGGTTCGTATTTAAGCTATGACATAAAACTAGAAAAGTGGATTGGTTTTCAGAAAAAAAAGATGGGGCTTTTTGATAAGATGGGGTCAAGCATAAGTGCAGTTATCTACTGGAATAAAGATTTCAAAAGATACTTTTGCCTAGAGAATCCTAGATTTAAGATTAAATTTTCTGAAACTGATTTTAAGCATTTCTTTTCCTAATATATGACCTGGCAGACAAAAAAATTAGATGATGCTTGCGAGGTAGAGTATGGAACTCGAGTCGTAAACAAGAAGCATGGAGGTAGTAAATACCCTGTGTATGGTGGCGGTGGCGCAACCTTTTTTATGGATAGATCCAATCGCAAAGATAGGATGGTTATTGCTAGGTTTGCCATGTCAGAGCAATGTACTCGATTTGTTTCCGGCGAATTCTTTTTAAATGACAGCGGCCTAACACTTTCACCAAAAAATAATAGTGAAATTGCTCAAGATTTCCTAAATTGGGAGGTGCTATTTTTGAATGATCACATTTATTCATTAGCAAGAGGGAGTGCGCAAAAGAATCTTGATGTTCCAGCATTTAGAAAGATGGTCATTACTTATCCTAACTCAATAGCAGAACAAAAACGGATTGTAAAAAAGCTGAATGAGGTTTTTGAGAAGGTGGCAACGGCGAAGGCGAATGCAGAGAAGAATTTACAGAACCCAAAAGAACTTTTTGAGTCGTACTTGCAGAGTGTGTTTGCCAAACCTGGCAAAGACTGGGAGGAGAAGAAACTGGTGGAGGTTTGTGAGCTCAAGAGTGGAACAACAATTCCGCTTAAGTTGGAAAAACAATCAGGAGACGTTCTATATGTGAAGGTTGGCGATATGAATTTAGTTGGCAATGAGATTGAAATAACTACATCTAGTAGGTTTATCAACTCTAGTGTCTTAAATCATAAACAAATTATCCCTCAAGGAAGTGTTATTTTCCCAAAACGAGGGGGTGCAATCTTTACAAATAAAAGACGGAAAATTATTAAACCTACAATTGTAGACTTAAATACGATGGCACTTGTGCCTTCAGAATTAATTGATTCGGATCTACTTTATTACTGGTTCTTGAGGATTGACTTGAGGGATTTGAATAATGGTTCGTCTATACCGCAGATCAATAATTACAGTTTTGATAATGTTTTAATTTCTTACCCTAAATCTCTTTCTGAACAGAAAGCTATCGTAAAAAAGCTCAATACACTTTCGGAAGAGACAAAGAAGTTGGAAAAGATATACGAACAAAAACTTGCTGACTTGGAGGAACTTAAGAAGTCAGTATTGAGCAAAGCATTCCACGTTGAACTATAATAAACATATGAACGAATCAGAAACACGAGCTGAATATGTTGATCCAATGGCCAAAAAGGCGTTTGCTGGAGAATTGTGATAAGATCATTTTTATATGGCAGAGAATAGTCAGAAACAAAACATTGCCTACGTCTTTATTGACGCTTCAAACCTATGGCAAGCCCAAAAAGCCAGAGGAAGAATGTTTGATTATCAAAAACTAAAGAATGTTTTAAAAACAAAGTTTTCCGCTTCTGTAATAGAAATATTCTATTACACTGCCTACCCTGCAGAAGGTACCAGAAGCCATAGTTTGGACGGCAAGCATAAATTTTATACTTATCTTAAAAAAGGTCTTGGTTTTACTGTCGTAAAAAAAGAGCTGAAGCGGATCGTTACTCATAGCGAAGCAGGGGATTCAATTCAGGAAAAAGGCAATATGGATGTCGAAATGACTATTGATGCAATTCACAACATAAACAAATATAATAACGCAATATTTTTTACCGGAGACTCTGATTTCCTTGCATTGGTGACATATATAAGAAATAAAGGAAAGAAAGTATATATTTTTTCGTCAAAAAATAACATATCTCAAGAATTAAGAACTGGTGCTGACAAGTACTTCGACGTCCTTCTTTTAGAGGAAGATATTTGGGGTAGGGAGCTTGAGTACCGACAAGGGGTTTAAATAACAAAGCAGCCCTCCTTGCGGAGGGCTGCCCTTGGATGTAATACCCTTTCAGTTATGGTAACCGAAAGACTCACTTATTATACATGCGGTAAGCTTAAAAGCAAGTCAATTTTGTAAGCATCCTTTCCAAGATAGTAATTTTATTGTATAGTGCATTTAATGAATGAAGCAGAAACAAGAGCCGAATACATCGATCCGAAGCTGAAAAAATCTGGCTGGGGAGAGGTAGAGGAGTCAAAAATCCTTAGGGAATTTCGTATTACTCCAGGCAAAATTGAACCCGCTGGTGTTCGAGCTAAGCCAGAAATTGCCGACTATATTCTCGTCTATAAAAATCACAAGATCGCTGTCATTGAAGCAAAGCAGGCAGATCTACCGGCAACTGAAGGAGTCGCACAAGCAAAGTCATACGCAGAGAAATTGCATATTGATTACACCTATGCAACGAATGGTAAGGAGATATACCAGATCTCAATGAAGACTGGGCAAGAGGGGGCGTTAACAGATTTTCCTACACCTGATGAGCTGTGGGTAAAGACATTTTCAGATCAAAACGAATGGAAAGAAAAGTTTTCTGCAGTTCCAATAGAGGGCGACCACGGTAAGCGTTACTACCAAGAGCTTGCGATCAATAACGCCCTTGATGCTGTGGCGGAAGAAAAGACACGAATACTTCTCACGATGGCAACTGGTACAGGTAAGACTGCTGTGGCAGCACAGATCTCTTGGAAACTATTTCAGACACGCTGGAATCTGAAGAGAGACGGAACTCGCAGACCGAGAATCTTATTTCTGGCGGATAGGAATTTTCTCGCCGATCAAGCTTTTGGTAATGATTTTTCAATTTTCCCGAGCGATGCCAAGATACGAATAAACCCGCTTGATATACGGAAGAAGGGTGGTGTGCCAATGGGGGGAAGTATTTACTTCACAATATTCCAGACGTTTATGAGTGGGGCGAATGACACGCCATATTTTGGAGAATATCCGCCTGACTTCTTTGACCTCATTATCATTGATGAGTGCCATCGTGGCGGTGCGAATGACGAAGGCAACTGGCGAGGAATCTTGGAGTACTTTGCTCCAGCAGTGCAACTCGGTCTTACCGCCACTCCAAAGCGAAAGGATAATGTGGACACCTACAAGTATTTTGGTGAGCCAGTGTATATCTACTCGCTGAAAGAGGGTGTGAACGATGGATTCCTAACGCCATTCAAAGTGAAGCGTATTAAAACGACTCTCGATGATTATATCTATACCTCTGACGATCAGATTGTGGAGGGTGAAGTTGAGGAAGGAAAAATCTACGAGGAGGCAGATTTCAATAAGATAATTGTTATTAAGGAACGTGAGGCAAAGCGTGTGAGGGTGATAATGGATGAAATTAATCAGGATGAGAAAACAATAATCTTTTGTGCTACACAAGACCACGCACTCGCTGTTCGAGACTTAGTGAATCAATATAAGAAGAGTAAAGATCCTAACTATTGCCATCGTGTTACTGCTAATGATGGTGCACGTGGTGAGCAATATTTGAGGGAGTTTCAGGATAACGAAAAGACTATTCCTACTATTCTTACGACATCACAGAAGCTCTCGACTGGCGTAGATGCAAGGAATGTACGCAACATTGTATTGATGCGACCTGTTAACTCGATGATTGAGTTCAAGCAGATTATTGGTCGTGGGACTCGTCTTTTTGATGGTAAAGAATACTTTACTGTCTATGACTTCGTAGATGCGTATCACCATTTTGCTGACCCTGAATGGGATGGCGAGCCAATAGATGAGACTACAGAAACAGAGCCTAAACCGCCAAAAGAGCCCGGTGGGACTACAGAACCACCTCTACCACCAGAAGACCCAGATGAGCCAAAGAGAAAGCTTAAGATCAAGCTTCGTGATGGCAAAGAACGTGAGATTCAACACATGATCGCCACATCCTTCTGGGGTGCGGATGGTAAACCTGTTTCAGTTCAAGAATTCATGGACAATATGTTTGGAGCGATGCCGGAGTTCTTCAAGAGTGAGGAGGAATTGCGAAAGATTTGGTCTGATCCAGTAACCAGAAAAGTATTTCTCGAAAAGATCGCCGCTATTGGATATGGCAAGGATGAGTTAGAGATGCTACAGAAAATGATTGATGCAGAGCAAAGTGATCTCTTTGATGTGCTGAATTATGTTTCTTTCTTGAGGCCTACGATCTCGAGAGTAGAGCGTGTGGAGCAAGCAAAAGGAAAGATATTTGAGGGATTGAATGACAAGCAGATAGAGTTTTTGGATTTCGTGTTGGCAAAGTATCAGGAAAAAGGCGTCGAGGAGCTTGATGAGGAAAAGTTGCCAGTACTTTTGAATCTGAAATACCATGCCATTGCTGATGCGGTGAGTGCTCTTGGTGAGGTCGACTCCATACGATCAGTCTTCTTTGATTTTCAAAAAGACTTGTATGCGGAAACAACATAAGTATGAGAAGGCGTAATGGGTTCAGATTGACAAAGAAAGAATTCCAGTGACTGCTGGCCGCAGTAGTATTCTTTGTTTTATTTGTTGGTTACTTTGTTTGGAACTTTGTCTCCAACTGTATTTTTGAGTGGCCAATTCGTTGGGACGTGAAAACTTGCTGGCATGAACAAGTCGCTCCTTCCAAGGAGAAAGCGGCTGAGGGAGCTGCAAATTTTATTCCATAGGATATTCATGCACGCTGTGCTAGTATGGGCAAACAACTGAATAGCGAGATTATCAAGAGTGTGGCGAGAGCACTGGCTCAGTAACCCACCGGCAACCCTCAGAAATGAGAAGGTGCCACATCCAGCCCTACGGGGAAGATAAAGAGTAGTCACTTTAACTTCTTTGCGGGAAGTTAATTTTGTTTTATGGAAGAGAATCAAGACAGTTATGAAATTGGAGGTTTGTTGCCCGACGGGAGTAGAAAGGCGATTTATAGATTGCCGGAAAGCGATCTGAAGAATTATAAAATTTTGGGCAAGGGCGGAGGCCCGATAGGCATAGCGTTTGCTATGGCTTTCAAGTACTGTCCTAACTTTTATGAACGTGTTATAGGGTATACAGTTTCCGAAGAAGGTATTGGAAAGATGGTCCAAGAATTAATGAGGGAAAGATTACCAGATCATCCGCAAGCGAAGTCCGGCGGATTCACCTATACATTTTACGAGAAACTTTACACAGAAGAAAAAGCAGATAACAACAAAATCCCGGATGGATTATACCGTTGCGAAAAGTGTGGTGAATATAAGGGGAGGGTAATGGCAAAAGACCTGAATTGGGACGATAACGCAATTAAAGAAACTAAAAAAGAAAGCGAGGAATATATTGACGTGTCTTGTCTTTGCGAGGGTATTTTATGTCCGAAATGTAAGACGAATAAAATACATAGACCTATATCAAATTCCTACTATGAGGAGAGCAACACCATCGGACGTTGGCCATATTTTACAGGGATGATTGGATGTGAAAAATGCAGAAAATAGCTCAGACGTGTTGTCTTTCGCTAAACGATTAGCTCAAATTTTCTCCGGCTTGAATTTTAACGAAAAACAAGCGATAGTAGCGGGATGTCTTTATCCATCGGAATCGTGGGGTTACCAAACCCCGAAGGAAGGCAAGGCTTCCTACGGGGCAAGCGTTGGGAAATAAACTTATGAAATTAGGTATAGTTGGTTTACCAAATGTAGGGAAAAGCACGCTTTTTAATGCACTGACAAAAAAGTCAGTGCCGGCGGAGAATTATCCGTTCTGTACGATTGACCCGTCGGTTGGTGTTGTGGCTGTCCCTGATGAGCGCCTCTCTCTTTTATCGCAATTTAGTAAATCAAAAAAGACGATTCCTGCGGCGGTGGAGTTTGTAGATATTGCAGGCTTAGTTAAAGGCGCTTCGGAAGGTGAAGGTCTGGGAAATAAATTTTTGGCGAACATTCGCGAAGTGGATGCAATCGCGGAAGTGGTGCGTATTTTTGAAGATGAAAAAATCATTCATGTGCACGGCAAGATTGATCCTCTGCAAGATATTGAAGTAATTCATCTTGAACTTGCAATGGCGGATCTGCAAACAGTAACCAAGCGTATTCAGAATTTAGGCCGAGATGTAAAAGCTGGTAGAAAAGAAGCAAAGATAGAACACGATGCGCTGGTGAGAATTGAAGTGGCCCTGAAGGCAGGGAAGCTCGCATCTTCGGTAACTTTGAATGAATTTGAAGGACCGATGGTAAAGCAGTTGAATTTACTAACGACCAAGCCTGTGCTCTATGTGCTCAATAAAAAAAGTACGGGGAAAAATCTTGATGATATGAAGGATGAACGGTTCACCAAACTGATGGATTTTTTAAATAAAGAAAAAGCAGTATGGGTTATTGTTGATGCAGGGATTGAAAATGATTTGAAAGATCTGGTAGGAGAAGAGAAGGAAACATTCAGAAAAGAACTAGGTGGAAAAGATGACGGAATAAACAACCTTATTACAAAGGGCTACGAGCTTCTGAACCTTATGACGTATTTCACCACAGGCGAAGATGAAACGCGTGCATGGACCATTCAGAGAGGTTGGACGGCACCGGAGGCGGGAACGGCCATCCACGGAGATTTCAAAGATAAATTTATTAAAGCTGAAGTTGTCTTCTGGAAAGATTTACTGGATACTGGTTCTTATCCAAAAGCGCGTGAAAAAGGATTAGTTCGGACAGAGGGGAAGGAGTATGTCGTCAAAGATGGCGACGTGATTGAATTCAAGATATAATTTTTGCTATGAAAAAAGAAGATGCACAGTTTTACGTAGGGCAGAAAGCTTTTATTGAGAAAAATGGAGAGGTGCTTGTGTTGAATGACCCAAACGAAGGCCTTGATTTTCCTGGCGGAAAAATCCAAGAAGGAGAAACTGATTTTGTGGAAGCACTGAAAAGGGAAGTACATGAAGAGACGAGTCTGGAAATAGATGTAGGCATGCCTTTTACTGTTTGGTATAACCTGTTTACTTCTGGCCATCGAAATGCTGGCAAGAAAGTTTATTTGATTGGTTTTAGATGCACATATCGCGCTGGCGAAATAAAACTAAGCGATGAGCATAATTCTTACCGCTGGGTAAATAAAACTAATTTTCACGAGGTGAACGACGGTTCAGTATATTTTGACGCACTCAAGAAATATTTTGCGTAGGTAAATTTTTCTTGCGTAGCCACGGTCTAATCAGAAAAAACCACGTGTAGAGTGCAACAAGCAGAATAATATCTGGAATCATAATGATCGCGTGGGACCACGGAATGCCATTAATCTGGAAGCCCGAGAGTGGCCACAGAAATGGGGTGGGGAAGAACGCGTAGGAGTGTGTTGGAATATCAAAAAGTATATGCAAGCCCCACGCGAGAAATTCGTAGACAGGACGTTTGAAGATAAACCATAGAAGTCCGAAAAGTATCGCAAAGATAATAATACTGTGGCTGATTGCATAGAGCACATGTACGTATTGCGGAATAAAATTATCTTGAGGAGGCTCCATGTGGAATGATGGGGCCGGATTGAATTTCAAAAACACAGCAATGAAATAAATTCCAAAGGAAAGGAGGTCAGGAAGCATGCCCAACAGAAACGCAAGCCAAAAGCTTTTTTTGTTCTTGCGTCCAAACGCGAGGCTTCCCCACAGTCCGTGTGAAATGACATCCATAGCTAAGCATTGTAGCGTAGATTTATATAGGTCACTAATCAAAGTCAAAACAGCAACATTATTTAAGAAAGCTATAGCTTTCTTAAATAATGTTGCTGTTTGTAGCCTAGTAGCCGTACCTTGCACACATATAAATTCGGCGTAAGCTATTGCAAGATGTGCTCCCTTACCACTAGGGAGAAAATGGAAAGTTCTTTATGAAAAAACATATATCCTGCATCGCAGTTTGCCTGACTGCTTTTGTGGCATTCCAGGCGCGTGCCATTGACCAGTACCTCAACGACACTATCTCCGAGCATGTTCTCACCAACCTCACCATTTCCAAAGAAGAAAGTTTTTGGGAGATATTTAAGACAACCTATAACGGAAACTCTACGAAATTGTTTTGGAACGGTCTGAATCCACTTCGTGTAGGAAGAACACTCACACGCTTCCCGGATCAATCAGACCAATTTCGTAGCCAGATTGACGATGCTGCAAAAAGTGCGACTCGGCACTCCTTTGAGTACAGTTTTCGTGAAGCCTTCCTTGATTCGCCCGGCATGATTTGGCTTAAAGATCGTTCAGACCCTCTTGCTGTTTTCTTCAAAAGTAGTATCGGTAACGTTACGGAAGAGGAAATAGACTCGCAGGATGTAACCTATCGACCCGCGCCTGACTCATTCTGGCGAAGCTTGTACAAAGAGGGAATTAAATATGGTGTTCGTCCATTCCGAACGAGCCCGTATGTATTCGTCGGCTATGCCCTTGGAGATAAACGTGATCCAATAGTACTTTTTAACCTTCGGTATTTTCCAGCAAAAGAAGATGTGGAACTTATGACTTCATTTCCTCTCACCCCGAGTGCCTCTTTTCAGGTAGGGACTTCGTATGAAGTGGGGCGGCACGGTTGGGAGCCTGGAATGACGGTTAAGCTCAATTGGGAACTACCAAATTTCGGCGCAGTCTTTTTGGGATGGGGAAGTTCTGGAGGGAACTTTTTCGCCGGATGCACAATGCCATTTTGACGGACGCGGTCTCTCTTGAGACCGCGTTTTTGTAATGGAGTTTGGTGAAAATCATTCATCTGCTTCGTTGCGGGCTCTGGTGCTCCCTCACAATAGGCCACCTATTGCTCGGTTCGCTCCTCGCCCGCGCCTTGCAT
>C687J35174_10005794_pt1 | contig 16198 bp, 15 predicted proteins | sample RifCSPhighO2_01_FD_35174 | JGI IMG/M metagenome (IMG submission 35174) | reverse complement strand
AAGGCCAGGCAAACGGCTGCGTCGTCGTTGCAACGAGAAAAGGCGCGATACCCGAGCTTATAGAAGACGGAAAAACAGGAATCCTCGCAGACAGCGTAAAGGAAATGTGCAAAGCCCTGAATATGCCGCACGNCATGATGCAACGCATATCCGTTAGCGCGAGGAACGCGTCCAAGAAATATGAGCCTTCCGTGATTGCGCGCCAGATGGAAAATATTTACAAAAATATGCTCCAGTAACTACTCGTCTATCTTTACCTTGTATAGCTTGACTTCGCTGCCCCAATCATTCACAAGCTCGAAGTTCTTGAGGCCTGCGCCGTTGAACAGCATCAATTTCGTGAAGACCGAATCCTGAATCTGCGGCGGCATATATATTATCAGGTTTCGGCTGCCGTCCACCCACGCCATGCCGGACACTTCAGCGTCAGGCGCCGTGTAAATGACGCCGCTGCCGTCCTTCTGGAAGAAGAACGTCTCCTTGACCTTGAACAGATTGTTGTTCTGGGATATGAACGCCTGCATCCTGTCCTGCTGCGTGTCATAGTTTAGCAGGAACGCCTGATTATTTCCGGCGTTGTAAGTATAGATTATGGAATTTCCGTTGGGCGAGGCGCCGGAGAGCTGAAGGACGTTGTAGCTGTAGCAGTCGCCCTTCGGGTCCGTAATCCCGCCGCCGTTGCACGTGCCTTTCTTGTTAGGCGNCCAAGTCGCAAAGTACGTCCACCACACCGACTTGCCCATCAGGTCGGCCGAAGCTATGTAGTATATGTCCTTGCATCCGGGTTTCCTGTAATCCTTCAGGATATTCAACGCGAGCGATTCGTTGCTTGTCATNAGCGTAGTGGATATATCCTGTATCCTTNCCGTGGTTCTTATCCCGTTCTTGTACTCCACTATGTGCGAAATTCCGTTGTCATAGTTTTCCACGGCCAGCCCGTCAGCACGGCTCTCGTTGGCCATTAACTGGAAAAGATGATTCTGGGAGCCTCCGTCAAACACTACGGTCCTGTTTCCTATAGCTCGTATGAAGTGGCCCGGATCCCAATAAGTAGCGACTGTCGAGCACTCCGGCGTGTTNGCGTTTATCCAATTTAGAGCCTCAAACCAGTTGTTGTTAAGCACCGTCCCGCTCTGGGCTATGTAGGAGGCCGGATACAGGTAGAACAGGAACACGACAGACATGGATATGTAAAATACCGTGACCGCGCCGGCGGTTTTGTGNCTCATGATTTTTGCNTAAACGGAATATGCAAGCGCGCCTGCAACGGCAAATGTCAGGAGCAGCCATTGCACTATGTCAAGCTTGTAGTAGTATGTCACCGTAACCGACAAGACGCATANCGCTGCCGGCAGCAGCGTTTTCATTATTGCCTTGGCGTTTTCAGCGGCCTTTGCGCGATTTCCGTGAGATTCGTTCATATAGGCGCCTCCGTCTTTACAACGTCCNCTTTTTTGAATTCCCCGGCAACATAGCCGTATGCCATGGAAAACANTATCGCCGTGCCTATCGACATCGGCGCCGAGAAAAGTATTGTGAATCTTACCGCAACCAGCGTCGCAAGCATGGGGCCCATGAACCACAAGAAGAGTATGATGAGCCCGTCAAGATGCCTCTTATGCCCGGATGCCGCAAGCATTGCCAGGCCCGCAAGCGCGTAAACCGTGAGCATGAAAGGCGACAGCCAAAGCGCCGGGCCGTCAATGCCCGTGACCCTTTTTATTATGGACACCACGTCCCCGGGCTGCTGAAGCTCCGCGACTGAAACATATACGTTCGGGAACGCCCTGCCGACTTCGTTCTTCAGCCCGCCGTATTCAAACGGGCCGAAAACCGTGGAAATAATCGTGCCTGCCCCAAAGAACTGAAAATTCACCGCCAGATACGCAAGGAAAAGCAAGGCAAAGCCCATTAGATGCGGCTTTGCGACTGCAAGCATCTTTACCATGCTGCCGAGGCGCATCGCGCTTATGCCAAGCTTGACTACAAGGAATACTGCTATTATCCATACGGTATACCAGTAACCCGCCCAGACGTTCTGGAAAAGCGCGAGAGAAACTCCGCCGAGAACCGCAAACAACGCTGAAACTTTATCCAGCCCGCGCGAATCTATGCGCCTGTGCATCAGAAGATAGAATGCCATGACCAGCATGGGCATAAGCATCACTATGGCATCCGTGTCAGGGTCGCCGCCCAAAGAACGCTGAAAATTAGATATGTCAAATATGTAGAGCAGCGCCGCCATTATGCCGGCCTTCCTGTCGTACATCTCCCTGCCTATGAAGTACATGGGTATCGCGGCCACGCTTGCCAGAACCGGCGGGAACACTATAAGATACCGCCACAGCTCCAGCATGGGCATGAACGACCGGACCAGCATGAACGAATATGCCCCCAGATACTGGTAGGGCGCCCTGAGTATCCACAAGAGATTGAAATCCAACGGCGCTGTAAGGGTATTCTCGTACGGCGAGCGGAAGAACAGCGGGTCCGTTGTCTGCAGGTAGCCGTTCTCCACAATCATCTGCATCTCCCTCGTGAAGGCGTAGGAGTCTATGTTCCTCAGATACGAAAAGTTATAGCCGTATATTCTTGAATGTATGCCAAACAACACCACGAACGTCAGCGCCATTACCGGCCAGTATCTTGCAAACGACTTTCTCGTGTCTTCAAACCTGTACAGCATGGCCAACGCGCCGGCTGCCGTAATCCCTGCCAAGGCGGGAATCTGGCCGTAATAATAAAGCAGGAAGTCCGCAAATATTATCAGGCTTCCCAGAAGAGCGGGCCACTTGTCGTTGAATTCCATAATACCTGTACAAACGTTTTTCCTAAAACTTAAAAAGGCGAATTCTGAACTGTCCTGTAAATTTATGCAGAACATCACGATGAGGGTATTTGCCAAGGCAATGAAAGATTGCATTATCCCGCGAGACGTTCTGCGCTCATGTCGTATTTCCTGCTGATGTAAAGGAACGAGAGCGCCCCAAGGAGGCTGCCGAACCAGAAAGTCGCGGCGCGGAATATCAGCACTGCCGCTACTGCGGTCACGCTGGGAATGCCAAGGGACGCAAGTAGAAGCGAGGCTACAACTTCCATGGATCCTATGCCGCCAGGCAGCGAGCTTGCAACGCCTATGATGGTGGAAATGGATATTATTCCTGCAAGGGAGATTATCGCGGCGTTCTGACCAAGGGAAAGAAGTACAAGATAGAGTACCACACCGTCCAGTACCCACGGCACCGCCGTTATAATCAGGCTCTTGGCAAGAGTTGTTTTTGAAAATGACGTGCCGTAGAACGTTTCAAGAAATCCCCGGGACAGGCTCTTGAGCGGCGGGAACCTGCGAAGGGCGCCGAAGAACTTTTCGCCGAATCTTCTGCTCGTAAGCACAAGCAGCAGGAGCAGGAACGCTGCCGCGAATATTCCGATTCCGGCGTACGAGAAGCGCAGCAGGTCGCCGCTGAGCGCGGCTCCGTGCATGAACGCCACCGAGAGCAGGAGCAATACAAGTATGTCCATCACCCTTTCCCATATTATCGTGGGAAGGCTCTTTGATACCGGTATGCCTGTCACACTCTTCAGTGCCAGCGCTTTCGCAGGCTCGCCGGCCTTGCCGGGGGTGAAATTGCTCACTGTCATGCCGAATAACTGCACCGGGAAAAGAGTGATATAGTCAACGCCTACAAGGATTTTCCATTTCAGAACGCGGAAGCAGACCGACGCCACGGAAACACACAGGCCCGCTGCTATGTATATCTTATTGGCTCCGGCCGCTGTATGAAATAGTGCTTCGGGGTTGGAAAGCCATATCACCGCTGCCAACAGTACGATGCTCGCCGCACCTCCAATAATCTTCAGTTTGTGCATTGGTTACACTCCGGTATAATCCTTAAATCCATTCCTTATAATCGTGATTTCATATAATTATAATGAACGGGGCGTTTTTGTGCTGGCAGTGATGATACCAACTTACAACGAAAAGGAAAATATACGGCCCCTCGTGGACGAGATATTCCGCTCTACCAAGGGAAAGACAATCGTGATCATCGTGGATGACTCTTCCCCTGACGGCACCGGCGAAATAGCGGACGAGATGGCAAGGAAACAAAAGGGCATTTTTGTCGTGCACCGAAGCGAGCGGGGCAGGGGCAGCGCCGGCATACGCGGATTTCTGGAAGCCCTGAAGCACGGGCCGGATTACGTGATAGAGATGGACGCGGACTTCTCGCATGACCCGGAATACATACCAGCGTTTCTCCGGGAAATAGAGGGCTGCGACATAGTCATAGGCTCGCGCATGATAGAAGAAGGCAGAACCGTGGAAAGGGGCTTTGTCAGGAACGCGATAACCTCCTTCGCGGGCTTTGTCACGCGCCTCATACTCGGCATGAAGATAAGGGACATACAGAGCGGATACAAGTGCTACAGAAGGGAAGTTCTGGAAAGCCTAGATTTTTCCGGGTTCATTTCAAAAGGATATTCCATAGGAGCGGAAACGCTCTATCGCGCGAACATGAAAGGGTTTTCCATGAAAGAAATCCCGATAATATTCAGGAACAGGAAGCGCGGAAAATCCAAGCTTAGCGTCAATGAGTTGTTCTCTTTCTTTTTCAGCGTGATTAGGATAAGGTTGGGTGTTTGACGTGCTGCAGTGGGCGGGCGAATTATGGAAGGATGATAATTTCAGAAAAGCCATGAAAATCTTTCTTGCCGTAAAAATAATCCTCATCCTTGTAGCGGCAGGCGCCCAAGCAATACCACAGGAATACACAAACAGGCAGCACAGGACTGACAACGCGCTCGTCAACGCATGGGCTCAGTACGACGCAGCCGCATACGTTGACATAGCGATGCACGGATATAATCAGGCGTTTGCCGAGGGCCGCGGCAACTACGGATGGTTCCCGCTGTATCCGCTCCTGATTTTGCTCTTCAGCTTCATGGGATTCTATGAGGCAGGATTCGTGATCTCAAACGTGCTTTCCATGGCGGCCGCGGCGCTGTTATACGCACTGGTTAAGGAAGAATTCGGGGGCGAGGTCGGGCACCGGACCGTGCTGCTGATGGCGCTCTTTCCCACTGCCTACTTCTTCAATGCAGCGTACACGGAATCCCTTTTCCTTCTTGAGAGCGTGGCGTTCTTCTGGCTCATGAGAAAAGACCGCTATCCTGAAGCCGGGCTTGTGGGATTCCTTGCCGCTCTCACCAGAACGCAGGGCCTTCTGCTCTTCCTGCCGGGCGCAATCATGTACTACGTCCAGCGCGTAATGAAAGGAGGCAAGCCTGGCCGGGATGCGCTGTATCTGCTGCTAATACCGGCCGGCATGGCGATTTTCATGGCATATCAATTCCTGGCCACCGGCAACGCGTTCGCCCAATTCCAGACGCATTTGGAGTTCCAGAGGCATTTGTCCCTGCCTATGGATGCGGTAATGAATGCAGTTGGCGGCCTTGCCGCGGCACTGGCGGCATCGGACTTCGTAGGCTCGTTCTATCATTCCTTCAATCTTTTCATCCTCGCATTCTTTGCGGGGCTGCTTTGGCTCTCATATAAAAAATTGAAACCCGAATATACGATTTATTTCGCCGTTTCACTGATACTGCCGCTTCTTTCCGCGCGCCTCGAGGCCATAAGCAGGTTCTATCTCGTCATTTTCCCGGCATTCATAATGCTATCCCTCGTATCCAAGGGCAAGCGATTGCCTCTTGCAGCGCTTTACGCCGTTTTCGTCGTGCTGATGATACTCTTCACGATAAGGCATGCCAACGAGGACATATTCCTTTCCGCGATACTGCGATAGCATGCCATCATAGAAAATCCTGGCAAAATGCCCAAAGACGTTTCCTTTGGCAACTATGCGTCATACAAAAAGATTCAGGTTCCTAAGCGCGAACTTGGCAGCCTTCAGCTTCGGCAGGTTTTTCCACGAGCGCGTGATCTTGTCGTAGTCAAACGCGTTCACCGATTCTATGTCGCCGCCGAATGCCTTGAACAGCCCGTCTATGTCGGCATTGGACATCTTCCTGTAAGCTTTTCTAAGGAAAAGCTGCTTCCTTATTTCCCACGAAAGCTCACTCTTCCACGCGCGCTCGTAGCGGGACAGGAAGCCGGCTGAGAAGTTGTTTCTGGCGGCCGCCTGCTTTATCACTGCCGCTGCCATGCGCGCTGCCCTCATGCCAAATATTATTCCCCCGCCGGTCAGCGGCTTCGTCTGGCCGCAGGCTTCGCCCACGAGCAATGCCCTCTCGGAATAGGATTTCGTGGTGCCCATCGGTATCATATAGGAGTGGAGTTCCCCGTCGGGCGCGCCAATGCTCTTCTTGAAATATTCAAAATTTTCCCTCGGCCGCACGCACGTCATGAGCCCGTACTCGTTCACCTGCGGTATTATCCATGAAAAGAAATCCGGCGAATAAAATTTGTTCAGAAATACCCTTATCTCCTTGGCCGGCACCCGCGCCTTGGTGCGGCAAAATATCCCCGGCACCATTGCGGGCTTTTCTATGCCCATGCTCTTCCTTATGTCCGAAAGCGTGCCATCGCATCCTATAACCATCTTCGCTTCGTGCACGCCTTTGGACGTTTCCACGGCCACGCCCCTGTCGGTGTAGGTAAAGCCGCGCGCCCTCTCGTATTTGACGTCCGCGTTCTTTTTGGCTTCTATACGAAGATAGTATGAGAAACGCTTCCTTTTCAGAAGGTAGGCAAACGGTTCGCTTGACTGCAGCCAGAACGTCCTGCCTGACGGGGAAACGGCCTCCATCCTCGTCACATCGGCTTCTATGAGGTTTTCATCGCCCACAAAATCCGTGAAATGCGAGGATACGAGCCCGGAGTCCTTGAGCACGGCGTTCTTCTCTTTTTCAAGCACAAGAACGTCTAGGCCCTCAAGCAGCGAGGCAAGCGTGCCTCCTGCCGGGCCGCATCCGACTATGATGATATCGNGCATTTCAAACCGTCCGAAGGGCATAAAACCGCCCTGCAATGACAAATCAAAAGCATTAAAAATTTAAAGCGTTATAAAAAGCATGATTTTAGACCGATATTGGAAGCTTCTGACCTTCGCGTCGCTGTTCATCCTCATCGTTTCCGTCGCCGTGCTGNCGATGAACGTCGCGTCTACTGGCTTCCCGATGGACAGGGACGTTGAGCTGACCGGAGGCAAGCGCGTTTCCTTCATCATTGGCGAGATAGATCTTGGCAAAGCCGAAGCCCTTTTCCCANGATATGAGGTTCGGCTTTACAGGGGAACTTCCAACAGCCTTGTGATTACAGCGCCTTACAGCGCCAACGAATCAGACGTGATTGCATCCGTAAACCAGAACTTTCCAGTGGCCGGCGAGCCTACCATACAGAGCATCGGCCCTGCGATAGGCAACGTTTTCTGGCAGCAGGCCCAGACCGCGATGCTGATGGCGTTCGCGCTGATGTCCGTAGTTGTGTTTCTGCTTTTCAGGTCCCCTGTGCCTTCAATGATAGTGATGCTTTCCGCAGTGACCGATCTTGCGGCTACCGCGGCTGTCTCCGATATCATCGGAATTCAGCTCTCGTTGCCTGTGCTTGCCGCCATGATAATGATAGTCGCGTATTCCGTGGATACCGACATATTGCTCACTTCATCCATGCTAAAGCTGGCCCACGGAACCGCATGGGAGTCCATGAAGACCGGCCTTACCATGACATCCTGTACGCTCGCGGCGCTCCTGTCACTCTACTTTATCGCGGGCTCTGCACTCCTGCAGACCATGGCTCTCGTGCTGATGATAGGCGTAATCGTGGACATTCCGGTGACGTGGTTCACCAACGCCGGGCTTCTGAGGCTCTGGCTCGAAAGGAAGAAGGGTAATTGACATGCTCGCTGCTCTTGTGAAAAACTGGAAGATATCGTTATGGCTTGCTGCGGTGATACTATCCGTGCTGGTCATTTTCCTCCGCAGTGGCAGCGGATACGAAGTAACGGCTTCGGATGTGCCCGAGATGTCGGCAGGCGACAGCGTGCTTGCCGTGGCCGGCGTTCCGGTGAGCGAATCAGTGATGCATAAAAATTACACCGGCCTTACGGAAATCCAGCTTACGAGGGGCAAAATTTATATTCAGGTTGACGGCACCCTTCCTTTCTCTGCGCAGAAGGCCTCGGCCACTAACCTGAATTTCGGTCTGGACGTGAAAGGCGGAATTTCCGCAATAGTGCAGCCAAAGGAACAGGGGCTTTCCGGCGACCTTATCCCCATTCTTCAGGAAAGGATAAACTTCTACGGGCTCAAGGAAGCCACGTTCAAGCCGATAAGCTTCCAGGGCACGGAATACGTGGAAGTTTCCATAGCCGGCGGCACAAAGGAGGAGATAACGCGCCTGCTCACGCAGGAAGGCAAGTTTGATGCCAAGGTTCCGATTCTTCTTTCAAGGGGCATCTCCGCAATAACTCTGGAAAAAAATCATGCATTCAACGTGAGCGACTCCGTGATCGTTGACGGAAAGTCGTATGCCTCCGGCGACGTCTTTGCGCTGGACGGCATCCAGTTCCAGGTCGGCAACGTCACTTCGCAGGGCGCGGAAATTGTTGCCACCGTATACAAAGGCACGGACATAAAGGCGGTTTATCTCGATTCCCAGCGGGCGTCTATACGAAAGGCCGATAACGGCTATGTATGGGATTTCTCGCTTGAGCTTACGCAGGAAGCGGCGCAAAAATTCGCGCAGGTGACGAAGAACATGCCCCTAAGGGCGGACGGCGCGTATCTCGCAAGCCAGATAAACATATACCTTGACAACAAACTCATGAACTCGTTTGATATATCCTCGACGCTAAAGGGCCGCGCCGAAACCACGATACAGATATCCGGCGGCTCTCCTACGCGGGACGAAGCCGTCCGTGAAAGAAGGGAGATAACGAGCGTNCTGCGCTCGGGTTCCTTGCCTACGTCAATAGAGATACTGCAGATAAACCAAGTCTCCCCCACGCTCGGCAGCGCTTTCATAGGAAGCGTGCTGTCTGCAGGCCTTGCCGCAGCAGCGGGCGTGTCGCTCATAGTATTGCTGCGCTACAGGAGGCCGAAAATAATATTGCCCATGATAGCGGTCTCGCTTTCCGAAGTCCTTATGATATTGGGGCTTTCCGTGGCTTTGGGCGCGACCCTTGACCTGCCTGCAATGACGGGCATAGTCGCCGCCATAGGCACTGGCGTGGACAGCCAGATAATAATACTTGACCAGTCAGCAAAGCGCAAAGAGGAAACCCTTAAGGAGAAGCTGAAAAAAGCGTTCTTCATAATCTTCGGCGCAGGAGGCGTGCTCATAGCATCCATGCTCCCGCTGCTCGGCATGGCTGCGCTCCGCGGCTTTGCCATCACCACGATCCTTGGCGTCCTCATAGGCATCCTCATAACGCGTCCCGCCTTCGGTGCCATGGTTGAGAAGATTGTAAAGGAGTGAAAAACTCGCTGAATCGTTTCGAGGTGTTCAATTGCTATTAAAATCTCCAAGCCCTGCGCTTCTTGGCGATATGGATGCAGGAAGTTATATAGACCGGTCGGGCAAAATATTTCAAAAAGTCGGGTGGATGTATGTCTGTCTTACCGGGGAATTCCATCCCCTCATGCGCGTAATCTATAGCGGCGGGACGCTGGACTTTCGCATGCCTTATACGTTAGGAAATGACACGGTAAATATGCAGATATACGCCCCTCTGTACCATATTGAGCCTATGCTTCCAAAACGCCCCCTCCAGTTGACGTTCCGATGGATGTCGCCAGACGAATACCGATGGCGCGGAGACGAGTTCCANGTGTTTGCCCTCGACGCGGAATCGTTCTCGCAACCGTTTTACGTTCTAGAAAACGCGAAGCCTGTAGAGCAATCTAAATCGTTTCATGAAGAAAGANCCCCGGACGGCGTTTCATATGTACAATTTAGACTGGCTTTGTAGGAATAATGGATTTCTAACGCAACAGATTGTGTTTTTCTAAATCTGTGGCGCAAGAGCTTGCTATGCAAGAGGATTTTTCCTACAAAGCCGTTTAGACTGTTATAGCTTTACTTCCCCTTCAGTTCCACGATCGCCCGCGCAAGGTCGTTGTTGAGTTCCTCAAGTTTCCGTGCCACAGTCTCGCGGTCCTTCCCTGTCTGTTCCATGACCATTTTTATGTCGTCTTCGGAGGCGCCCTTCGCTGATTCGGAAACCTGGCCGCTCACCTGATAGACGTCGCGGCCCATCATGTTCGTTATCATTATTTCAGGGCTGGCGATCCGTATGTCCTTGTCCTTGCACCTGATTATGACTTCCTCGGCGTCTATCTCCTTGACGTTCATGTTCAGCTTCTTCATCAGCTGCTGCATCTTCTTGGGGTCAACGTTGCCCATTCCAGGAAACATGATTATATCCTCTCCTTAAAGATATTAAAATCACTGGGTGCCGTATCTGCCTTCAAACTCGCGCGTTGCCAAAGGCATCAGCAGCCCGTATTCGCCCATGNGCGAAACGGCNTTCTCCGTCAAAGTACACTCTGNAGTTAAAAGGNCTTTCCTTATCAGGCCCTGAAGTATTGATCTTTTATTAACGCTGCCGACGATGCCGTTATCTTCTATATATCGAATGGCATACAGTTCCATTAGAAAATCTTCCGCCGTGTAGCCGGCACTTTTTATACGATTATATAGTTCCATGGCCGTCCGACCTTTGGCACTTATAGAATATGCTGTTTTTCCGCCATTTTTTCTCTCTTCAATGAGACCGTCCAGCGCCATGGCGAAAATCATTCTTTCCGAATCCTGGCCGTGACCGTCGCTCATATTGTAGAAAAATGACCGCGGCACATCCTCATCTAACAAATACCCCAGTAATTTAATTGCCCTGCCGCTATATCCTCTAAATGTCGGGCGGGAATCGCCTGTATCGGCCGGTTCCGGCGCCGGTTTCCTGCGGGACGGCATCATATGACGGGCGCCCGTCTTCTTTGGCGTTTTTTCGTCTTCGGCATCCTCCTCCGCGAGAGTATCCGAGCCCTGATTCGCGTATTCCGGCTTTACATAAACATTGACGATAGTGCCGCACATTAAGCAGTCTTTGTAACTGCCCACATGATCTTCTATCAATGTCATATCTCCGCGGCATTTCGGGCACGCCTTGAAATATATTGCCATATCCGATTTTTTTACCTCATTTATTTAAGATGCACAATCCACCGTTTTTATGATAGAGATATTGCTCTTTCTTGCGGTCGGCATCGCGCTCGGCGTCCTTGCGGGCCTTGTGCCGGGCATCCATCCGAACATGATAATCTTGTTTGTGCCTGTTATTTCATCCATTGGAATCGAACCGCTCAGCGCAATAGTCATGATCACCGGCATGGGCGTAAGCAACAGCATAGTTGATGCCATCCCGTCAATCTTTCTTGGCGCGCCTGACGGGGACGATGCGCTGGCGGCTTTGCCGGGCCACCGCATGCTTCTTGCCGGCCAAGGCTATGACGCCGTCCGGCTAACGGTTGCAGGAAGCCTTGCCTCAGCCGCGCTTTTGCTGCCGCTCATCCCGCCGCTTTTTTATTTCGTGCCGCCGCTTTTCCGCGCGACGCAGCAATACACGCACCTGCTTGTGGGTGGCATAGCCGTATACATGATACTCGCCGGGAAGAACCGCACGATGGCGGCGTTCGTTTTCTTTGCCGCAGGAATTGCCGGCGTTCTTTCATTGCAGCTTCCCCTCGACGGAACGATACTTCTTTTTCCCACTATGTCTGGATTTTTCGGCATTAGCGCTTTGCTTATGCAAGGCAACGCATCCGCGCCGCAGCAAAAAAACGGGGCATCCGTGTCGTTGACAAGCATGCGGANTGGCATAATATCCGGCATCGCAGGAGGCATAGTGTCAGGCTTCCTGCCGGGNGTCGGCGCAAGCCAGATAGCTGCCTTGTTTTCTTCGTCAAAGGACGACCATAAATTTCTCACGATGATAGGCGCCATAACTACATNTAATATAGTCGTTTCAATACTTGCATTATGGCTGATTGGCAGGGGCCGCAGCGGCATTGCTGTCGCGATAGGCGACCTTGCAAAAATCGGCATGCGCGAGTTTCTTGTAATAGCGTTCGCTTCATTGATTGCCGCAGCCGTCGCCTCTGTCATTACCCTTCGCATTGCCAAAATATTTTTGCGCCTGTTACGAAATCCGCAGAACCTCAGGATAGACGTCATTGCATTCATCCTTCTTGCGGTTGCAATGACTTCAGGCGCATACGGAATACTCGTTTTATTCACATGCACTGCACTCGGGATTTTTACCGTCAAGGCCGGCGTCCCCCGCGGCCTGCTCATGGGTTCCCTGATGATTCCCGTGATTTTATTCTATGCGGCGTAAAAACGGCGCCTGTCATAAGTTATATAAACTTCCAGCGAAAATTAGAAAAAGGTGATTTGAGAATGGGAGAAATGCTCGTGGTAAGAAGCAAGGTAAAGGAATACGCCGCAAAGAAGAAGATGCGAACCGGTTCCGACGCCATGGACGCCCTGAACAAGGAAGTCATGCGCCTGATAGACAAGGCCGTGGAAAGGGCGAAATACAGGAAAGAAGGCACCCTGAAGGCTAGGCACATCTGAGTTCTTCGATTTTTTCTTTTTTATTTTCTATTAACCCATTTCATGGAATTATTATTTTGTTGTGGGGCATGAATTCTTACGCATCCTGAAAAATAATCCTCTGATAAACCAATAATTCCGCAACTTTGCTGGCGCTCGTTACGGAATAGGAAGGAACTGCTGAAATNCCTTGCGATTTTGGCGGGCANGTCCCTTTGGTCTTCCTTCTTGTCACAAACATAACTCAAAAAATGGTAGACTGGCCCGCCATTGCCTTCATTCCCACCCCGAATCTTCGTGTCTTGGTGTTTTCACCAAGATTAGCCGGCGTTTTCGCCGGCTTAAGCGCGTGGCTTTCGATATATGGGTTGTGAATGTCTACTCATCCGATATAGTGGTCATCCGGCGTTATGAGGTCTTCTTCCTTGATTGGCTCTTCCGCCGCGGCCTTGGGTTTAGCAATTTTCTCCGCCATAGGATCTTCCTCTGCCGGCCCTATGTAGCGGGACGTGACCTTCTTGCCCTTGCGAACGGACTCGTAAAAATATTTCTTGCCGTTTATCGTCTTGACGTGCCTGTTGGGCATCGGAATACTTGCCGCGGCAATTATATAAATATTTCGGGTCTGCCCTGCCCGATTATTCTTTCCATATTCCTGCGATACATATAATTTACCCATATTGATAAAAACGTGCCTTTCACGGCTTCCGCCGCGTTCGGGGCGCCTTTTTGCCTCCCGTGCCGGCGCGCTTCTTATATTCGCTGCCGGCCGGCGCTTTTGCCGGCGGCTCTTCTGCGGCATCCGCTTCCTTGCCGGCGCCGTCCCCGGCACTCGTCTCCGTTTCTGCGCCGCCATCGCGTTTATTCTTTGAATTTTTGCCGGCGAGAAGCTCCAGCACTTCAAGGATTTCGGCTGTTCCTCTGCACGGTTTCTTCAAGGCTCTTGCATCCAAGGGCGCCGCGATTTTCCATGTAATTTTGAATGAGTACCTGATTTTGCTTCAGTTCCTCTATGGCCCTGCTGTTGCCCTCGACTATACCGAGAAACTGGTCGCTCTCAAAGGACGCCTTGTTTATCGTTTCCGCGTATTTGCCAACCCTCTCCGACACCGCGTCCACCTTCGCGGACAACTGCTCTATATCCTTTCTGGGCGCCAGAAATTTTATCTGGCCGTCGTGCGCGTCTGCAAGCTTCCTAATCTCGGATATGGAAGACTGGCTCTCCTTAACGGCGTTGGATATCTTGGCGAATTCCTTGATATTTTCCCTGAAGTCCATGAATATGCTTTCCACCTTGTCGGCATGCGCCTCGGTCACGGCCTTTATCTTCTGTATCGCTATCAGCTCGTCCTTAACCTCGTCGCTCAGCTTGATCAGTCCCTCCACGCCCCTGAACATGCCGATCCTTGACCGTATGTCCTTGAGGTCAATGATGATGCTGTCGTATATGGACTGCGAGCTTTCAAGCTTCGCCTTCAGCGCCTCATACTGCGCGTCCCTCCTCTGCATCTCCCCTATTATTTTTTCCGGGTCAAGCTCCTCCACAAGGTCCGCGGCTTTCGTGGACTTGACCTCTATGCCTGCCATCTTGCTTTCGGCCTCGGTCAGCATGGTCCTTAGCTCCCCTATCCTTTCGCTCACGTCCGAGAAGCGCTGGCTCCAGCTGTCCTTCGTCTGGTTCAGTGCCTCCACCTGCGCCTTGAGCCTTTCCATGTCCGCGACGAACCGCATCTGCCCCGCTTCCGCCGGAACGTCGTCCTTCTCCTGCGCGGCGTCCGCTTCCTTGCCGACGCCGTCCTCCCCTTCGCTCTCTATGTCAGGAGGCGTCCCGCCTTTCTTTTTCCCGGGCAAGGCCGGCAACTTGAATTTCACCATAATTATCTATTCTCCAGCGCCAATATATAATAGCAGGTTCGTCATAAGATGCCACAATCGCCTGAACACGCTATAAGCCGCCCTTCCGGACGATATTCACGCCGCACCCAAATAAAATCTTCCGGCATTATTTCTTCTTTTTGTTGGCGGGCTTCTTCTCCGCGGCTTTTGCCTTGTCGGGCTTCTTCTCCTCTGCCGGCTTGGGCAGCGGATCCTCCATGCCAAGATCCTTCATGATGGCTCTCATGCTGTCGGCCACGGCCGCCAACTCTTCAGGGCTCTTGCTGGCCTCCGCGACCTTCAGGTCCGCGGGAACCGATTTCATGGCTATCTCTATTGACACGGCATCCTTTCCTTTCTTCCTTCTTTCCGCAAGCGCGTCCTGCATCTTCCCGTAGGCGTCCTGCATTTTTCCTATCGTAAGCCCTTTCTCTTCCTCGGCGGGCTTCTTCTTCTCCGCGGCTTCTTTTTCCGCTTCCTCCTTCTTCACGATGAGCTTCCTCTCCTTCTCGGCCTGCGACACGCCCTCCTGGATTTCCTTCTCGGAAATGAGTATGACCTCCTTCTTCGGCGCCTTCTTGCCAAGCTTCTCCCACGCCTTCGCCACCCTCGGCTCGAGCGACTCGAGATATATGTTCACCATGTTGAAGGCGCCCTGCGAGAGCTTCGTGGACGCAAGCTTCATTTCCGTGTTCATGTCAAACGTGTCAACCTTTTCCTTGCCCAGCTTTTCTATCTGGTAGGCTATATTCTCCAGCCTCTCCGTATACTTGTCATACTCCTCCAGCTCCTTGTTGTTCAACCGGGACACCGAATGCAGGATCGGCCTGAAAGAAACAAAGTACGGCCTTCCCCTGTTGTATTCCGAATTGACCATCATGCCGGTCCCTATGGCGGCCTTGACTATGGATATTGACATGTCTTCGCCGTATTTGAGCTTCAGCCTTTCAAGATCGCCTTCGTACCTTGTCCTCATCTGGATTTCCGTTCCTATGTTCGCCTTTATCTCGCCCACAAAATCGCTCAGCACCTGCGATATCAGGACAAGGCCTATCCCCCACTTCCTGAATTCTCGCGCCCCCCTCTCCAGCTGCACGAATCCTGCGCCGCTCCCGCCAAATTTGGGAAGCAGCCTGTGTACCTCGTCGTAAACTATGAGGCACTTCAGCTGCGCGCTTTCTTCAAGGTTGGACCTGAACACCTGCTGGATCGTGGAAGCCACCACTATGTCTATCTCCTTCGGGTCGAGCTTGCTTATGTTGAATATTGTCGCCTCGCCGGGCTTCATGTACCTCGGGAAGTCCACGAACTCCCTCGGGTTGTTTATCGTCTTTATCACCCCCTTGAATGCCACGGCATCGCCCTCTTTCATGTCGAAATACTGGTATCTTCCGAGCATCGCCTTCTGGGCGCATTTCCTCAGGAAGCCTGTCCACTGCGCCGTCGGGTCGAAGACAACCACGGCTATGTTCTTCTTCAGCGCTTCCTCTATGAGGTCCTGGGCTGCGATGGTCTTTCCGGAGCCCGTGGACCCCGCTATCAGGGTGTGCGTCTGCATCTTGTCAAGGTCGTTGAACGCCCTTATTCCAGTCTCGGCAATCTTTCCTATGAACTCGCTCCTTTCCGAGGGCTGGGGCAGCTCCTTGAGTTCCACTTTTATCTTGTAGCGCTTCTTGGCATCCAGCCTTTTCCTGTAGACGAAGTATACGGCCCAGTTGCCCGCTATTATGGACGCGATAAGCATATACT
>C687J35174_10005793_pt1 | contig 16204 bp, 20 predicted proteins | sample RifCSPhighO2_01_FD_35174 | JGI IMG/M metagenome (IMG submission 35174) | reverse complement strand
GGATGACCTCCAAACGCCTGCGGCCAGCCCAGCTCAGGGCCTACAAAAAGCGGCTTGTCCGGGCGGACATACGGATTGTTTTTCGTCTCCTCCATCGCATAGATGCCCAGCTCAGCGTAACTATCAATGGATTTTTCAATCGCGTATTTGTCAAGGGTTTTTACATGTTTGCGCTGCAGCTCAAGATCCGCTGCCTGCTGTTTTTGACCCGTGATGAAGTCTTTTTCGCCCTGGATGTTTTTCTCCGCATCCTTAATTGCCCTGCCGAGTATCTCGCTTGGATACTTATAGTCATGAGGGATGAGACCTTGCGGGACGTTGATTCGCGCTGCCTCGGCCTGAAGGAGCCTGAATTTTTCTTCTGCGGGAATTGATGCTTCAAGGTTGTCATAAAATTCCTTTGCTTTCTTAAGTTTCTTAAGACCTTCAAAAGATTCCTTTACAGCAACCTCATATCTCGACGCATAACCTCGCGCGGTCGCAACCTGCGACTCAACAGTAGCGTGAAAAAATGCTTCCTGGGGCGAGACATTTAAATCCTCCATTTCCTTCGCGTTAGGGCTTCTCCCATTTTCGCGCATGAATTTTTGAAGCTCAAACGCTGTTCGCTCTTTCGCCTCTGCGGTAAAATCATGCCAGGTTTTTTTCTCGACTTCAAACGTGCCTTTTTCTGGGTTATATTCGGGGACGCGATTCCCGAAATCGACTTTATTTTCGTTGTAGTCCACATAATCGTTGGGGTGCACAANATTTCCTTTCTCGTCCGTGTACGTTCCCTTGCTTGATGGAGCGCGATTCCACTTTGGATAAAAAAGCTCTTGGTTTAACCTGATTTCTTGGATGACTCTTCCCGTCCGGTCATCAACAAGATGCTTCACCGCCTTTTTTTCCTCTTCGGGATGCGCGTAAAACTGGCCTTTCCACTTCTGCGCTCCATTGTTCCATTTCGCATCGAATATTGTTCTTGGAAATTCCTGGCTCCAAATGTCCACGGAGCCTCCCCGGCCAACGTCTCCGGCGAATCGTATTGCCTCTCTCACTTCGTTAAGATCATCATAACGTTTTTCCTCGCTGATCCTTCCCGACTGCGGGTCAAAACCTGAAAGATTTGAGATAGAGCTTGTGGGCATCTCGACACCCTCAATCTCCACATTATTTACCTCCGTAAGCTCCCTCAATGCCTGCCGAACATCCCGGCCATACGCTTTCGCCCTCCCCCCAATCGCGGAATTGGATGGCGTCGTCATCACTATTTGGATATTTGCGGCTCCTGAACGGATGGCTGATGTCGTTGTCTGAATAATATGCGCGCCTGTTCTCGGATCACGCTCAGGCACGGTCATACCAATGTCTTTGATAGGAACAATGGGCTCCGGAGGATTCACCTGAGCATTGCCATACGGACTCCTGTCCATTGCGGAATAATAATCAGTGCGGAATTCGACCATAATCCTTTTCTGAGGTTCTTTCTTTATAAAGATTGTGGGGAGTTTCAGGGAGGAGGGTAGTATTGGACTTTTTGGTTACCAATTGGTAACATTGAGAACTATATGAGTTTTTTGAGAACCATGCAGAATACATCACGATATCTTTAAAAGCGCTCCCGCACTTCAATAATCCATGAGCTGGTTTCCTGGAGTCACGATGGGCCGTTGGGGCATCATTTTCCAGGTTACAGACTCCCGGCTGACTGAGGAAGAACGCTTTGAGATTACTACAGAAGCGGTTATCGCATATCTCCGTGATGAGCACATACGCCGCATCAAAGGGGAGACATATGAAGGGATGATTGAGAACACCCGAAAGTATGATGTGATTGGATGTTTTGGAGGGTACCGTTTTGAGGTTGACTTGGACACAAACCATGGCTCGCAGCGCCTCAGATTTATGGTTACTGAACTGACTGGAATTGAGGAACGATTAGTGAATGAACAGGTTAGTCAGAATTAAAGAAGTATTTGTGTTTGACGGGAGGAGCGTAAGAACGCGTGCAATGCATGAACAAGATNCTGTGGAGCTTCACACAATTCAACGATATCCGGCTTCTTCATCACGGTGACATTGAGCTGCTCCAGGGGGATGGCTCCAAAACATTCCTTATATTCCCGCAGGTTTTTAAGGTCATACGGGTATGCCGCCGTATATCCAATCTGGGCCGATATATTCCTATCAAGAACCTCCTTAAGCGTTCGAAGTCCGTGACCATAATCATTGTCAACGATGATGACATCAGGCATACGTGTTTCAATGGATTGCAAAACCTCGTCTTGATTCACAAAGCGCAAGGTAAGGTCTGTTCCTTCGGCGGCTAACCTGTCTTTCACAGCGTCATACGCCAATTTTAAACCGTAATACTGCACGTCATTGTCGACGACAAGAAGCTCAAGCGTTGTCATGGCGCGGGGAGATTCTCGGTTGCTATTTAAGGATTATGATGCCAGAGTGTAGACGTGGTTGTGGGGCTGCTCCTGAGATTTATTATTACTTAATTAATGGATATCGCAGAACGACTTGCGAATGAACAGGTTGCTCAGAATTAGTACGCATGCACTGCCTCAACCCAAAGCCTTCTTGATTCGGCTGGTGTGGCAGCGTTTGCCATTCGCTCAAGCAGTCCAGAACTTTCAGGGCTGCATGCCCAATCTCTAATCTCTCCAGGAAGAAGTCTCTGAGTGTGCAATTCTTCAATAGCGGCGTGTAGCATTCGCAACGCATTCTCGTCAGAGCCTGCGTAAAAAGGAACGGGGTTCATCGTGACAAAGCCAATAGCTTCAGGCAGTTCCTGCATAATCTCGTACCATCCCGGATTATTACGAAATCGCAGGAGATTCACAGTCATTGTCTCCGGCATGGGAGCAATACCTGGACGAACAATAGGAACACCTTCCGCTTTTAACAGATCAACGGCATCATAACACCAGAGTAGAGCTTGAAGCCAGCCGCTCGGATCGGCGTGCGTTGGGGCTCCTCCCCTCTCCTGATTGAGATAGTTTTCAAGAAGCGCAAAGACCATCATTCCTTCACCAGAGTTAAGGTATATAAAATTTTCTCTTTTCTACAGCGTAATCATAGGTATCCTCTCTTTTTACAATACCCGATCGTCTCGTTGAACGCTTTCAACAATTCAGGAAACGGCTCCATCGCTTTCTGTTTTGCGCGCCTCAGCAATTTCTCCGTTAATCCGATCTTTTTCCAATCCCCCTTGTACTCAAGCTGGTGGATCATGGGTTCAAATTTATCAATAGCCTGCGCGAACTTCGCTTCCCATGTTTTTTTCGCTTCATATTCATGAAAGAGTTTTTTGTAATGAGAACGCATGGAAGCCGGGATTTTTTTAAGCAATCTTAGAAATCCTTTGTACTCACGTTTTATTTTTTGCGCTTCGGTTTCCTTCGCGATGAAACTCACGTCTCCCGCCTCAATCTCTACGAGATCATGAAATAAGAGTAGCTGCAGTACTTTCGTGTGATTGAGTTTTCGCTTTACTCTCGGAAGAAAATACTCGGCGAGGATCAACGCACCCCAGACATGCTCGGGAGCGGTTTCCCTTCTGCCGAGGTTTTGAGTTACTCTTGAAACTTTCTTGAGACTGATCGCATACTGCAATTGTTCGATGGGGAGCATATACAAGAATGAATCATGGGAATATTTAAGGGTATCTGAGATGGCGAGGATTGATGTGAGAGAAAATGTTAAAGTTCATTAACAAGATTACAAATATCCGCACTTTGGTTTTTCGATGTTCATCTCGTTTTCTTTATCAACAATAATGTCTCTGATAGTATTCGTCACGTTCAGAAATCTCTTGACCTCTGGATCCTTTTTCATATTAATATAATCTGCACTCCATTTGATTGTTTTGGTTTTTTCATCAACGGTGATTTTCAGGGTTATGGTCGATAAAGGGTTCATTCCCCGACACCCTCTCCAGTCACAATTCTTAGTAAATTCATCTTTAACATTAAACAAATCATTTTGAACAATAGAAGCGTATATTACTGTTTTTTCAGACTCAGTTAACTGAACAGTATATTCTCTTAATGGATCACAAACCATGTCCTTAACATAGCGGTTATTTTTTGTGTCAAGAATATTTTTCTCTCCGACGCCAGAAGAGTAATAGATATCAAACTGAGATGTTGGCTCACTCGGAATTTCCACTTTTTGGGCACATCCACTTATCACGATGATTGTCAAAATGAGCGCAAATATCCCTAAGGTAATTTTGTGTTTCACAATCTCAGTTTAATAATCGGTTATTTAAATATGTCGATAGTTTCAAGCGGGATTGAAAAGCCTAGAGAGTCCGATTTCACCGAAAAATATATAAATAAGTAACTACACATATATAAGTAAGGTGAGTATAATGACAAATGTGACGTTAGCAGTCCCGGAAGACCTGCATCAAATCATGCAGAAGCACAAGGATATACGATGGAGTGAAGTAGCCAGACAGGCCATGTGGGAAAAGGCAAGAAAGATAGAACTGATGGATAGACTTCTTGCCAAAAGCGAATTAACTGAAGAAGACGCTGAACGGATTGGCCATAAAATTAAGCACGGAATGGCAAAAAAATACGGCTTGGTTAGATGAAAATTCTGATAGACACAAATAGAATAATCGCGGCTTTGTCTAAGCCAAGCACAACCCGAAATATCTTATTTGATACTTTTTTTGAGTTTATAACCCCCGACCATACCATTGATGAAATAAGAGAGCATAGCGATGAACTTAAGAAGAAAATAACATTAACCGATGAAGAATTTGATAGCTTGCTTGCGCTATTCTTCGAGAGAATAACTATTATTCCGGAATCAGAATTTAAACAATTTCTCCATGAATGCAAACATGACATTAGTGATCCAGATGATATTCCCCATTTAGCTGCCTGTCTTGCAACTCGAGCAGAAGGGATATGGGCCCATGATCCGCACTTCAAGGAACAGCATAAAGCAAAGGTATTTACAAACATAGATATGCTCAGAATGAGCGGAAAGATGAAATCGGATTGAATATAATCGTTGTTAACTCTCCCGAATGGATGAAGTTTAGTGTAACGTTCAATTCTTCGCAGAATTCAAAATAGCTTCATCGATCTTCTTCAATTCCTCTAATCGTTCTTTCGCGGGCATCGCCTGAGAGAATAAATGCCAGAACACTTTCTCAAGCCAGGAGACCCAGATGGGATCCATAATATTGAAGTAGATGTCCATGTCTGCCCGTAATTCACCTTTCTTGTACTGGATGCTCTTACGCTCGTCCTTGAGATTTGCTATTTTTCCGTCTATGATGAATCCGCGCAAGGGCTGGAATGTATGTCTGATTTCAATCGCGTCGTATCCCGCTTCCTTATTTATTTTTTCGATCTCGCGCATATTATACACGCTCGCGATGTCTATGCGCGTCAGGAGCTTGATCGCTACTCCTTTCCTCACAAGCTCAGGAAGGATTTGCGTAAATGTTTTGTTGCTGAACCTTCTCTTTGTCCATGATAGGTTTCCTGAAAAGTTGAGGATGACGCTTTTCGCGCTCTGCAACAGCTCAATCAGCTGCTCATCTTCTTCCTGATTTGAAGGTTTCACATAAAAGTTTTTGTCCTTCGCGTAATAATAGATGTCAAACGGCTCAAAGTCGCCTTTCTGCCTTCCTTGTTTGATTTGAGAAAGCAAGGTTTCCTGCATCGTGTTTGCATGGATTTTTTCGATATGCGTCCAATACACAATTTTTAGCGCGCCTTTTGTGCCTGCTCGAAATGTTTTGACAGAAATCGTGCCATAATCCTTCGCGACTTGCTCAACGTAACTCTCCGCGGTGCGCCAGTTCTTTCCCAGCATTAACGCTACATCCTGAACTGTTCTCGGCTGTGCGTACACAAAGTCCTGGATGGACTTCGCGGTTTTCAGGTCCATTGCCATGGTGTTGTAGTATTTAATTGTTTATTTATAAGGATTTATGTTTTATATTACAACTATCCATACCATAACTGTTTATGGTACTTCTTCTTTGGTTGTTCTGCCCGGGTTGCTTCCACTACTTCCCGGAGGACAGGAAGTAGCTGAGGGGATACCCCGAGTTGTATGTACTGATCCACTAGTTTGTCAATAGTGCAGGGATGGGTAACATGAACATCAATGTGACCCGCATCACACGGCCCATGGCGAGTCTCATAGTAATGCGCCAGTGATCGTACTGCAATTCTGAGGTTGCTTTTTCGCCATCCCTCATGCCTACAGTAGACCACGCAAGGCTCACGTTTCACCTGTCGAGTGAGTGTGAAATCAATTGTCCATTCTCCCGCAGGTGGCGCCTCATCATCATACTCATCATCCCCAGCATCATTAACCCAGTGAGGTAAAATCCTTTCCCATATAGATACCTCCTGCGCTAGGTTGTACGAAGGAGTGACGAGCAGGCCTTCATTGTCTACCACCAGCGAAGGAATGCTTCGCTTCAAGATCTGTACGCAGTCTATGCTTCGTTGCGTTGTGCCAAGTTCCCTATCAAATTGGGCCACCAACCTCTTTTTTTTGTTTTGCAGCGTTTGCAGTGCTTGTGTTGCAGTTTTCATTGTAAAAATAATATGAGGAGTTGTAGTTCACATATAATTACTCAAACAAAAAGTACAACACTATGCTATTTCACAGCAACTAATTCATCAATTCCTGCGTCATACGCCTGCGTATCAGGATGACCTTGAAGTGTACAAGCCCACTCATTGAAATTTTCAACAAGCTCACACACTGGTTTTGCCTGCTGCAGGACAAGAATGGATTCTCCGCGAAAATAACTTGGCAATCTGTTAAATTCGGCATGGGCTTCGCTGATGTACGCTGTCTCGCCTTCCCTCCATTTTTTGCCTTTTTCAGTCCAGCGTTTCGTCAATCTCTCCAAGACAACATCAAGCGGAGGATTCAAGACGACCGATAATTGCGAGAATGTGTCCTCAGAAACTGCAACCATGAGCCTCGCAATTTGCTCAACTGCTTCAACTTGCTCGTGCGTCATCCATCCAAGAGTTTCAAAAACTCGGCCATACACAATGCCATCATAAAAACCGCGGTCCGCTATGACTATTTTTCCAGGATGCTCTTCCCCATATTTTTTTTGGTCACAGAGTTCATGGTAAAATTTCACCATCTTCGCGACCTGGCGCTCAACGGGGGTTTCGACTTTTGCAAAGTGCAACCTGTCGGGATACGCAATATACAAATCCGGCTGTGCTTCACAAATCCCCTTGATAAACGAAGTCTTCCCTGCCCCCTGTGTTCCTGACACATGGATAATCATTGCCTCACCTCCATTTTGACTCCAGCAGTGTACCAATCCATGAATTTTGCAAGCCGATCTCCAACTGAAAGCGTCCCGTCAATCATCAAGAGTTTGCTGCCTAAAAAATATCGAGGGAGGGCGTTAAACTGATCAACTGCGGCTGCAAGATACGGGATACTGTCTTCATTCCACTTTTTTTCATTTGTTTCCCAGCGATGCCGTAAACGCTCAACAACCGTTTCTAGAGACGCATTGCACACGACGAAGTGCTCAGGAAAAATCTCAGGCATTTGCATGGCGAGCGCTGTGATAGAAGCGGATTGCTCTGGTGTGATCCAGCCAAGCTGCTCAAATGCCCGAGCATATACTAAGCTGTCGTACACGCATCTGTCCCCGAGCACGACCTTTCCTGGATGGGATTCAGAGAATTTCCTCTGATCAATCCATTCATGATAATATTTGAAGAGCTTGCTCTTTACGCGCTCATACGGATCATCCGAGCGCGCGAACTCCAGTCTATCGGGATACGCGACAAACAGATCTGGATTGGCTTCGCAGAGCGATCTAATAAGCGTCGTTTTTCCCGAACCCTGCGCTCCGGATACGGGGAGGATCATAGGATCACTTCGGCACGTACGCTATCTGCCTGCCTCTCCGCACAAGATTGAGACTTTCCAGTATTTTGTCGCGATCCGCTGGAATGCGTGCTTTATGCCCATTGCCTGAGACAAAATCATATTTCCTCTCAACGGTTGGTGTGATTTGCATCTGCCAATCGGTGTTGATAGCTACAGGAGATATTCCAAAGGAGACAAGCATTCCCCTGTAAAGCACGCTCATTTCCTCAACTATCGCTCGCTCGGATTGCTTTGTGGGCGCGGGGAATCCGGGGATTTGGCCTGCGTACTCAAGCTCAAGTTGAAATTGCCTTTTTTCTCTGTCAGGAAGTTTGTAAGCGTCCGTAACAGAGCATCCTATTTCCGTACCGGATACTGCATTAATCAGGAAGAAGTCTCCCTTGAGCTTTTCTATTGTGCCCACATCTCTCAGCTTGCCATCCTTATTGTGGCGGAAGAGTGCAGCGACACAATCATCGATCGTTGCGGGAACTCTAGTTTCCTTCCTCTTCAGGATGAATTCCTCCGCAGGGATTCCAAAATGATAAGGCTCAACACTTCCCTTCTCCTTGAGGTAGGTTCCTCCGCACTTCGTGATGATGACAACTCGTTCTTCACCATCCTCGGTTCCATAAAAATGGTTTTGGCCTGTGGCAACTGCATTCACAGGATCTTTGATCCAGAGCGCCCCCGGAGAAAATTGCAGGTCGAATGCGTCCATGATCTCTTCGATTTTTGGTTCCTTTGCTTTTTTGCCGTTGCGTCGCTGCAGATCGATTTCAAATTTTGCTTCAATTTCGAAGTCTGAAAAGTCCTTTACTGCCGCTTCGATTCCAACTGCCTGGTGCATGAGACTAATAACTCCATTCATTTCACCATTCAGGGCTTGCAGCGCTTTTTGCAGATCGGGGCGCTCACCGCTTTTCAAATATTGCTTAAATCTTCGCTTGAAGAGTGACTGCGTGTCCATCGGCTCCGCAGCAGGACGGCTGCAGGGGCTTGGTGCAGAATAGTTTTGGTAACATCCTCCCATTTGTACCACCTCCATGGTTTGTACATGGAATTATGGTGTTGTAGAAATGAAAATTGCTTGTAAACAAAAAGTACAACACTTACACTGTTTTAAGAAAATGTCCCATACCGAATCGGATGCTTGCGTTGGATCTCCTCGACATTGCGGACCATTTCATAGAGCAGACCATCATTAACGCCCTGCATCCTGTAAAACGCAAAGAGGGCAAGCGGAGAATTTGGATGGCTTGTTTCCCAGATGCTTGAAGTGCGCCCGTGCTCATGATCCCGAATGCCCCGTTTAGCCACTACGGCAATGCAGCGCTCATCCTGTTCCCATCCAGGATATCTGCAAGCAACGGAGAGACGCTCTTTGGACTTCCTTAACTTCGGTTTGTATGCGGCAGGATCAAGGGGATGCACAAAATCAACAATGTACGTTGTACTCACGGGAAACGACAGTTCTTCGGCAGGGCTTTTTGAACAGATATCCCGATAAAAAGGAGCGTATCTTTGCACGATGCGCACTTCTTCCGCGGAGGGAAATTTAGCAGCGCCGGAAGTAAACAGTTCCCCAGAGGGATCTACCGCAACTTCGATGCCCTGCTCATTGAGAATGTCCGCGATACGCTGATGGCGCTCTCTCCTTTGTTGTTGAGCTTCACGCTCTTCAAGAAATTGTTTGTGAGTTATCATATACCAAGAGGGTGTTGCAGTGGAAATAATTGTTTGCAAATGAAAACTGCAACACTCACGCACGCGCAATGACGCCCATGCACGACGGATTCTCAAGATACGGCTTCCAATAATCGGCTCCAAAACGTTGCATGCCTTCCTTTGAAACAAGTGGAGGTATCCAGAACACTTCACGAAATCCGGCGTCCTTCATTACTCTTTCCAATGTTGATTTGGACCAGTAATAATACTCAATCCTGAAAGAACTTTTTCCATCTTCCTTGATTTCGCATTGCAGCACGCTTCCATCCTGAAGCGGCCCATTGTCCTTCTGAGTTACGCTGCGCTCATACTGACACTCACTTTGAAACCGGTATGAAGGATTCGGCACAATAGAACAGAAATAATTTGAATGAAACGCTGCGGTTTTGCACATTGCCAACAACTCTTCTTGTGTAGCCATGTGATTAAGAACGTATACTGAAGCAACACAATCCACACGCTCATTTAAACGAAGTGAACGAGCATCCCCTAAACAATACCGGATTCCTCTTGGGTTGCATTGCTCTTCATCCTGAGCAATTCGGATCAGTTCCATTGAAGAGTCTACACCAATGATGCGTGCACCTAAATCAGCCGCCTCGCGGCAGAAATATCCAGAACCGCAGCCGAGTTCAAGAAGCGAAGCGCAGTTTGAAGGAAGGATTGATCTAAAGAGGGGTAAACGCACATAATGCTTTGTCTGATAATTGGCATTGGCAAACTCAGAAGAAATTGAATCGAAGTCTTCCATTATCGGCTAAGGTGTTGTAGAAACTAAAAGAGTATGTAAACGAAAACTGCAACACCAAAGAAAATAGAATAATAACAAGCTCAGTGCCAGCCAATCATCGCGGCCTCACCTCACTTCGCTCGGCGTCAGATCACCCCGTAAGGGACAACCCCCGATCCGACCGGCGCGATGGCTGGCAACCTAATCTTATCTCTTCAATTTCGCCGGTTTATACCCTTCCAAAGCTTCTTCAACATGAGGAATGTCTTCCAGCCTGCCAAAATCAACCCACTTCTCAACCACTTTGACTTTGACCTTGTCCTTTTTTGCGAGCATTGCAATTGCATCGGGGAGCTCGTATTCACCGCGAGGACTTTTCTTGATCTTGTGAATCGCGCCAAAGATCTCCTTCTTGAACTTGTACATGCCCGTTGAAATCAGATTGCTCACGTGATCCTGCGGTTTTTCCACAATTCCAATAACGTGATCTCCCTTTGTCAAAAGAGCCCCAAACTTCTCAGGATGGGCGTGCTTCATTCCAGCAATGTAATTGTAATCATCCAACCCCATCATTTTTTTAATGTCATCAACGCCCCACAAACCATCTCCATTTACGACAAGAAAATCATCCTCAAAAATATATGGTTCAGCAAGCTGGACTGCATGCGCGGTTCCCAATTGTTCTTCCTGAAACACAAAATCAGCATGCAGACCAAGAGAGCGCACAAACTCAACTACTTTTTCCCCTTGGTAGCCAACAATAAAGCAAAACTCGGTTACTCCCGCTCTTTTTAATGACTCAATAAGATAGAGCAGAAACGGATGCCCATTGACGGGAATCATGACTTTTGGCTTATCCTTTGTCAAAGGAAGCATTCTCACTCCCTTCCCAGCCGCGAGGATGACTGCTTTCATACGGAAAACAGCGGAGAGCGCTTGTTTTTAAGGATTGCGGTTTACGGGATTATTGCTCCTATAACAATAAAATTTATATAACAAGAACCAATTGCAATGACATGGGTGACAATCTGCAAAAGATCGCGTTCTTGCTGGGTCGTGGTTTGCAGAAGCGTAAGATACGTATTTTGCATGCAGATCTTTCTCAGACCGCTGAGTCTCCGCAGCACAGAATGATGATTGTTCAAAGGAATTTGGAGGACATAGCCCAAAGTGACGATGCTACGCTGCTTAAAGAAGCTGTTGAAATCCTGGCGGAGGATCGTAATTATAATGCGCTCATTGACTTGCTGCATAAGTCCTACCCTTTAGCACTTTACTGCATCGAATCCGAAAATGCCGCTAACCGACTCAAGAGGATGGGAGTTATACCTGCATGTGGAGAATCCCTACGGGACAGGAGGGTTCCCCAGTTTTTGAGAGATATAGCGGATAGGAGATGGGAATATATTGAGTGGCTCCTCAGGGATACTCTTACTCCTGAGCAGCGCGTAGAGTATGCCCAATTTTTATTGCATAAGTACGATGATCCAAGTTTTTTTGCAGACGAGATCATCGATGTGACTTCCGGCTTAGCGCAGGCAAGACCCTTGCTTGGCACTTTAGCACGTTCTCCTGAGTACGTTCGGAGACGCCCTGTTTCGTCTGTGAAGCTCGCAGTTGAGCTTGAGGATTATGACGCAGTGGGGAGGGCATTTGGTGAGCTGAGGAAGGGGGCAGTGTACACGTGGAATTCACATGAGCATCCTGAAATCCGTGAGCTTAGAGAAAACATTCTTGGTGGTCCAGAGGTATTGGAAAAAATTCATGATAGGACACTTAAAAAAAGAAGAAAAAAGGTTACGCAGGCACAAGCGGAATTTAGAGATGCGTATGGACAATTACTTCAAGGACTTGATGGCCTGCTCATGGGAATGTCCGATCCAAAAAGAGCATTTGCATCTGTGGGGGATTACCTCATGGAACTCAGAACAAATGTGAATAGTGAAAGGGATACGCATGATTTGCGACTAGCAGTTGAATATCACATAAAAAGTGGAGATCCTGAACGCGTCATGCAATCATCGCAGCGCGCACTCAATCATGAAGGTGATTACGAAGATAAGAGAGCAGCATATTTAGGGTTTAGGACCCTTCTTGGAATGGCCGAAGTTTCGGAAGAACTGAAAGAACAGGCTCGCCATGGGATGCGCGCCGTTTTCGAGAACTTCTGGACATATCAGCATATGCCATCACTTGCAATCGAAGCAGCTGAGATGCTCGGGGATTTCAGCTTTGTTAAAACGCATTTCCTACAGTCTCCCAGATCAATGATCCCAGTTCCCAAGGATGTTTTCGAAGCACTTAAAGAAAGGCAATTGATTCAGCCTTCAGAAGTGATTCAGGCTGCAAATGAATATTTGCTTCAGCATATGGCTGAGGGAAACGGCGACTTAAGAGCCGCACTGGATATGGCTGGACTTGTTCCTGAACTCACGCTGCCGAGGGAAACAATTGTTTCCTGCATTATGAAGACAAGGAACAGAGATTGCGCCAAGGCCGCGATGCAGTACCTCAGCCAAAAAAACCTCATGCGGCCCGAGGACAAGGTTCTATTAAAGTATGTTTAGTATTTCTCGCAATCAATAAGATTACACGACATTACTGCTCCACTAATCCGCGCATGACCGCGACAAAATCTTGCGTCTCAATCAGATATTGGTCGTATTGCTTTCCGGAGATCTGCTGAATCTCACGATGCTCGATCATTTTGTTGAGTTTGTAGAGATTGCGCATGATCACGGGATATTTTTTGTTCAGGAGCTTTCGCGCGACAAGCGTTTTCTCAAGCTCATCAGAGACATGCTCCGGACTTGGACTTTGCACATTATATTTCATCAACGCTGCGTGCGCTGCGTCAATCGCGGCCCAGTATAATGCCTGGGTAGCGCTCAGCGTGTGCCACTGGGCGTTGTGCAATGTCTGCTTCGCCCTATCATAATATGTAAACACGCTCTCTTTCGTTGGCTTTATCCTGCCCTCCTGCAGCAAATGCTGGAGCGGCTCGTAAAATCCAGAGTCAATAAGCGACGTGCCGTCGCGAAGCATGTTCATCGTTAGCGGATCCCCCACATGGAGATGCTCCCAAAACGAAGTGAGCTTCATCGTTGTGATCGAAAGGCGCTTGCTCACCTGATTAATGTATTTCTCAACAACGAGGCGAAAGCTCTCAACAACCTCGGGAGTGAGCACAATCGTCACGTCATCAAGCAGGATAAGAATATCTATCCGGTCAAGGTACGGGTCTTTGGGTTTGTGGGAACGATAGAGCACAATCGCTTTGACAAGCTCACTCAATTCCTTATACGCAAGCCTCGCAAACTCATACGCGGTCTCAAGCTCATCCTTGTGGTATTTCTGCAGGTTTGATTGACGCCGACGTTGTATGGGAAATTCCATGCGCACCCCTTTTTGAATATTATATATGGGAACAGTATTTAAAGGTTGCTGCTGAATCTTTTTAAAGAGACATGCACTTTCATCTGTCATGAACGAGCCGTTTCACGAGTGTCTTGAAAAGGTTATCGATGAGTATTATGGGGGAAATAGGTCTCAGGCTGCGCGCTGCCTGCATATAGGAAGACCTCATCTTTATCAACTCCTCAAAGGAGAATCAGGTGTTCAGTTTGGAACACTCGTGAGAATAGCCAGAGTCATCCACAAAAAACCGGTAGTGCTCTATGACTCCGACAATGTTCTTGTACCCTGCGAGAATTGGGATGATCCTCAATTGTATGTGCGCACTGCCCTCAAAGAATATCGGGCACGCCAGGGATCACGAACAGAATTCGCAAGGCGTAACCAGGTACGGTATCATACATTAGTCAATATTGAGCATGGACAAATTTCTATACCTAAACTTTGCACATTTGAACATCTCTGCTCACTTGTAGGGCTTCGATGGGACTATTTTGAACGCCATACTGTTTTCTATCGCACCGCGCAACAGCTTGATTTATTTGTGGAGAGTAGGAGAGAATCCTTAAGAACAAACGGAGTACCCACACAATTGAGCCTGCGTTTAGGGTCGTGAAAAAATGACAAACGGATTCGTGCCAACATAGCGTTCCGAGACTTTCTTCAGTCTCAAAGGATGAAAATGCGGACCATGCACAATGAGTATTCCTTTTAACTCTCGCAGTAGTTTATCCTCGAGCTCAACCAAACGCTTATCGGGATAGATGTAGAGCACATCATAGGGGGAAAGATCTTCTTTCATAAAATCGCGTTTCATGAACTGCGCAGTGAGCTGCAACGATTTCGCCAGCGTGACGGACTGATGAAGCAGCGGCTCATCAAACTCCATCCCATGTGCGGCTGTAAATAAGGAAGCAATTGCCGCCACCTTACCATCGCCGGATCCCAGATCAAGAAACTTCTTATACTTCTGGAGCCCGAAGCTTAGGAAAAACTCATACACTTCCTCGCCGATCGTATATCCCCAGAAACCAATGCCCGTATCCTTCAAAGGCAATCTTCCCTGCCTCAGCAGTTCGCGATAGTATGCAGAATACGCGTCATTAATGATCTTGAACTTCGCGTCATCCATATTAACCCAAGTGCTTTAATGATTTATACATGGCATTCAACTGCTCCTCGGCCTGATTCCTGTCGCCGTGATACTGGTTTTCATGCAGCATGTCAACGCGATTCCTGCCTTCATCATAGAGCATATGCAGGCGCTCTTCCTGCTCTCCCGTGAGGTATCCATGATCATCGCGCTGATCGCGGATATATGCCACCTCCTTGTTTAGCTGCCCTGCGGTCAAGTGCGAAATATAGTGCCGCTCTTCGCGGTCCCTCGCGCGCTGCGGAGCGTCAGCAACGGACTCCTCAAGGTTTTCCTTTTCCTCCTTCGGTTTTTCCTTGTCCTCTTTTTTAAGTTTCTTAGAGAGATCCCCGTCTCCGAATCGTGCTGTCGCAAAGACCTGACGCTCGCCCTCTGAGAACAGCTGATCAATATCCACGGCCCTGACTTGGGGTATGGGAACGTGCTCAAGCTCCCTTTTTTTGTCCGCGATTTCATCCTCAGACATGCGCATGAGCTTCTGCGCCTCCTCAATCTCCTTCTTGTGTTTCTCCTGGATCTCCTTAATCTTCAGGAGACGTTCCTCTGGAGGGAGGTTTTTAATCTCATCGATGTCTGACATTCCATCTTTAAAGCAAACAGTATATAAAAAGCTTTACCACGTGATCAGCTTATGCGACTTCTTATAATTCTTGTAGAGCGTCCAAATGTTTTTCTGAGCGTTTCCCGCGGCTAATTTCTGCTCCTTTTTTTCCTTGTCTGCCTGTTCGCGTGATTTCTTTTTCGGCTTCGCCTTTCCCGGAGGCGCTCCAGAGAATCCCGCGAACACATCGTTAAATCCTTTGCCGAACGAATAGAAAAATCCAGGGGGCTTCTCTTCCTTCTTCTCTTTCTTTTCGATCACATCGCCATATATGTACTTCTCCCCCGCTTCTTCAATGTACTTTCTGAGCTCGTCGCCGAGCGCCTCCATGGCGGCCTTTACAGAGCCGTCAATCGTGGAGATAAGGTCGAGATCCTCATGCTCGCGCATTTTTTTGTAGTTCTCAATCGTTTTGTCATCCCAGCCATACGCCCGCATGCTCACGCGAATCCTTCCGATGTGAATAGGTCCGCGCTGATACCCCTCTGCCTGATAATTGAGCTGGGGCTTCGCGCGATAATCAAGATGCATCACAATCACGCTCTGGAACGTCTGGTTGCCCTCCGGTACTGCCCGGCCAAGCACCTCAATCTCGATATTTGCCGTCTCAAACGCGCCAATGAGGTCGGGCCACTCCGCTTTTTCCTCATCCGGCGCAAGCCGCTTGAGATTCTTGAGATAGGGTTTCACC
>C687J35174_10005791_pt1 | contig 16206 bp, 17 predicted proteins | sample RifCSPhighO2_01_FD_35174 | JGI IMG/M metagenome (IMG submission 35174) | reverse complement strand
TTGCCTATGACAATGCCCATGGCTTCCCTGTCCTTTGAAATGCTGTCGGCCACAATAGAAACATAATCCGGGTAATCGTCGTCAGGGTTGTAATTTTTTGGGCCGCAATCGTAAACTTCAAAATCATGCCCCAAAAGAAAGGCTGTTAAAATTCTCTTCATCTCAAACCCGGCATGGTCTCCGCCTATATATATGCGCATAATTTTTAATTTCTAATTTAGAATTTAAAACTAGTTGCGATTGACATAAAAATAATTCGGGATCTATTCCAGAAATGTGCCTGTTTTAAGAACATGCTCCAAAAGGCTGTACGAGTATCCAGTTTCATTATCATACCATGCCATGACTTTAACAAGATTACCGTCAACAACGCGAGTTAAGTTGAGGTCGGCGATTGATGCATACCGGCTTCCCAGAATATCGGAAGAAACCAAAGGTTCTTCCGTGACAGAAAAAACTTTCTGCCAGCGTTCTTCGCCAGCCGCTTTTTTCAAAATACTATTCACTTCTTCTTTTGTCGTCGGACGGGAAGAAACAAATGTCACGTCCACGATAGAACCGGCCGGCACCGGCACGCGAATGGCAATGCCGTCAAATTTGCCGGCAAGGGCGGTGATGGCTTTGGTCGTGGCAAGCGCCGCGCCAGTCGTCGTCGGCACGATATTTTCCGCGCCCGCTCTACCCTCTTTCCAATCCTTTGCATTTGGACCGTCTACCAAACTCTGGCTGGCCGTGTAACCGTGCACTGTATTTAAAATTGCTTTTTCAATACCGAGCACGTCGTGCAAAATCTGCAAAAGCGGACTGCCGGCGTTGGTAGTACAGGAAGCATTTGAAGTAACGATTTTGTCGGAAAGTAGGCTGTCGTTGATGCCCATAAGCACCGTACCTTCATCCGAAGCATCGGGGCTCCCCTCCGGGCTATCGTGAGCCGGGGCGGTAATAACCACTTTTTTTGCTCCAGCAGTCACATGTGCTCGTGCATCCTTGAACGTGGCAAAGCGCCCTGTGGATTCCACTACGACGTCCACATCAAGTTCTTTCCACGGCAAATTCGCAGGATCTCTTTCAGAAGTAAATCGAGACTTTTTGCCGTTAACTGTAATTTCTTTTTTGTCAGAAGAAACTTCTATATCCAATCCGCTTGGACCATATACGCTGTCATGTCGCAAAAGATACGCGATATTTTCCGCGTCACCCAAATCATTTACCGCGACAATCTCAATATCATCTCTTGTCTGCGCCGCTTTCCAAAAAGCCCGCCCTATCCTCCCCGCGCCGTTTATGGCAACTCTGATTTTTTTCATCCCGTACGAAGTAAATGTGTATTTCTCACTTTTACTTAAAATTAATAATAATTGAAACTTGTTAATCCCGTATGAATCCCGTACGAAATAAGAAATCTAAAGATTTCTGCCGAAACACAAGTTTCGGATTTCGTACGAGATGAACATATAACATAAACTTCGTACGAGATTCATATACTCTAAATTATATCAAACCAAAACAAAAAACACACCAAGGGTAGTGTGTTTTTGTTAGCTTGTATTAAACTGCGAGCACTTGCGCCTCCGCCGGCATATCAATCTCGCACACTCCCCCCACGCACGCCAGCTCCTTTGCTCCGACTGTCTGGTCGCTTTTTTCGTAGATAACGAGTTTGGAAAAATCAATGTGGCGAAGAGCTTTCTGTCGCTTTTCATACTCCTCTTTGGTAATCTCTTCATAAGGCGCAAGCTGGTAAACGTGGTTTGAACGAGGCAAAAAAGATAATCCGCCGACGATATCCCAATTTTTGTAGACAAAATCAGCTACGGCAATCCATTCATTGTCACCAACGTAAATAGTGGCTGACGGGTTATGTTCGGTAAAGTTATTTTTGAGTCTCTTCCACTCTTCCAAAAGCTCAAGAGCTGTGACGTCCTTGTTCACCATTGCGCCTTCCGGAGCTTTGCATGGAAACTCTAAAACCATCGTTGAAGCGTTGGAAGTTGAATATCCGACTTCGGGTTTGACCGGCACGCCCTGGTCTTGGGCAAGCTTCAAGAGCGGGTCATTTGCCGATATGCGAACGCGACGAATATAATAATGCGAGTACCATGTGTGCATTCCTGAACCCACTCCCAAGAGCTGACCTGAATTGCCATGAGGTTTGACACATGTGATTGCCGTTGATTCATTCACGCCAAATCGTTTTGCATATTTTTTGTTTGCTTTTACGGATTCATCTCGGAGAATCCGAAGGTTCTGGTCGTTGCGGACAATTTTATTATCATAATAACCGGTGAGAGATACGCCGAGGAGCTGTTCCTTTTGGCAATTTTCTTTCCACTCTTTGGAAAGATATTCAAAGTTGGTCAAAGTCGCCTGATACGTGCCAAGAAGTGTTGCCAAGCGGATTTTCCGCTTTAGGCTATTCATGTCATCATGAGGGCGGATAACAATGGAAGTTAGGTTGCAGAACTGTTTTGACTGCAGATAAATTTCTCCGCATGGGTTCATGCCGACCTGCTTTTTATCTTTCAGTTGTTCCCACCTGCGCTTCGGCACTTGCGCTTCCAGTCCGGCGCGGTTGAAAATTCCTCTTTCTCCGGCATGCGATGTCACAAGGGCTGTCCATTCCTCCAGAAATTCTTCCGCTGACGGTTTTGCCTCGTAGACCGCGGAGTTATTTGCCATTGAGCGCTGACCGTCTGTCTGCCAAAAGGCCCCTTTTTTAGCATCACGCATTTCAGTATCATCAAAAGACGAGAGGGAAATAAGAGCGGAACGGCGGACCCCCCCGGCAACCACAATCAAACCTATCTGGCAAATAATGTCGTGCAAATCAAGTGTGGTTAGGCGACGGCCTTGACGGGCAAGTATTTTGCGGCGGGTAAATTGCATCAGTTCCTGCAGTGGCGCAGGTCCCGAAGCTCTTCCTCCCATGGTTTCAAGCTTCGCGCCTGCTGGACGGACTTTTGAATAATCGATTTCTACGTCCGTCCCTTTTTCCCAGGCTTCACAAGCAGAAACAAAAGCGTTGCACCAGCCCACCTTGGAATCTTCCACTGTAATTTTTGGAGCGAACTTTCCTGTTTGCTTTTGGATTTGAGGAAACTTACCTACATTTTCCGGCTCAACGGAAAATCCGCAACCGGCGCCACACATGGACACGTACATTATTTCGGAAAGGTCGCGCCATGTTACCGGAGCTATATAGGCACAGTTATAAGCGGTTACATTTGATTTCCGACACGCTTTGCCGGATGACCACAGAAGACGCATTGAAGGACAGACCTCTTGCTTCAAAATTCCTTCGCGCACTTCGGCATACTCCGAGGAAGTCAACTTGGAACCCATGTTCTCTTTCATGTAATCCATGAAACGGTCAACAGCTTCAACCCACGTTTCCCTTCTGCCAAGTTCGTCCCGCCATCTGGAATAAAATTGGTAGAAAATAAATTCTTGGTATGAAGTTTTAAAATATTTACTGCTTTCCGCGATTTTATTTTTTACTTCTTGCGGAACCATTTCATTTTGTTCGCGGATTTTGGTGCGCTCGGCCCGGTAGAGAATATAATTTTTTGCAGTGTTTACATATTCGGACAATATGAGCTCTTTTTCAACCGAATCCTGAATTCCTTCAACGGTGGGAATAAAGTTTGTGTATTTTTTGGAAATCCGGACAAGGTCGGCAAGAACTTTATTTGCCACAAGCTCCGCTTCGGCAAAAGAACCTTCCGCAGAGGCAAGCATGGCTTTATTTATGGCGCTTACAATCTTTGAAATATCAAAAGGAACGAGTTCACCTGTTCGTTTTTGGATTTTTTTGATGAGCTGCGACTTTGACGCGACAGGGACAGAAACTGCTTTGGAAGATTTTGCGACTTTTGATATTTTTTTTGTGACTTTTGCCATAATATATGCGAATTTTAATAAATTTGGATATTAAAACATCCATATCACAACTTCACTCGGACGCCATGAACGAGAGATACTCGTTCGTGGCGCTCCTCGCTCGTTGTGATAAAAATGAGCAAAATTTAATGAAAAATTTTGCTTTATGTTTACTTATTGTACTCTTATTTGAAACATAAAAAAGTGGATAACTGATTTCCGTCAAGCCCATAAAATAAAAAGTGTATTCTGTAAAGATGACCAAAAATAGAGGCTTCAAAATGGCTAGGCTCCAAGCTTTTTCTGGTTACTTTTTGACAAACTTCGCAGTATCGCCAACTTTGAGATTAATTGCATCCGATATTCCTGAATTTACTTCCAAAACATACTGCGCGGGACTGTTCGGAAAGAAAATTTTCGGGTATGTGCTGGCCGAAACTGACTTTTCCATATGCACGACCTTCCAATCTGCGCCAATCCAAATAATATCAATTGGGAAAAACATATTTTTCATCCAAAATCCGTAATTATCCGGTTTTTGAAAAACAAAAAGCATCCCTTGATTGTCCAAAAGCGGTTTATGACCGGACAACCCTCTCTCCAAAGCAGGTTTTGTACTGACAACTTCCACAGAAAAAGTTTTTCCATTTAAAATTACTTTGGATTCTGAAGTTTTATAACAAAAAACTGCCAAAATGAAAATTGGAGCAAATGTAATCAAAATGGGGAGAGAATATTTTCTATAGGAATTCATAGTATGGCTATTTTAACATAAAAAACTTTCCGCTCCTTTTCACGGGAGCGGAAGCTGTCATTATCCACGGACATTTTTGGCCAGACCAACAGTTTCTAGTATTCTGATGGCATACCAGCCGACATCCACTTGCCACCAGTACCGACCGAATCTCGCTGATGCTTGGTCAGCATGATGATTTTTGTGCCAGTTTTCACCCCATGCCGTGACTTGAAGTGGCCCGAGCCACCCAACGTTCCGGCTGGAGTCAATCCCCTCCGGAAGTCCTGGAGTCATGTGTAGCAAACTGTTCACAAACATCTGCATATGCAAAATGTACACCAACCGAATTGCTCCTAACCAGAAAAATCCTTTCCACCCAGCCACAAAGTAGCCGAAGCTAAGTGAAATAAGTATTAAAAATGGTTGAAGCTTGGACCATACTAGATACTTTGTTCGATCCATATCGGGTGCCCATTTTTGCAAACTGGACGCTTCCCATTGATAAACCCAACGGATATGAGCCCACCAGAACCCTCCATGACGAGGACTGGAAACATCATTGATTGTATCCGAATTCGCGTGATGGTTACGGTGATTTGGAACCCAAGTGCTTGGTGCTCCTGAACCGTTGAACACGGCACAAAAAATTAGTATCTGCTCTACGATTGGATTGAGTTTTACAGCTCGGTGAGCAAGTGCGCGATGGAAACAAAGGCTTGTACCCAGTCCACCACAAGAAATTACCGCAAGACCAGTAAGAAACGTTCTCCATCCCGGGATGGGAAAAAGAATGAGACCAACAAATGCGGTGACGTGGATCAAAACTAGGTAAACAAACGTGTCGTAGTTGCCATCCGAGGGTTTCCACCATGGAAGTTCCCACGGACGTTTCAAAGCAAGTTGTGAGCTTCCCATGATTTTATCCTCCAAAATTTTGAAATTCAAGAACGAATCCAAATTAATTGTACAGGAAAAAATAATTTTTAGATACAAAAAATCGCCTCTCGGCGATTTTTTGTATTAACACAAAACTTGTATTACCAAGTCCGACCACCGCGGTCACCCCCATTAGAAAATCCTCCTCTGCTACCGCCTTCTCGTGGAGCGCGAGGTTCCATTGGGCGAGCTTCGTTTACCGTAAGCTTTCGCCCGTCAAGTTCCTGACCGTTCCACTTTGCGATTGCGGTATCCGCGTCAGCATCATTGGCCATTTCGACGAAACCGAATCCTTTTGATCGGCCTGTCATTCTGTCCATAATAATAGTAGCGGAAGCAACTTCCCCTACCTGCGCGAAGGCATCTTTCAAACCCTGGTCATTTGTCGAGTAAGAAATGCCTCCAACGTATAACTTCTTTGCCATACTGTTCTTTATCTTCGTCTTTATTTTAAGCTGTAAGGCGACGAACTCTCTTTCTTTTCACAGCTTGCGCCTAGAAACTTACGAGAAACTTACATTAAAATCATTATGCTCCTTTCCTAAAAATAAGTCAAACTCGCTAATTAACAGACACCCTAGTCATTATTACAGGATTAACTGGCTTGTCATTTGGACCTGTTTGGACATTTGCTATCTTGTCCACCACATCTTGACCAGAAACAACTTTACCAAAAATAGTGTAATTATTTGGCAGAGAATAATCGGTCGTCATTATAAAAAATTGACTGCCGTTTGTGTTGGGACCTGCATTTGCCATGGCCACTACGCCTTTTTTGTATCCGGCTTTGTATGATAGTGTGTTCGGGTCAAGCTCATCAGCAAATTGGTACCCCGGACCACCAGTCCCATCCCCTTTCGGGTCACCTCCTTGAATCATAAAACCTTTTATCACTCGGTGAAATATTAGTCCATTGTAAAAACCTTTTTCCGCAAGTGTAACAAAATTTTTCACCGTGTTTGGTGCGTCGCTATCATAAGTTTCAAAAACAATTTTTCCGTAATTTGTTTCTATAGTTATCATGTGTGATTTTTTATTAGTGTCAGTTCCGTTAGATGTATTATCTGCCCCGTCTTCCATAATAGAACCTTGGCTTGCCACAGTCGTAGCTTCTTGCGAAGTGGTATCTGTACTCGCAACATTATTTGTTGCCGGTTTTGGCGCGGAAAATAAGTAATATCCTCCAATAATTACTCCCAAAACAACTGTGAGGCTCAGAATTATATTTTTCATGCCGTCTATTATCTACTAAAACTTTTTTTCTGTCCAGAAAAATTTTATGGTATAGTTCGTAATTATTGGAAGAGTGGCTGAGCGGTTTAAGGCACCGGTTTCGAAAACCGGCATGGGCGAAAGCTCATCATGAGTTCAAATCTCATCTCTTCCGCCAAAGCGGGTATGGTTTAGTGGCAGAATATGGCCTTCCCAAGGCTAGGACGGGAGTTCGATTCTCCCTACCCGCACCAAATGAACCAAAAAAGTAAGAATATAGTCAAAGCAATAGTTGTAATTGCTTCCATAGTTTTATTTGCCCAATATTTGCTCCCGGACATTAACTCTCCTCAATTCAAAGAATTTGTTAGAAATTCCGGGGCTATCGGGCCATTGGTGATTATTGGATACATAATCACTGCCCATGTTATCGCTCCGCTTGTTGGAAGCCCTGCCACATTTTTAAGCGCGGCAATATTTGGAGTCACAAAAACAATGTTGTTTTTATATATAGGAGGCCTGATAAGTTCTATTATAAATTTTTATATAAGCAGAAAACTTGGAAGAGTCTGGGTAAAAAAATTGGCCGGAGAAGAAAGTTTGGGGGAAATAGACAAACTTTTAGGAGTATCGACAATAAAGATTTTTATCTTTTCAAGAATATTCGGTTTTGCATTATTTGATGTCATTTCCTACGCCGCAGGTTTCACCAAAATATCATTCAAAAAATACTTTGCCATAACTGCCACTTTCCCTCTTATTCCGTTGTCTGTCCTTGCTTTCGTATTTAAGGATTTTAACTTCGCTTCAAAAAACAGTTTTATAATCTGGGCGAGTGGCCTTTTACTAATTAGTGCAATTTTTTCCCTTAGTTTTAGAAAGTATCTTTATAAAAAGTTAAAGTAGAAAGGGATTGTTTATATATTTTTTTAAAACAATATTGGTTTAATCAATTGACAAAAATGCTAACTCCCACTACTGTGGTAATAGGTGTTGTACATTCTTAACTCTCTGGAGGAGTCCCATGAAACTAGCAAAGATAAGGGTGGTCCTTGTCGTTGGCCTCTTTGACGAGGCATCAACTTTAGAATATACGGGGATCACTTTCAAAAAAATCATAGAAGAAAACGTCAAGGTTGAGGAGGTAGTCGGCACGGAAAATTTTGCAAGTGTTGATGCTGTTGTTTTAAGCAATCTCTCACCTTTTCAAAAAAGGCGCGCTGAGGAAATAGCCCGCAAAGCAAACTCGAATATTCTCGTTTTTGCAACCTATGACTTGACTGGGTTGCGAGAGCGTCTTCGAGAACTTCTTCCAAAAGAGCTAAGCGACAAGGAAAGAGGAAGAGGTAAGCCGAACAAAGAAAAGAAAAATAAGTCGGCACCAGTAACGGTGCCCGTACAAAGCACCCCCTGAACCGAAAGGTTCAGGGGTGTTTCAATTATGTAGAAACTTTTTCCTCAGCCCTTAATATTATCGTGTAAGGTTGTTTGAAGGTGCAATATCTCGTATGTTATAATTATGTTGATAAGTAAAAACAACTCGCGCGACCAGGCAAGTTATGTTTTGACTGTAAAATGGAGGAAAGGGTTCAAAGCTCTGTCCTTCACTGCCAACCCCTATTTCTCCATATGAAGAATAAAAAAAACGGTTTTACTTTGATTGAACTTCTGGTGGTTATTGCCATTGTCGGACTTTTGTCATCGGTTGTTTTAGCGACGCTGAGTGGAGCTCGAGCCAAGTCGCGGGATTCCAAGCGAGCTTCGGATATGCATCAAATAGTTCTAGCCCTTAATTTATTTTATAGCCAAAACGGTTGTCTTCCCATTACCAATGGTTCAACTTGTCTGGGAGCAGGAGGGTACAGCCAGATTGATGCTGCTAGCTGGGATTATAGTTCGCAAGGAGGAGGATTTATGACTTTTCTTCAAACCAGCGGTTTTATGTCAAAAGTTCCGGTTGACCCCACAAACAACATGACCGGAGATTCCGTTCCGGTAGGAACTTTTTCTTATAAATATTATTGTTGGACCGGCCAAGGAGGAAGATCAGGCGCCCACTTAGGTTATTGGAGGGAATCGGATGGCCAGTATATAGCTGTCCTTGGCTCAACAAGCCCTGATGGTGATAGGAGTTATACTTGTGAGTAAAATGTGTGGAGGTTATCGTGGCAAATGCAACCTTTGCCAATAAAAGGTTAACCATAATGACAATCCCTGGGGTTTTAAACCTTTTTTTCTCTCCTCGGCTTCAAAATGCGATTTCGTTTCTGGCGGAGACGGAGAGATTCGGACTCTCGAAGGAGTTTCCCCCTTACCACCTTTCCAAGGTGGCGCACTAAACCACTATGCGACGTCTCCATTTTACTTTCTTGCCTTCAAAATTTCTTCTGCTTGCCTTATCTCATCCCAAATGCCACCGATTAAATCATACTTTTTTGCTTCCTCCAAGCTAACCCAGGCAAAATCAATGGTGTCACCATTTTCATCTTGGTCAACCCTAACTTCGCCGGAAACAAACGGCGCAAAATAAGAAAAGCAAATGACAGGTGTTCCGTCAGGCCGTATAAATGCCATATCGATAATAAGCTCAGGCTTGCCGATTTCCACATTCACCTCTTCTTTTATTTCCCGGCGCAAAGCGGTTTCCAGTGCACCATACCACAAATTAGGTCCATGCTCAGAATTGGGCGTAGAGATATAGTCATCAATAGACAACCCGCCACCGGGAATAGTCCACATGCCTGGATGGCTTACTTTGTGCAAACTGCGACGAGTAATGAGATATTTGAAACTTGCGCTATCCGCCACATAAACCAAAGTTGTCGTGGTAATGCGATGCAGTTCCCTGTTTTTAATTTTATCAAGCAATTCTTGCGAGATTGGCATAATATAATCTTATTATGCTAATTCAGAATACGCCACCACTTTATTTTTACCGCTCTCTTTGGCTTTGTACATTGCTTCATCCGCATTTTTTACCAGAGTGTCGCATGTCATGACTTCAAAAGCGTTCGCCACGCCTATGCTGACCGTAACTTTCAAGTCTGGGGCAGATTCAAATGAAAGGCCCTCAATCTTTTTTCTTACATCCTCCGCCTTGCTTTTTGCATCAGTTTCACTGCTTCCAAGAAGCTGAGCTACTATTTCTTCCCCTCCCCAACGCGCCACCGTATCACCTTCTCGCATGCTCTTTTTTATTGTCTCCGCCACTTTTTTCAGAACCATGTCGCCCACATCATGGCCGTAGACATCATTTATTTTTTTAAAATTATCAATATCAAAGAAAAGGACGCTTAAGTTTTTAAAGCCGAACCACTCTTTGCGCTTGCTCGTACTGACATTTGCGATTGCCGAAAGATAAATATTTGATTCTTCTTCAAAAAACGCCCTTGTTTTCAGTCCAGTCAGAGAATCATAAATCAAATCCTTTTCCAGATTATGAATCTGCGTTTCCAAGTCGGCAATTTTCTCCAATAATTTTTGGTTGTCCATAAATATGCAAGGATGCCAATCTATAAAGGCTACGAGTAAATACTACCATGAACCCGAAGAACCACCTCCTCCACTGGAACCTCCTCCGAATCCGCCGAAACCTCCACTGTGTCCGCCTCCTCCAAAACCACCACCTCCTATCCACCACGGATAATGTCCGCTTACTTTACCTTTGTGATAAGCATTAGACACGACATAATCAAACCCAAGACCAAATAAAGTGAAAAGAATAAATAATATGATTGAGGGAACAAGAGAAATTAAAGCAAAATACCAGATTAACCCCCCTATACCACCCCCGATAATGCCACCAAGCCACCACGATTTTGAACGAGCAAGTATAATTAGAAGCCATTGCAGTAAAACAAAACCAAAAAGAAAAACGGCTCCCCAATCTCCGTCCGGGTTTTCTCTATAATCATTTTTATATTCTACTGGAACAATATCATTCCCACCGATAGCGAAAATTATTTTGTCCACTGCGCCATCTATGCCGGCATAATAATCGCCGCCGCGAAAAGCCGGAGCAATAATATCCTGCTGGATGTAGGATGTACCCACGTCAGTCAAGTCACCCTCTACACCGTAACCGGTGTGAATTCTAGTTTTCCTGTCTTGGAGAGAAATCAAAAGCAAAACGCCGTTGTTTTTATCTTTCTTGCCAATTCCCCATTTGGTAAAAATTTCCTGCGCCACACTCTCAATCACGTCACCATCAAGTGAAGGTATCGTCACAACCGCGATTTCATTTGTGGTTCCTCTTTCAAATTGTTCGAGTTTATTTTCAAGAGTTTGCGCTTGCTCAAAAGAAAGTATCTGGGCGTAGTCCTGCACAAATCCAGTGGGCTTCTCCGGCACCGTAAAAGCAATACTGTAAACAGGAACGAATAGCAAGAGAAATAATGCAAAATACTTTTGCATCGGAGGCTTAGTTAGTGAAATCTACTTTTGGATTTATTTTTGCCTCATCTGAAACCTCAAAATAGGCTCTTTCTTCTAAGCCAAATATTTTAGCGACAAGAGAGGTTGGAAACCTTTTAATGTCAGTGTCAAATATTCGCACCAAGTCGTTGTATTTCATTCTTTCAACTGCAAGACGGTTTTCTGTTCCTTCAAGAGAAACGATAAGGTCGCGATACGCCCCAGACGACTGCAAAACTGGATACTGTTCGGCGATAACAAGAAGCCTTCCGAGCCCGGTTTCCAGCTGTGAGGCTGCTTGTGCTTTTTCGTTTGCGGTTGTTGCCCCTGAATATCTGGTACGAGCTTCGGCAATAGCATTGAAAACTGTCTGTTCCTGCTGTGCTACGCCCTTTACTGTATTTACAATATTTGGAATGAGGTCAAAACGCCTCTGGTACTGGTTTTCCACCTGCGACCATTGCGCGGTAATCTGCTCATTTTGAGTAACAAAAGAATTGTATGAGCTAACTATCCAGAAGACCACGAGAACAACAATAACCAACCCGACAACGAGCCCCTTGTGTTTTTGAAAAAAGTTTTGATTATCCATTTTTATTTTAGAATATAATAATAAAAGTAGTATATCACAAACGAAACCCGGCCTCCAACGGATCTCGTTGTGGCCGGTTTTAGAATGGAAAGCCTTTTCTCTCTTTCCACTCTTCAACGTAATAAGCACTGAAAACTAAACGTAAGTTCTCAAAAGGAAGTCGCTGGATAAACCCTCGAAAAGAAGTGTTGTCAGGGAAAAGATCTATCTGTTCCACAATCTTTGTCAGACTAAATGTTGTTGCCAAAGACTTTGCAAGATCTTTTTCGAATGTAACCTGAGAGTTCTCCTGCAAGATTGTTTCTAGAGACTTGCGAAGATTTTCGTCGATTCGCGCCCGTTTCAAGGCCTGCATTTCCTTGGTACTCATTACAAAATCCTCCTAGTTTAGGTATAACACAAGAAAAACTAATAGTCCATCCCGCCCATCGGCACAGCCTGTTTCTTTTCTTCGGGTTCTTCTGTCACAGCCACTTCGGTGGTGAGGAGAATTGCTGAAGCCGATGAAGCATTTTGCAAACCGGTGCGAGTAACTTTGACTGGGTCAATAATGCCGGCAAGAAACATGTCAGGAACGTATTCGTCTTTCAGCGCGTCATATCCGCCATTTCCTTTTGAGTTTTTAACATGCTCCACGACAATTGATCCATCACCCTTACCTGAATTAATAGCAATTTGTTTAAGGGGAATTTCACATGCATTAAGCACGATTTCATATCCCACCCTAAACTCTCGTGTCCACTTATCTGCTTCTGCTGGACTTTTTCCTGTACTGCGTAGCTTTAGCGAAGCAGTGGCTGCCGCTTTGACAATAGCCACTCCTCCGCCCAAAACTATTCCTTCTGCAATCGCCGCTTTTGTGGCGTTGACTGCGTCCTCTATTTTCAATTTCAAATACTTCATTTCCGTTTCCGTCGCCGCTCCAACCCGAATAACAGCAACACCACCCGTTAGTTTCGCAATTCGTTCATCAATTTTCTCAACGTCAAATTTTGAAGTTGTGCTTTCTTTTTGTTTTTTCAACTGGAGAACTCGCGCTGAAATATCTGTTTTCTTGCCGTGACCTCCTATAATCACGGTGCTTTCTTTTTTTGAAACAATGCGCGACGCCCGACCCAAAACGTCCAATCCGGCTTCGTCAAGTTTCAATCCCAAATCATCCGAAACAACCTGCGCTCCGAGAACTGTGGCAATATCCGTCAGCATTTCTTTTTTCCTGTCGCCGTACCCCGGAGCTTTGATTGCAAGAACATTGAAACCCCCTCGCAATTTGTTGATAACAAAAGTAGTCAGAGCCTCGCCATCTACGTCATCCGCAATTATAACTAAATCTTTTTTACCGGTCCCTGCAATTTTTTCCAAAAGAGGGAGAATATCTTTTATAGCCGAGATTTTTTTGTCAGTAACTAAAACCGGGGCGTCTTTGTATTCCGCTTCCATTCTGTCCGTATTTGTAATCATATATGGAGAAACATAACCCTTATCAAACTCAAGCCCTTCCACAACTTCGGATTCAACACCAAAGGCTTGGGACTCCTCTACTGTAACCACGCCGTCTTTCCCCACTTTATTTATAGTATCGGCGATAATTTTGCCGATTTCTTCAGATTCCGCTGAAATAACAGCCACCTGGCGAATTTCATCTTTGGTGTTTATAGGCTTTGCCATATTTTTCAACGCCTTAACCACATCCGCTGTAGCCGATTCCATACCGGCGCGCACACCCATAACGCCAAGCCCCATGTTTGTATGCTTCATTCCCTCAGAAATAATGGCTTGCGCCAAAATAACAGACGTAGTGGTGCCATCACCAGCCACGTCATTGGTTTTTGTGGCAACTTCTTTGACAATTTCCGCGCCCATGTTTTCAAACTTATCTTTCAAGACAATCTCCTTGGCGATTGAAACGCCGTCGTTTGTGATTGTCGGCGCGCCATAGCCTTTATCTAGCACAACATTCCTGCCCTTCGGACCGATGGTTACTTTGACCACGTCTGCAACTTGGTCTATCCCGCGCTTCAGAGCTTTTCTTGCATCTTCATTAAAAAGAATTTGTTTTGCCATGTTTTTTTAAAAATTAAAAATTAAAAAGTTAAAAATTCGTTTCATTGTTTCTCTTTTAGGGACTTGTGACGCTCGACGGAGGGAGCACGAGGAATTTTTCACTAGAAAAATATCCGTGCCCTAAAAAGAAATAGTGAAAAAGAATTTTCAACCTATTTCAATATTGCTAAAATATTTTCCTCCTTAATCAAATATAATTCTTCTCCATTTATCGTAATATCCTCGTAGCCGTACTTTGAAAAAGCAACTTTGTCCCCGGCTTTTACAGTAGGAGATACAAGCTTGCCATCTTTATACTCTCCGGGACCGACAACGAGCACGGTACCCTGTTCAGACTTTTCCTTGGAACCTGAGTTCGGCAAAATAATTCCAAAGGCACTTTTCTTTTCAAGCTCCTCTTTTGTAAAAGGCCGTATTAAAACCCTGTTGCCCAAAGGCATAACTTTCGGCAAAAGTGAAGTCATGCTTTTTGAAATAGGCTTATTTTGGGCTGCTTTAGGTGTCTGTTTTTTCATACTTGTTATAGTATCCTAATATCTAATAAAAATCCTATTCGGCAGTATTATAAAAGGTATTAAACCCCAGGGTCAAGCCCTGGGGTTTAATACCTTTTATTTGCAAATTATTATAATTCTGATAGAATAGCATTCATCATGAGTATTACTGGAATGGTTCCGTACATCCAAATTGTCCTCTCGGTTCTTCTCATTCTCGGCGTGCTGATACAGCAGTCGGATGCGGGTGCAGGAGGCACATTTGGAGGAGGAGACGGCTTTTCCTCGGGACATCACACCAAAAGAGGAGCGGAAAAAACAATATTTATCGGCACTATCATTATTGCCATTCTTTTTGCCGCGACCTCTTTTAGCCTATTATTCATATAACTAAATTTAGATTTTAAAAAATAATTTTAAGTTTAAGCATTTTAAATTCAGTCTAAATTCTAAAGTTTAAATTTTAAATTACTATCTATTTCTGTGAACAAAGAAAAACTTCGAGAACTTTCCAAAAAACAATACCGCCTGCCGTATTCCGAAAAGATTATGCGGGTCATTAGTGCGTTTTCACTTACAGAAAAAGTGATATTTTTCTTTTTTGCTGGAGTATTCACCATAAGCGGGATTACTCTGCTCTGGCAAGTAAACAAATCATTTCTGGTAGAAGTGCCGGACTACGGCGGAACTTTGACCGAAGGTGTGGTCGGCTCCCCGCGCTTTATTAATCCAGTACTGGCTGTAAGCGACATGGATAGAGACCTTTCCTCTCTCGTATACTCCGGATTACTCAAAGCCAAATCAGACGGAACGCTTGTCCCGGATTTGGCTGAATCTTATAAGATATCCGAAGACGGCTTGACATACACCTTTACATTGAAAGATAAGGCTTATTTCCATGACGGAAGCAGGGTAACGGCAGATGACATCGTATTTACCGTAGAAAAAGCTCAAGACTCCGTCTTAAAAAGCCCGCGCAAAATAAACTGGGACGGGGTCAGAGCAACCAAGATAGACGATAAAACAGTATCCTTCACCCTGAAACAGCCATACGCCCCCTTTATTCAAAATGCCACTTTGGGAATTTTGCCTAAAAACATCTGGAATAAAATTACCATGGAAGAGTTCCAGTTCAGCCAGCTTAATACAAAGCCGACAGGCTCCGGCCCGTACAAAATAGACAATATCGTATACACCAAGAGCGGACTGCCATCGGAATATCATTTGGTATCAAATCCCAAATACAGCCTAGGCAAACCGTACATTACAACCCTGGTTATAAAGTCTTACCAGAACGAAAAAGACGCAATGGAGGCTTATAAAAGTGGAGATATAGAAAGCATCCACAATATATCGCCAAAACAGCTTGGAGATTTGAAAGCTTCAAACGACGAAATCATTCTCTCTCCCCTTCCACGCATTTTCGGCGTATTTTTCAACCAGAACGTGGCGCCAATTTTGGTATACAAAGAGGTAAGGCAAGCTTTAAACATGGCGACAGACAGGCAAGCAATAGCCGACGAAGTGCTTGGCGGATATGGACAGCCAATAGACAGCCCTCTTCCTCCCCAAACTATCGGGAACAAAGGAGAGGTCGGAACGTTTGATATAGAAGCGGCAAAAGCTTTGCTGGCTTCAAAAGGCTGGAAACAAAATGATGGTGGAATTTTTGAGAAAAATCTGGCGGCAAAAGGGTCCAAAAAGAACATAATTACTTTATCTTTTTCAATATCTACGGGAGACGCGCCAGAACTGAAAGCTACCGCATACCTCTTGCAGGAGCAGTGGAAGAAAATAGGAGCTGACGTACAGGTTAAAATATTTGAAATTGGCGACCTTAACCAAAATATTATCCGCGCCAGAAAATATGACGCTCTTTT
>C687J35174_10005789_pt1 | contig 16208 bp, 20 predicted proteins | sample RifCSPhighO2_01_FD_35174 | JGI IMG/M metagenome (IMG submission 35174) | reverse complement strand
ATTGATGTCATTAAATTAGTCGAAGAGATTGAAAACGCAACAGAGAAAATAAAAAAGCCGATTCATGTTGCAATAATGGGCTGCGCAGTCAACGGCCCCGGAGAGTCAAAAAAAGCAGACCTTGGAATTGTAGGCGCCCCGGGAAACCACTTATTGTACAAAGAAGGCAAGATTGTCAGAAGGATTAATGATAATGAAATTAAAGAGGTTTTGCTGAAAGAGATAAATGAAATGGCCAACAGCGGCAATTAAAATGAAATATTTATCCATTCTTGGCTCAACCGGCAGCATCGGAACCCAGACTTTAGATATAGTTAGGCAGTTTCCGGACGAATTCAAAATAGTTGGATTAACTGCAAACAAAAATTCTGATTTGTTGCTGAAGCAAATAAAAGAATTCAGGCCAAAAGCGGTTGCGGTGATGGACAGCTCTAAAATCGGGGAGCTGAAAAATTTTTCTTCCTGCCAGGTTTATTCAGGAATGGACGGATTGAAAAAAATCGCAGCTTTGGACGAGGCAGACACAATTGTAAATTCTCTTGTAGGCTCTGTTGGAATAGAGCCGACTTACCACGCAATTAAGCACAATAAAAACATCGCACTGGCAAACAAGGAAACTTTAGTTGCAGCCGGCTCCGTCATAATGGATGAAGCAAAAAAGAATAATGTTAATCTGATGCCTATAGATTCAGAGCATTCTGCAATATTCCAATGTTTAAATGGGGAAAACGTAAGCGAAGTGGAAAAAATTACACTAACCTGCTCCGGCGGCCCGTTTAAAAATCACAATAATGGGCAATTAAGAAATGTAACCGTAAAAGATGCCTTAAACCACCCTACGTGGAGCATGGGATCAAAAATCACGATCGATTCCGCGACTTTGATGAACAAGGGCTTTGAAGTCATAGAAGCGCATTGGCTTTATGGAATTGATTACGAAAAAATAAAAGTTGTAATACATCCGCAGAGCATAATCCATTCTTTGGTTGAATTTCAGGACAATTCTGTAATTGCGCAACTGGGGCTGCCGGACATGAAAATACCGATTCAATATGCCTTGTCTTACCCGAAAAGGTTTCCAGGCGCTTCCAAATCATTGAATCTTGCTGAAATAAAAAATCTGGAGTTTAGAGAGCCAAATTTTGAAATGTTTCCGTGCCTAAAATATGCGTACGAGGCGGGAAAAATCAACGGAACTATGCCTGCTGTCATGAATGCAGCAAATGAAATAGCAGTCTATGCGTTTTTAGATAATAAAATAAAATTCTTAGATATTGCAGGATTAATAAGAAAAATGATAGATGGGCATAAATTAATCAAAAATCCAACACTAAACAACATTCTGGATATTGACAGAAAAACAAAGGAAGAAACAAAAAGAATTATTGAAGAAGAAATAATAGTTGGGAATTAAAAATAAATAACCAAAGCCTAAATAAAATTAATTAAAATGAATTTTGCAATCATCGTAGCGGCCGGAAAAGGGAAAAGGATGAATTCCGAGGAAAATAAGGTATTTCTAAATTTATTAGATAAGCCAATGTTGTATCACCCATTGAAAGTTTTCCAGGACTGCAATCAAGTTAACGAAATAATAATTGTTACCCAAAAAAGTGATTTTAAGAAAATAAATGAAATAAAAAACCAATACAACTTCACAAAAATAAAAAATATAATCGAAGGCGGAAAAGAGCGCCAAGATTCTGTTTACAATGGATTAATCTCCATAAAGAATGCAAAAAGTGAGGACATTGTCATANTTCATAACGGCAGCAATCCCTTAATCAAGGAAGCTGAGATTGTAGAATGCATTGATTCAGCAAAAAAATATGGCGCGGCTGTTTCATGCTTCAGGCTTAAAGACACGATTAAAAAAATAAGCAAAGATTTTGTTGAAAAAACAATAGATAGAAAAAATGTTTACCAGATGCAGACGCCGCAGTCAATAAAATATTATTTATTTATTAAAGGTTTTAATAATATTAAAAAAAATAAATTAAAAGTAACGGATGACGTTTCAGTTGTTGAATCATTAAAACAAAAAGTAAAGATTGTTGAATGCTCCTACGAAAACATTAAAATAACAACGCAGGATGATTTAAAAATAGCAGAAGGAATTTTGATGAAAAGAAATAATATAGGTTCAAATTTCAGGATTGGCTTTGGGCAGGACAGCCATCAATTCTCAAAAAATAAATATAAAAAATTAATCTTGGGCGGCTATGTAATTCCAGACGAAGTTGGTTTGGAGGCAAATTCCGATGGCGATTTNATCCTGCATGCCTCGTTCAATGCAATAAGCTCCGCAATCGGTGAGAAGTCATTAGGTTATTATTCAGACCCTATGTTTAAGAAAGGAATAACCGACAGCAAAGAATACTTAAAAGTAATATTAAAAAAATTAAAAGACAAGAATCTGAAAATAAATAATTTAAGCATTTCAATCGAGGCATCAAAGCCGAAATTGGAAAAACACACAGGCAAAATCACCGAATCATTGTCAAAAATATTGAATTTAAATAAAGAAAATATAGGAATCACCTCCACTTCCGGCGACAATTTGACTTCTTTCGGCCAGGGAAAAGGAATGCAGTGTTTTGCGGCAGTTACCTTGGCTGCTCCATGACATAGCTGCCTCTTTGCGGGTCATAAACTAAATTTTCACCAGAAAGATCCTTTGTTATATCCTCCACAACAGCACTTAAGACGGTTCTTCTGCCCTTATAAAGTTTAGGATCCGGTCCTATAACCTCATTTGTGTCTAAAGTATAGGGAGTTTTGAAATATATCAATTTTGTCAAAACTCTCTTAGAGAACTTTGAATGAAAATGTGTAAATATTGAATTTTTCAAAGTTCTCTATATCTTAAAGCTGGAAGCCCTATAAGACTAAAAATTCTGTGCCAACGCTTCTCTGTTAAGTACCCCTCTACCATATGATTGCCATTTGATGCTGTGGCAACAACCCTTAATTTCGCGCGCTCCATATTTCTCTGAATAATCCTAGCCACTTCTCCCAAATCTATTCCTCCATCCCTAGACAGCGCTTCTTCTATGAAAACCACCGTTATTGAATAACAGCCCTTAATTTAAAAAGCTTATCATGTGTCCTGTAAATCAGCAATATTAATATATCAAAAGTACTCTCACTCGTTATATGGCAGTTAATTCATACGCAAAGGTTAACCTGTACCTCAAGATAGGCAAGAAACTGGGCTCCGGCTACCATAACCTGCAGTCGGTCATGCAGAGGATTGAGCTGGGCGACAACATGACTTTCGAGCCCATCAGCGAAGACAAAATAATAGTTGAATCCACCAATATGGAGATATCCAACGAGGAAAACCTCGCTTACAAGGCGGCGCTNCTTTTGAAGAAAAAATACAAGGTAAAGCACGGCGTCAGGATACATATTGAAAAAAACGTGCCTCTCGAGGCCGGGCTTGGCGGCGGAAGCAGCAACGCAGCAACTGCATTATTAAATCTGAATAAGCTGTGGAGCCTGAAGCTCAAGGAAAAATCGCTTATAGAGCTGGCATCCCAGATTGGCTCCGATGTTCCCTTCTTCACAGGCGAAAATGCCGCATTGGTCGAGGGCATTGGTGACAAAATAAAATGGATAAAAAAATCATTCAGCATTAACATTGTTTTAATAAATCCGGGCTTCAGAGTCTCAACAAAATGGGCGTATTCTGCTTTTGACAGGCAGAAGCCGAAAATAAAGACGGACGCAAACATCAACAGCTTAATCAAGGCAATCGAGAAAAAAGACATAAAGGAAATAGCAAACAATCTGCACAATGACTTCGAGCCGATTGTGACAAAAAAATACAAGGTCATAGAGGAAATCAAGACAAACCTCATCAGGAATGACGCGCTTAACGCGTGCGTTTCCGGCTCAGGCCCTACTGTCTTCGGCATCTTCAACAGCATCTACGAGGCAAGAGAAGCATTCTTCAAGATACAGTATGATTACCCGTTCGTTTTCCTAACTAAAACAATTTAAATTATAATTTGCACAATCAATCNTTTCCATCATGGGGTGGGTGGAGGATAGATAATTACATAGCGAGTGCAATAGGTACTTGCATGCGAAGTGAAACGAAGCATGCTCACAATTGTCAATCCCTCCCTGAAGTTAAATTAATTTAAACTTTAAAAATAAAAATTATAAAAAATCAAAGCATAATGCTAAAAATGCCATCAATCAAAGTTGCAAAAAACTCAGGATTCTGCTTCGGCGTAAAGAAAGCCATAGAAATAGCGGAAGAAGTTGCTGAAAAGAATACTGGCAAATCAACTTATGTTTTAGGTCAGCTTGTCCATAATGAAAGAGTCATAGATGATTTGGGAAAAAAGGGAATAGTTTTCGTTGATAACATTCAGGATATTCCTCAAAACGCAGTAACTGTTTTAAGGGCACATGGCGAGCCAGGAACAACATACAAAATTCTTGAAGAAAAATCAATAACAAAAAACTCCAGCCTTAATGATGCTACATGCCCTTTAGTCACTCTCGTTCATAATGTCGCGATTAAACTAAAAAATAATGGCTACGAAGTTATAATCTTTGGCAAGCATGACCATCCAGAATCAATCGGCACGTCCTATCATTTGAAAGGAAAAGATACATTCATTGTTGAGGATGCAGAAGACTTTGATTTGGTTATTAATTATATAAAAAAAAACAATTATGAAAAATATGCAATAATCTCGCAGACAACAATGTCTGTTTACGGCTACAAAAAATTAATTGAAGATATTAATTCTAAGCTAAATGGCGGAAAATTTGAGGAAATTCCATTGAATCTTAGGGATTTGACAAAAAAATACGGATACGTGGACACAATCTGCAATCCGACAAAGCAAAGGCAGTCAGGCACGGAAGAATTGGCAAGGGAATCTGATATAATGATTGTTATCGGCGGGTTAAATTCAAGCAATTCAAAAGAGCTTTACGCAAAATGCAGGGAAATCGGCGTTGAGTCTCATTTCATCCAGTCATCCGGGCAGATAAATTCAAAATGGTTCGAAGGAAAAGAAAAGATAGGAGTTACTGCCGGTGCTTCTACACCTGATTACTTGATTGAAGAAGTTGTTAGGAAGATAAAAGAGATAGTAAAGTAAAAAATAAGAATATTTTTATAGATACCTCTAAGAAATAATATTTATGTATAAAATATTCACGACAGAAGAGTTTGACAGGGATTTCGGCAAATTGGACAAATCGCTTCAAATTCAGATTGATAATGAAATAGCGCAGCTCGAAATAAATCCGTTTGTTGGAAAGCCGCTTGGATACAAATTCTTCAGGGAAAAGAAAGTTAAGAATTACAGGCTATACTATCTGATTTATGAAAATTATGTGGTAGCATTTATAGTTGCTTTAAGCAACAAAAAAGACCAGCAGGAAGCTATAGACAAAATTAAAGGGCTAATTCCTTATTATAGGGAAGAAATCAAAAGAAAGCTTAATCTATGAATTTCTTTTTCCAAGGATTTATTCTGCCTTCTTTTATATCTTCAAGGCCCCTTACAAGCTTCATTAATAATCCTTCATCTATCTCTGCTTTTCTCTTCAAGGATTCGTACTCTTCTTTTGGTATAGTTACCGTTTCCATATGTATTAAATGGAAGTACCTGTTTAAATAATTTTCTAATAAATAAAAAATAAATTGTAAATTTACTCCGCAAAGAATCCCATTCTCTCGGAATCAAACTTCCATGTTTCCGGAATCCTGCCGGTTCTCTTGTAATATTTAACCAGCCTGTTGATTTTGGATTCTGAAANCTGCAGCCCTCTTAGCGCAGTTGTGTCGTGCTTGTTTGTGTCAAGGTGCTTCCTGATTGAAGCATATCTCTTGAACATCGCAGTCAAGTCTTCCGGTATCTCTGGAATGAGCTTTTTATCCTTTAAAATCGCGTTTACCGACTTGCCGCACAGCGCAAAAACATTCGGAATTCCGTAAGTATCTCTCAGCAAAATCCCGATTTGGGAATTTGTCTTGCCCTCTTTTGCAAGCTTGGAAATTAACAGCTCAACTTCTTTTCCCTTGTACCTAATCCATGATGGTGCTGTCTTCTTTGCAGGCTTCTTAGAGCCGTGCTTTCCTTTCTTCCTTGAATGCATACGTGCCAACGGTTTCGCCCCTTGACGACGAAAAACTTTTTGCGAAAAAGTTTTATCAAAAATTGTGCCATTAATGGCACGGAATAAAACCTTCGCTGTTTTTCGTCTTGTTTTTAGTTAAATCTTCTGGAGAAAAAAATGACTTCTTTATCCAGCATAGCCAAGCTTTCACCGAGCTATCTTTCAGTATTCGGTATTGTTGGAAGGTTTATAAATGTTATTCTTTCTTCGTCAGTTTCTGGAACAATTCCATAACTTCAACAGGCAATGCAAGTACAACTGTATTCGAAGCAGTCGGTCCAAGCCCGTCAAGTGTCTGTAGTGTCCTAAGTTGCATCGCGCCTTTCGCTGTTGCCATTGTGGTTGCAGCAGCCGCTAAGTTTTTAGCAGCATCTCGGTCGCCTTCGCTTTTTATTATGACTGCCCTCTTCTCCCTTTCGGCTGCAGCCTGCCGTGACATAATCCTTTTCAGGTCGTCAGGAACTTCCACATCCTGCAGTTTGATTGTCTGTATGTCCAGTCCCCACTGGTCCGTTTCCTTGTCAACAATCTTCCTTATCTCATCCCCTATCTTTTGCCTTTCAGTAAGCACAGTGTCAAGGCTCATTCCGCCCACAACATCTCTCAGGGCAGTTTGCGCGTATTGGGACAGGGAGTATTCATAATCCTGTATCTCTATTACGGCATCATCCACTTTGTCGACCTTATAGAATACAACTCCATTAACGTGCACTGGCACATTGTCTTTGGTCATGACCTGCTGCTTTTCTATGTCTATTGTCCTTATTCTCATGTCAACAACAACCATTCTTTGGATGACGGGAACAACCAAATTAAATCCAGGATTTCTCATTCCCGTATATTTTCCCAGAGTAAAAACGACCCCTTTCTCGTACTGGTTAATTATCCTTATAGAACTCAATACGATTACCACCGCCAAAAAAATCAATCCGTACATTAAATATGGCATACCAAACACCCCCATTAAAAATAATATATCAATTGTGTTTATAAATTTTGTTAAATAAAAATTAAAAATATCCCCGGGCAGATTCCCACCAACCTCATGAAAATGTTTGACATTTTCAGGACACCGAAAATCTTTGATTTTCTAGTGTTTTCTTGCGAAGAAAAGCTTGACCAAAATCCTAAAAAATTGCACGCAATTTTTGGGAACTTGAAAATTATTGATTTTCAAGTGAATATAGAAGGAATTTAGCAATTCCCTGAAAAATAAAATAGCCCCGGGCAGATTCGAACTGCCGCCTCAGCCTCCAAAGGGCTGAATCCTTCTGCAGCTATAAAAGAGACCGCTAGACTACGGGGCTCTGCTGTTTAGGATTTCTTTGTTTTGTTTATAAAAGTTGTTGTTAAAAAGAAATAGAAAAAAATAATTTAGGGCATCCAGTTCAAACTCAAGCGTACTGGGCTCCTAAACCTACCCTGCCTGCCGGAAATTTCGCGGAATGCACAACATCAAGTTGTCTTAATTGAGCCAGAACCCTTTCATCAACCAATTGATGGACTAGATAACTAGTGTGAACATTCCCATCGTTTCCAAATTGTCTTGAGGGATTTTCCCTTATGTTTATGCCATTGTCAGCCAAAACCCTGCTAATGTCCGCAAATGCCCCTGGAACATCACGATGAGTCAAAATTAAATTATAGGTGGGCCTATTTTCCTGCTGGATTGTTGCGCCTACATTTATGGCACCTGTATAGTCCCCTCTTAAAAGCAAACCTATTATTCCATCAGCTGTTTCTATGGATGTTGCCTGCTCTCCTGTGTCCGTCGATGCACCTAAATGAGGAGTTAATACTACATTCTCAAGACCATTAAATATACACTTAAAATTAGGTTCGTCTTTAGCATCTGTAGAAGGTTCTAAAGAATGTACATCAAGACCAGCACCAGCTAGCCTGCGAGCTTTCAGTGCATTATAAAGTGCTTGTTCATCAACATATTTTCCTCGCGAAGCATTAATAAGATAAGCCGTAGGCTTCATCAAGGCAATTTGTGGTTCGCTTATTATAACCCCTTTTCCGCCGGCATGTAAGCTGAGATAGTCTGCTCGGGTGATAACCTCATCTTGGGGTAGGTATAAGATAGTCGAGTTAGGAAATTTAGCCCTTACATCATCCAAATTTGGATCATAGCCAACTACATTCATATAGGGTCTTACTAATTCACTTAGTCTTTGTCCAATTCTACCGCAGCCGATTATACCTAAAGTTTTGCCAGAAAGTTCCACTCCTTTTGCTTGTTTTTTCCTCCAGTANCCAGCCCTTAATGAGGCGTCTGACCGGGATATGTGTCGAGCAACATCTAACATCAATCCCAGAGTCAATTCAGCAGTAGGGTTCGTATTTCCATTAGGGGCAATTTTTACAATAAGTCCATAATGATTTGCTGCGTCAATGTCAATATTATCATAGCCTACCCCCGCTCGAGCAATCATTACTAAATTACCAGCATCACCAGCTTGGATGACATCACGTGTGATCTTTGTTGCGCTTCTTACACCAAGTGCGTTGAATTCTCCGACTTCACGAACAAGTTCTTCGGGACTTCTCTTCCGCGTATCGGTTTCTATTCCCCCCTGTTCAAATAGTTTGAGTCCCTCTTTATCCATTCCATCGTTGAGTAAAACTTTCATCCTAATCCACCTCCATAAATAAAGTTATAGTTATAACTCAAGAATGTTTTCTGGCTTGCTTTTTAACCATTGTGACACATCTGTCAAAATATTCCAAAAAATGACAAATCTGGCACAAAAATTTATAAATTGACATAAGTTTGTGTCAGCCGATGGGGGACAATATTAAGGAAACGGTCTGGAAGATTATAGGCACGGACATATCCCTGAAAAAAGATTTGTCAAGAAAAATAATTAACGTAAGAAGCCTTGCCCAGTATATAATTTCAACGCAGAAATCAAGCGCTTCTCTTGACGCAGTCATAAGCGCAATAAGAAGATATAATTTCAGCGATGAAACAAGGCAAGATACTCATTCAATTCACTCTGTATTGAAGCAGGCAAGAGTTGCTATAAGGACAAAAATGTCCTCTTTGCTGTTAAAAAGAACGGATTTAGTCAAGACAAAACTTGGAAGGCCGGACAAATTGATGGACTTCCAGGGACATGATATAATAAGGGTATTAGAAGGCTCTCAGGCACTGACAATCGTCATTGACCAGAAAAATTTTGAGAAGATAAAATCAACATTTCCAAAAGACTTGATTTTAGAGGAAAATAAAAAAGTAGGAATGGTTGAAATCAATTATCCAAGAATTTTAAAGAAAACACCGGGAGTATTTTCCATTATTTACAATGAGCTTGCAGAGAATGATATCAGCATAATAGACGCTTTAATCTCATCCAATGAGCACATCTTAATTATAGAAGAAGACAAATTGCTGAAAGCCTTTGAGCTGATACAGAAATTATGCAGTTAAATTTTATACATGCTAAGCGCTTCTTCTTCCACAAAATGCATTTTTCCCGGAACAATCAGGCAATGCACCGGCTTTCCAAAATCAAATTTTAGCAGTTCTTTTGCTGTTCCGAATTTAATTGCCTGAGTTTCGCTTCCGACTCTTGCGCACCCAACGCAAAGTGTTTTTTCAGAAAATATTTTCTCATTCCTTTTCAGTTCAACTTTTAATAAATACCTAATTGCATCGCCAATTTTCATAAACTTATCCTCTTCCGGCTTTAAATCAAGCAAAAACAGAGTATGCAATCCCAAGCTCAGATTTCCTTTTAAGACATCATAAGGGGCTTCAACATTTTCATTCTCCAAAGGAATAGAAGTTGTCTTGCCGAACTTATACAATTGCAGTCCGGTAACCCCGACAGAAGTTAATATTGAAGAATTATGAATTATAACACATTTTATTCCTTCTTTTTTCGCCCTCAAATACAAATCAATATGTGTTGTTGCTGCAAGCGAGTCTCCAGCAACCAAGAAAGCAACATTTTTAGTTTTTGAATTTATTATAATTTCATTGTCATCATTCTCAACCATTTTTCTGTTAGCCAGAATAATTTTTTTTCCATAAAACTTTTCCAAATCTGCTTTAGAGCAATTCAGGACAGAAGTATAGTTTTCTAAATACACCAAATCACATTTTTTAACAGCTTCCAGCCCGTTGACTGTGATGTCTTTTTCGTTATTCAAGCCCAAACCGATGAAGTAAAGTGGCATATTATAATAGAATTACACTCAATTTTTTAATTTATTCTATTTTCTTTATAAACCTATATAAACCATCATATATTTTAAATATCAGAAATCTTTATAAATCACTTTAACAGTTACAATAAAATTAAGAAAAGTTTATAATTGAGTTTTTTTGGCGAAAAACCCAATGTAAGCAGCTTTTTTGGCGAAAAGCGGCTTTAAATAAGCTTATTTTGGCAATTCTAGTTTTTTTGTACGTTAAAAACTATAAACCGATACTAAACCAGTCTGTTGGCACAAACTAATTCTAAAGGGGATTACACACANGNGCAATATAANCATTTCGGTAATCTGAAATTTATATTGTAAACTATATATAAAACCAAGGGGCTAGGGAAAGGGGGAATGTAAAATGGATTTTTTAATGGAAAGTGCGTTAAAGCAGGCTCAGGACACGAGCTTAAATTTTGAAGTGGGACAGGCAAACATAAAAGTTATCGGCGTTGGCGGCTCAGGCAACAATATGGTTGGCTGGCTGTACAAGAAAGGAATCAAGGGTGCTGAAATAATCGCCTGCAACACTGATAAGCAACATCTCAATATAATTGATGCTGACAAAAAATTCTTGATTGGAAAAAGCGTGACAAGGGGATTAGGGTGCGGAGGGTTTCCCGAACGGGGAGCGGAAGCTGCAAAAGAATCCGTGAATGAGCTGAAAGAATCACTGAAAGGCGCTGACATGGTTTTCGTCTGCGCAGGAATGGGCGGCGGAACAGGAACGGGCGCTGCTCCGGTTGTTGCGCAGCTAGCAAAAGATACCGGTTCAATTGTCATCGGAACTGTCACAATGCCTTTCAAGATTGAAAGGGCAAGAGTTGACAAGGCAGAATTTGGCCTGCAGCAATTGAGAAATGTAACGGACACAGTCATCGTAATCGACAATAATAGGCTGGTACAGATCGCCGGCAATCTCCCGATTCAGCAGGCATTTGCAGTAGCAAATGAGCTGATTGCTACGATGATAAAAGGAATTGTAGAGACAATAGCAGTTCCGTCATTGGTTAATCTGGACTTCGCTGACGTAAAAGCAATCATGCAGAACGGCGGAGTTGCAGTCATTGGAGTTGGCTCCTCTGATACAAACAGCAGAGTTGAGGAAGCTGTCAAAGGAGCTTTAGCGAATCCATTGCTGGAAGTAGATTACCAGGGCGCGACCGGCGCTTTGATTCACGTTGTCGGCGGCCCTGACATGACGCTGGATGATATCAGCAAAGTCGGAGAGCTTGTAACGGAAAGCCTAGACCAGGAAGCGAACGTAATCTGGGGAGCAAGAGTTTCTGAAGACATGAAAGGAAGAATTACAGTAATGACTATTATCACAGGTGTCAAGAGCCCATGGGTTCTTGGCAAAGTCAATTACAAGAAGCCGTCTCCGGAAGCGGTTGCGGTAAGCCAGGAGCTTGGACTGGAATTAGTCAATTAGGCAAGTATCACGATCACCCTTAGTCTTTGTGGTGAGATTGTTTCTTTGCCTTCATTTAGAAAACCACCCCCAACGTTTTTCAATTGTGAAGGCAAGCAGTGGCTCGGCAACGGGCCACATTTTTTATTTTTAACACTCTAAGTTCATCGTGTTGCACAATTTATTCTCACATTTAAGGGTGGGTGGAGGGCTATCTGGTGCACTTTTAGTGCTACACTTAATTCCCTCCCTGAGGATTAAAATTAATTATAGATTAAGAATAAAATCAATTAAATATATCTTACCAAAAAAATTTTTGAGAATAATCCAAACCAAATAAAACCTTTTAATCCCCTTTCCTCTCGTCCTCGCCGTACATTTCCTGGTAAATGTCGTCCTCTCTTTTCTCCGCCTCTGCTTCCAGCTGCTCTTTCGTCTTTTTTTTCTTTTCTCCCTTCCTGAACTTGCCAGCTATTTTTGAGCCGGCTTTCTTTATCATCTTTTTTGTCTCAACCACACCTTTCTTTATGACCGGCGACCACATGCCAAGACCGTATTTCGGAGGCTCTTGCCTGCCCCACCATTTCTCAAAGAACATTGTATGCTCTATTCTGTATTTCGGAGGCATTTCGGGAACTTCATCTGCGTATCCTATTGTTAAAATTCCCTGCACATTCACATGCTCCGGCAGGTTGCATAATCTTCGGATTTCTTCCTCATCGAAAGCTCCGACCCAGCATGCTCCCAATCCGAGAGAATGGGCTGTTAAAAGCATGTTTTGCATTGCGGCTGCTGCTCCCTGCACCGTGTAAAGCCTGCCTCCCCTTGCGCCGTAATACCTTTCTGATTTTTCCGGCTCGCCGACAACAACTATATGTATGGGTGCATCCTGCATCCAGTACTGCTGCGCGCATGTTTCGGCGATTGCTTTTCTCTTATCCTCATTCTTGATTACAACAAACTTGCAGTTGAATACATTTCCAGCAAAAGGTGCAAACTTGGCAGCCTGCAGAATTTCCACAATATTATCCCACGGCACCTGCTTGTCCTTGTATTTTCTGACAGACCTTCTCGTTCTTATGCAGTCAAACACATCCATGTGATTTCCGGAATGGTGTGATTCTGCCTCAGAACTTTCCTCATGCGCTGCGTGATCCTGATGATTATTATGTTTTGCTTCCATAATCAAATCTCTTAATAAGGCTATTTAAATAATTAACTAAAATAGAAACATATTAACCACTAACTCAACACAAAAATTTTCAATCAAAAACTTTAATAAAGTATAACTTAAACTAATTCTTCTATGGAATACTCCCGATTGGTGGAAGTTTATGAGGAATTGAATAAAACAACCAAGCGCCTTGAAAAGACGCATATAATTTCAGAGTTCCTGAAAGATGTAGGCGTGGAGGATGCAGAGCACGTAACACTTCTTCTTGAGGGCAGGGTTTTTCCCAATTATGATCCAAGGGAAATCGGAATTGCAGCAAGAACAATGCTCAAATCTTTGAGCGCGGCAACCGGAATAGCCGTTGATAAAATAGAGAACGAATGGAAAAAACAGGGAGATTTGGGATTGGTTGCAGAAATTATTGTTAGAACAAAAAAGCAGTCAACTCTGCAGTCAACAAAATTAACAGTTAAAAAAGTTTTTGAAAACATAAGGAAGCTCGCAGAGCTGCAGGGCGAAGGCACTGTGGAAAGAAAAGTGCAGCTGATTGCAGAATTAATAACATCAGCAAAGCCGCTTGAGTCAAGGTATATAGTTAAAACAGTTCTGGACGAGATGCGAATTGGCGTCGGGGAAGGGGTAATGCGCGATTCAATCATCTGGTCTTCGTTTGGAAATGAAATAGGAATAAAATATGTGCGTGAAGGAAATGAAATAGATATTGGCGACCGTGAAAAGTACAATAAATATGCTGATACTGTCCAAAGAGCCTACGATTTGACAAATGAATTTGCGGAAGTTGCAAAAGCCGCAAAGAAAGGCCTTAAAGAATTGGAAAATATCGAAATGAAAGTCGGCATTCCAATTCAGGTTATGCTTTCATTAAAAGTGGACACAGTTGAAGAGGGATTTGAAACTGTCGGAAAGCCGTGCGCCGTCGAGTTCAAATATGACGGCTTCCGCATTCAGGCCCATAAAGATGAAAAAGGAAATATTAAGTTATTTACGCGAAGATTGGAGAATGTCACAAATCAGTTTCCTGATGTCGCCGAATATGCCAAAAGCAATGTTAAGGCAAAAACTTTTATAATTGATTCCGAAGCGGTCGGCTTTGACAAAAAAACCGGAAAATACCTTCCGTTCCAGAGCATTTCCCAGAGAATAAAAAGAAAGTATGACATTGAGAAAATGTCAGAAGATTTTCCCGTTGAGTTAAATGTCTTTGACCTGATTTATTATGACGGAAAAAACATGATTTCCGAGCCGTTCGAAAAAAGAAGGAAGATTCTTGAAAAAATAATAAAGCAGCAGCCCAAAAAAATAGTTCTCTCAAAGCAGAAAATTGTTTCTGATGAAAAAGTAGTCGAGCAGTTTTTCAAGGACGCGTTTAATGCGGGAAACGAAGGCCTAATGTTCAAGGCTCTGAATGCGCCTTACAAGCCCGGCGCTAGAGTTGGCCACATGGTTAAATTCAAGGCAATAATGGAAACTCTTGATTTGGTTATTGTTGCCGCGGAATGGGGCGAGGGCAAGCGTTCAAAATGGCTCAGCAGCTACACAATCGCCTGCCTGGATGAAGACAGCAATTTTGTTGAAGTCGGAAAAGCCAGCACCGGGCTGAAAGAAAAAGAGGAAGAAGGATTAAGCTTCATGGAAATGACAAAATTATTGCGCCCGTTAATTGTTTCTGAAAAAGGGCGAGAAGTCAGAGTCAAGCCAAAACTGGTGATTGAAGTCGGTTATGAGGAAATTCAAAAATCCCCTACTTATGCTTCTGGTTACGCTTTAAGATTTCCTAGGGTAATCAGCCTCAGAACAATGGACAAAGGGCCGGAAGAAGCTTCCACAATAGATTACGTAAAGAAATTATTTGAAGGCCAGAAGAAGAGATAAAAAATCATTTTTCTTTATAAGAAGTCATTGTTGCGTATATTATTCCTAAAAGGATTAAAGTTACTAACTGCATAAAGAAGGGTATCCAAACTAACTGAAATATTGCTGTTACTATAATTAAATTAAACCCCATCGGTTTCATAAGGTAACTTATTTTTTCTGTTTTTGTGGATTTTTTATCGTGCACAATATGTTTCCAAAATAGGAATAAACAAATTATGGTTAATGCCTGAGTAACATATGGTATAAATCCCCAAAAAGGTATATTAACAAACATTGCAATGAGAATAAACTTACCAGCACCTTCTGTAATTAGTACTTCTTTTCCAAGAATAGATAATAATTTTGACTTCATTTTTTAATCAAAACTAAATGTTGGCGGCAAATATGGTCTTAGTTTAATTGGCATTACATCATCGAGATTTTCAATATCTTTATCTATTAATTCAATTAAGTTTTTTTTGCTTTGGTTGTAGAATTTTCTTTTCAATTCTTTCCTTTTGAGATATTTCTCCTCATCTAAACCCCAAAATTCAATCCAAACTTTTTGCCCAATTGGAATAAAAAAATCACAATAAACTTCCTCTTCGATTGGGACTCTCCTTTCATAAGCATGAATAATTCCCTTGTGGTAAAGCCAATTGTCGATTATTTGTTCAGCTTTTGACCTTACAAAATGTCCATCTTCAGTTCTGAATGTAGCTTTAAACTTATTTCTAAAATTTTCTTCTTCTTTTTCCGTTTCAGTTATTTGATAATTAACAGATTTTTTTTCTTCAGATTTTTTATTTGTTAGCCAGCACTCATAACACAATGGTTTATTATCATTTTTCCAAAGACCACATTGATTGCACTTAGTGACTTTGCCTTCCTCTTTGAGATTAAAGCATTCCTTACATAAAGGATAGAAACCGGACTTTTTGCTGCATATTTGACAAGCCATAATCTTATATTTAAGTGCTTACATAAAAACCTTCCTGCCAATAACTTTAAATACCCTTTTCATATCCTTCTTTTTATGATAATCGGATTCGGTTTCACTAAATTAAGCGCAGAGAAAAACGCGCAGGCAAAAGGCAACATTGACATAAATAACAATGTTAGCATTAAGGATGTGCAGGAAGATAATTTTTCAATGGGAAAGGAAAAGCAGAATGTCCTGAAATTTACTTTTGATTTCACATCAAAATACGAGCCGAATGTGGGCAGTGTTGTCTTGGAGGGCGAGCTTTTATACGTCGAAGAGCCGAAAAAGGCAAAAGAAATACTTAGCGGCTGGAAGAAAGACAAGAAGCTGGACAAGGAGCTCATGGCAACTCTTCTTAACACTCTGCTTGTGAAATGCAACGTCCAGGCTCTGATTCT
>C687J35174_10005787_pt1 | contig 16211 bp, 13 predicted proteins | sample RifCSPhighO2_01_FD_35174 | JGI IMG/M metagenome (IMG submission 35174) | reverse complement strand
TGAGGAAGCTGTTTTGGACGGGCGAGACAGCCTTATAATAGGATCTCACGTAGATATAGCGACCGGAGTTATGGTTTACAACTCTGAGCACAATGTTCAGAGTAGCAATTTTGAGGCTAAGACTGCGCCTGTTGAAATTTCGGACTATGTTTTTATTGGACCGCGGGCCATTATTCTTCCCGGAGTTAAAATAAATAAAGGTGCTGTTGTTGGTGCAGGAGCTGTTGTTACAAAAGATGTCGAGGAATATTCGATTGTGGGTGGTGTTCCTGCAAAAGAGATTGGTAAAAGACCTCGGGATTTGAATTACAAACTTGGTCGCGCAGCGTGGTTTAGATAATTTTGAATGACTACACTTTCCATAATTATTCTTTCTTATAACACAAAAGATCTAATACTTCACTGTATCGAATCTATCGTTAAGCAGTATGAAAAAGAGCTTAAAAATAAAACATTGGAAATTGTTGTTGTTGACAATGCATCATCCGATGCTTCAGCATCTCAAATCTCAAATCTCAAATCTCAAATCTCAAATCTACAAATAATTCTAAATAAAGATAATGTTGGTTTTGCAAAAGGCTGCAATATTGGGGCTAAAGTAGCGAGCGGAATGTACATCCTTTTTCTAAATTCTGATACGCAGGTTAAAGATCGCGGATTTTTGAAAATGATAGAGTTTTTGGAGCAAAACAACAAGATCGGAATTCTGGGAGGAAAGCTTTTGAATTCTGATGGATCTTTGCAGGCCTCAGGGGGAAATTTTTACAATCTTTGGAACCTTTTCTTGGTATTAATTGGAGGAGAAAGATTTGGTTTGACAAGAAAAAGTCCCAAAAAGATTGAAAAAGTGGATTGGGTGTCTGGGGCTTGCATGATGATAAAAAAAGAATTATTTGAGAGACTCTCTGGATTTGATGAGCATTTTTTTATGTATGTGGAAGACGTGGAATTGTGCTTTAGGGTGAAAAAACTTGGTCTGTCCACTTACTTTTATCCTGATTGCGAGGTAAAACATGTTTCTCTTGGAAGCAGTAACAAAACGTTTGCTATAATAAATATTTATAAGGGAATATTATATTTTTACTCAAAGCATAAAGGTTATTTTGAGTATAGTATTGCGAGATTGTTTCTTACTGTAAAAGCAGTAATTCTAATTTTTATTGGCATAATTTTTTCAAATATTGATCTAAAAGATAGATATAAAAAAGCTTTGAATTTCTGATTATGAAGATGTTTAAATGGATTTATGAACATTTGCTTTTCGTAGTAACGCTTATTCTTTTGGTATTCATACCTCTATATCCGAAATTGCCGTTGTTGGATGTTAAGAATACTTGGGTGTACGTTCGCGCGGAAGATTTTGTAGTTATATTTGTTCTTTTGATATGGACTTTTTTGTTTGTCAGAAAAAAAGTTACATTAAAAACTCCATTGACAATACCGATACTTGTGTTTTGGATCATTGGCGGACTTGCTACTTTCCATGGAGTACTGTTAATTTTCCCGACTATCTCTAATGTCTTCTCCAATGTAGCAATCCTTAGTTTTTTTAGAAGAATAGAATATATCTTCTTATTTTTTATTGCTTTTGCAAGCATCAAAGACAAGAAGTTTATGAATCACGTAATATATGTTTTGGCTTTTATTGTGATCGCAATTTCTTTGTATGGGTTCGGCCAAAAATCCTTAGGGTTTCCTGCATATCTAACAATGAATGAGGAGTTCGCAAAAGGAATTCCAATACGGCTTTCAGAGTTTGGTCGAGTCACCTCTACTTTTGCGGGCCATTATGATCTAGCGGCATATTTGGTTTTAGTAATACCTATTTTAGTAAGTGTTGCAATTTTCGGATTAAAGAATTGGCTGGGAAAGATTTTGCTATTAGTTAGTGCAATATTGGGTTGTTATCTTCTTCCAATGACCGTATCGCGAGTTTCCATTGCTGTTTTAGCACTCTCGATTGTTGTGCTTTTATTCCTGCAGAGTAAAAAGTGGTTTGTTGGTCTTATAGTGTCTATGATAATTTTATCTTTTACTTTTTACTTGGCTTTTAAAATTAGTAGTCTAAACAATACTTTTAAAGCCCCTCTAATAAACGACACATTTGGTAAGGTTTTTGACACTGCAATCTTTAATCGTTTTGGAAATACTCTAAAAGAAGTGATTGTTTTGGTTGATTCAAAGACTGGATCGGCTCTTGGAGAAATTAAAGAAGTCAATGCAGAATATTTTAAAGAAAAAGTTGTTCAGAGACAATTTGTCTCAGATGATGAAGTAAGGCAGGCAAGCGGTTCCGCAATACTACCTTTTTCTTTGATTCCGCACAATCCGATACTTCTAATTGAGCCTAATGAGCCAACAGGAGAAGATCTTCCGCAGGGTACAGGCTATATAAACCTTCCATTGTCTCCTGTCGTGAGGCGTACTAGCCTATATTTTGTTGACACAACAAATCAAGCAACCAACTCAGCTCAAGTATTTTTCGGAGATTTTATTATAAAAAGAGCTTATGCTTATGATCTTTCATTTACTACGAGGTTTCAGGGAGAATGGCCAAAAACCGTCAACGCATTCAAGCGCAATATTTTTATAGGAAGCGGCTATGCGTCCGTTACTCTTGCCGTTGACAATAATTATCTTCGTATTTTGGGAGAATCAGGGCTTCTAGGTCTAATGTCTTTCCTGTCTATTTTTTTGGTTGCTGGTTTATACATAAAAAAAATACTTCCAAAAGTGGACTCTCCTGTAACCCGAAGTTTTGTTTTAGGCTTTGTTGCGGGTACTTTTGGCCTTATGTTAAATGCGATATTTATTGATGTTTTTGAGGCTTCTAAAGTTGCTTTTACATATTGGTTGCTAATGGGGATAACTCTTGGGGCACTTACTCTTTATAAAACCTGGAACATTGATCTTTACAATGAATTTAAAAAGGCAATTATTTCACCTTTTGCAATTATCGTTTACCTTTTCATTATTACAATGGCTCTATACTTTTCAGGATCTATTTATTATTTTACGGGCGATGACTTTATATGGTTTAGGTGGGTAGAAAATAGCAAGCTATCTATCTCAACATTTATTAATGATTTCACGAATTCCAATGGATTTTTTTATCGTCCTGGAACAAAAGTATATTTTTCCTTAATGTATTCTGTGTTTTGGCTCAACCAAGCTGTCTATCATTTTGTTTCATTCTTCTTGCATTTTGCCGTTGCTGCGCTTATCTTTTTAGTATCAACAAGAATATTAAAAAATTATTTTTTGGCTGTTGTAACGGCCATTTTATTCGTTAGTCTTTCAGGGTATCAAGAAGCTGTCTTTTGGATTTCGTCAACCGGTTTTCTTTTTAATGCCTTTTTTGTTTTCTTAGGGCTTATATCTTTTATATATTGGAGAGAAAGAAAAAAAACAATTTTTCTTATTATCTCTTTTATCTCTATCATATTGAGCCTTTTATTCCACGAGTTAGGGGTGATTGCTGCATTTCTCATAATTACTTATGACAGAATTTTTGGGGGAACTACCTTTAAAGAGTCCGGAAAAATATACATGAAACTTTTGTTACCTCTTTTGCCATATTTCGTCTTACGTTTTCTTGCAAATAGCCATTGGTTTAACGGAGATTACAGCTATAATTTATTAAAACTTCCCTACAACTTTGTTGGTAATGTTATTGGGTATGTATCGCTTGATATCCTAGGTCCGATAAGCCTTCCAATTTATGACGCATTAAGGTCTTTCGGAAGATCCCATGTGCCAATAGCGATCTTGGCGTCGTTAGTGGTAATTTCTATTTTTGTTATTTCATACAGACTTTTTATGAAAAAAATAACGAATGAAGAAAAAAAAGTAATTATTTTTGCAATTTTATTTTTTATAATATCTCTTTTGCCATTTTTGGGATTGGGAAATATAACTTCTCGTTATAGCTATCTGTCTTCTTTTGGGATTGTACTCCTGTTAGCGCTTATAGCTTCTAAATTATATTCTTATCTTCTTGTAAATGGTAAGAGTATTGCAATTGCAGGTATTACTATGATAACTATTATATTTTTTTCTATACATTTATTTCAGTTACAAAAGATACATAGTGATTGGTACCGTGCCGGAAATATTTCAAAGAAATTTCTCATATCTCTTAATCAAATTTATACAGATACGATTACTCCTAAGAAGTTTTATTTCGTTGATGTTCCGATCAGGTACGGAGAAGCATGGGTATTTCCGGTGGGACTTGAAGATGCCTTATGGTTCTCTTTTAGAAATAGTGAGCTCTCAGTCCATACAAAAGAATCATTAATACCCGCTTTAAAAGATGCTTCTGTATCTACGGATACGCGAGTATTTCAGTTCGATAAGGATAGTTCTGGGGGAATTGAAGAAGTCTTTCCTGCCTACTTAAAGGAGATTGAGCAATGAAAAAAGGACTAATTTTATTGTTTCTTATTTTACTTGGAGCCTTATATGTAAGATTGTATAAATTTAGTAATCCTGTTGCAGATTGGCATAGTTGGAGGCAAGTTGATACATCAGCGGTATCACGCACATTCGTACAAGAAGGCTATGATATTCTACGTCCAAAATTTCCTGATCTATCAAAAGGAGTTTCTCTTATTGATAATCCGCAGGGTTATCGTTTTGTTGAATTTCCCATTTTCAATGTTGCCCAAGCTATTCTTTATCAGAAAATAGGTCAGTTGACGCTGGAAGAATGGGGAAGGGTTGTAACAATTTTCTCAAGCCTTATGTCTATTGTATTTCTTTATCTTTTGCTTAAGAAATATGCGAATTCTCGTACAGGGTTGATATCTGCTTTTTTCTTTGCCTTTATTCCTTACAATATTTATTACGGACGAACAATTCTTCCGGATCAGTCTATGGTTGCAGCGCTTCTTGCGGGAATATATTTCTTCTCAAATTGGATAGAGCGTCCAAAATTTTCAATTTTAAATTTCCAATTTGCATTAGCTGTAATCTTTACTGTTCTTGCTCTTCTTCTTAAGCCCTATGCTCTTTTCTTTTCTTTGCCAATGTTATATCTCACATGGCGCCAATTTGGATTTGGATTATTAAAAAAATGGCAACTTTGGTTTTTTCTAATTATCACAACCTTGCCATTAATTTTCTGGCATGAATGGATGAGTCAAAAAGAATTTATTCAAGGAGTCCCGCGCAATAACTGGTTGTTTAACGGAAATGGAATTCGTTTTAAGGGAGCGTTTTTTCATTGGCTTTTTGCGGAGAGGATTGGCAAGATTATTTTGGGATATTGGGGATTGCCATTTGTCATTTTGGGAATATTGCGGAAGGTAAACAAAAAAGAGAATTTGCTGTTTTTCTCTTTTATTATCTCAAGCATTATTTTTATGACCGTTTTGGCAACAGGAAATATTCAGCATGATTACTATCAAGTTCTTATTATCCCAACTTTGGCAATTTATTTTGGTCGCGGAGTTGATTTAATTTTGGAAAAAAAAGAAATATTTAATCATTGGGTTTCTCGCTTGACAGCCACAGTCAGTATTGTTTTCATGCTTGCTTTTGGTTGGTTTGCGGTTCGCGATTATTATAGTATTCAACACCCTAATCTTATAATAGCAGGAAAAGCAGTTGACTCATTAACTCCCAAAGATTCAAAAGTTGTTGCTCCATACAATGGAGACACAACATTATTGTACTATGCAAATAGAAAGGGTTGGCCGGTTTTTGATCGTTCGCTTAAGGCTTTTAAAAAAGCAGGTGCATCTCATATTGTCTTTGCCGATCCGACGCCACAAGAATTGCATTTCGAAACGTTATTTGAACCTGTAATAATAACTCCAGAATACGCAATATTTGATTTGACAAAACCTACCCTAGAGGGTTTGAAAGCTCAAAAGAATGATTAAGGTAAATTTTTAAAATGAACATTCTTCTTGTCTCATCGTATCTACCATATCCTCTATTCTCAGGAGGACATATTAGATTATACAATCTAATAAAACTTCTTTCAGAAAAACACAAAATAACTCTGGTTTGCGAGAAAAGAAATTATCAGAGAGATAAAGACATAGATGAAATTAATAAATATTGTGAAAAAATAATCATTTTTGACAGAAAGACGCAGTGGGGTTTTGGAAATATTGTTAAAACAGGATTCTCAGTTTCTCCATTTTTGATTGTTGGACACACAATTCCCGCAATGAAAAGTGCATTGCAAGAATTATTTAAAAAAGAGTATTTTGATTTGATTCATGTTGAAACATCTTATGTAATACAAAACCTTCCCAAGACCATGATTCCAATAGTTCTTGTTGAACACAATGTAGAATATTTGGTTTACAAACGGTTTGCAGATAAAGCTTTCTTACTCCTGAAACCTTTTTTATATCTCGATGTCTTGAAACTTAAGACATGGGAGGAGAAAAAGTGGAGAAAAGCAGCGAAATTAGTTGCAGTTTCAGAGACTGAGAAAAAAATAATGGAGAAAAAAAGAAAAGATGTTGTAATTGTCCCAAATGGAGTAGACATAACGAAATTCAAAATTCATCCCGATTCAATCGGGACAAAATTCAAAATTGATAGAGAAAAGAGAATATTGTTTATTGGAGAATTTAAGTGGGTACAAAATATTGATGCAATTGAATTTATACTTAAAGAAATCTGGCCAAAGCTTCAGTCAGAACTTATTCCGACAATGAATGGAAAGGGAATAAAACTTTGGGTAGTTGGAAGGAAAATTCCAGATATGGTTAGAAAATTAACGAGTGACAAGAGTATAATATTTGATGAAAATGCTCCGAAAGAAACTGAAGTTATTTATCAGCAATCAGACATTTTGCTTAGTCCGATTCGAGTAGGTGGGGGAACAAGCTATAAAATTTTAGAAAGTATGGCAAGCGGAGTTCCTGTTGTAACTACGGTGCTGGGAAATGCGATTGAAGCAAAGGAAGATTCAGAAATTGTAATTGCCAAAACTTCGGATGAATTTGTTCAGAGCATAAAAAAATTGTTGGAAGACAAAAAAATCTATGAAACAATTGCGAAGAATGCAAGAAAATTAGTTGAAGAAAAGTATGATTGGAGAAAAATTGTGGAGAGATTGGAGGCGGTTTATGGCTCAGTAACTTAATATGATTGATTTATCTATAGTTATAGTTTCTTATAATGGCAAAGAATTTTTACGTAATTGCGTTTTATCTATTCGAAATAATATTTCAAATAAGATTAAATACGAGATTATAGTTGTTGATAATGCTTCATCCGATGGGTCGGCAGTGGAAATCTCCCGCCTTCGCCAAGGCTTCGGCGGGCAGGCAAAACTCAAGATAATTCTTAATAAAGAAAATGTTGGATTTTCCAAAGCTAATAATCAGGGAATTAAGATTTCGGAAAAGTGTAATTATGTTTTGTTTCTGAATCCGGATACAGTGATGGAAAAAGGGACTATAGAAAAAATGATTGAATTTATGGATGAGAATGAAAATGCAGGCGCATCAACTTGCAAAATCATTATGCCAAACGGGGAAATAGACGATGCATCCCACAGGGGTTTTCCGACTCCATGGAATGCGTTTTGTCATTTTTCAGGATTGGCCGGAATATTTCCAAAATCAAAGTTATTCAGCGGATACAATTTGGGATGGAAAGATTTTTCAAAAGCCCATGAAATAGATGCGCTAGCGGGTGCATTCATGTTGGTTCGAATAAGTGCCGGAGAAGAAGCTGGCTGGTGGGATGAGGATTATTTTTTCTACGGGGAAGATATAGATTTTTGTTATAAGTTAAAACAAAGGGGTTGGAAAATCTATTATCTTCCAGAAGTCTCAATAAGGCACTTCAAGGGAGTTTCAAGCGGAATCAAAGGAGTATCGAAACAAATTACAACTGCAAGCAAAGAAACAAAGAAATGGGCAACTCATCAAAGATTTAAAGCAATGAAAATTTTCTACAACAAACACTACAAAGATAAATATCCTAGTTTTGTTTCCTGGTTAGTTGATAAGGGAATTTCAATTAAAGAGCGTCTTTCAGGGATATAAATTATGAAAATAGGAATTGACTGCAGGCTTTGGAATGAAACAGGTGTTGGAAGGTATATTAGGAATCTGATTGATAAGCTTAAAATCTTAGATAGAGAAAATGTCTATACCTTGTTTGTTTTAAGTAGTGACAAAGAAAAGATTCTGAATCAAGTTCAGAATGACAACTTTAGGATAGTAGAAGCGGATACTAAATGGCATACGATTGAAGAGCAGTTAAAATTTCCTCAAATTATAAATAGAGAAAACTTGGACTTGATGCATTTTCCATATATTTCTGTTCCTATTTTTTACAACAAGCCGTTTGCTGTTACTATTCACGACTTGATTCCATACCATTTCTCAACAGGAGAAGCATCGACTTTGTTTTTACCTTTGTATAAACTAAAATCTTTAGGATACAAATTTGTTCTTTCTATGGCGGCAAGAAAAGCAAAAAAAATTATTGCCGTTTCAAATGCGACAAAAAAAGAAATTGTTGACCATTTAAGCGTTAATACGAATAAAATTGCAGTAACGTATGAAGGAGCTGATGACAAAACCCTAAATTCGAAATCCGAAATTCGAAATCCGAAACAAACTGAAAAATACAAAATACAAAATATAAAATACTTTCTTTATGTTGGAAATATTTTTCCACATAAAAATATTGATAGGCTTATTGATGCATTTGAGATTCTTCGTTCCGCTCAGAATGACATTAATTTAATTCTCGTAGGAAGGGAAGATTACTTTTATAAGAGATTGAAAGACAAAGTAGAAAGTATGAATTTAGGAAAATCAGTGATATTTTTAGGAGAAGTTAGCGATGAAGAGTTGTTAAATCTTTATAGAAATGCGAAAGCAGTTATTTTGCCATCTCTTATGGAAGGATTTGGATTGCCGGCGCTTGAAGCAATGGCAAATAAATGTTTGGTTTTGGCATCAGATATTCCGGCTATCAAAGAGGTGTGCGGTGAATCTGCAATTTATTTCGATCCTTACGACATTAACGATATAGCTAAAAAAATTAAAGAAGTTTACTATGATAATACTTATCATCGCAATGATAAAATTCAAAAAGGTTTTGAAAGAGCGAAAATGTTTTCCTGGCAAAAAATGGCAAAAGAGACACTTGAGATTTACGAAAAATCTAAAACGCAAACGAGTGGAAGATGATCAGAAACATCAACATTAGGGCAATATTTTTTNTTTTTTAAACACTTGAATATTCTTATTCACAAATATCATATCAACAACTGCTGTTGTGTAATTACCAGGATGTGGTTTTAATCTCATATTAAATGTTGTTTTTAATTCGTTAGCAAAAATATTCTTAAGATGCTTCTCTATATTCTTAACTGTTTGTGTAGTTGGAAATAAATTGAAATCTCCGGCAAGAATAACATTGGTTTTATCTTTAATCTGACTAATTATAGTTTCTCCCATCCGCAATCTTCTTTCCGTATCATTTCCATGGTGTCCCCATATGCCATGAGTGTTAAAAACATTGAGAATAGTGTTATTTATCTTTAATTCTACGTATTCCAAGTTTTTAGGGAGAATGGAAAAATCATATTTGTTATCATTTTTTAGATACGCTTTATATTCACCATACGGAATATCATAGAAAAAAACATTTGTTTTTGTAATGGGAAATCTGGAAAATATAGCGTTTCCCATAGGGATTTTTCCTTCTTTTCTTGTATCTAGCAATTCAGGCGCAAAATGGTAGTAGTAAGAAGGTAAAATTTCTTTTAACGTGTCTATGGATCGAAGGCTCTTTGCTAGTTTTTTATTATCACTGTTATAAGCTTCTTGTACACAGAGAATATCTGGATTTTCTTCTTTTAAAAAATCTTTGATACGGTCAAAGTATAGGCCTCCCTGAAAAAGATTTAGGGTAATTAATTTTAGCCTCATTAAATGGATTATAGCAGAAAGATTAATTCAGTAAGAATATTATTAACCGCTCTAAGGAAAAAGTTGCTATAATGTAATCATTAACCATATAAATGAGAGTAGCTTTGGTTTATGACAGGGTGAATAAGTGGGGAGGGGCGGAGAGAGTGCTTTTGGCGCTTCATCAAATGTTTCCGGATGCGCCGCTTTATACTTCTATTTACGATAGAAAAAAAACCCCTTGGGCAAATGTTTTTGATGTTAAAACTTCTTTTCTTCAGAATTTCCCTTTTGCTATGAACCATGAACTATTTGCCACTCTAATGCCTTTAGCTTTTGAGAATTTTTCTTTTGAAGAATATGAATTGGTGATTTCAGTTACTAGTGAGGCAGCAAAAGGAATTTTAACAAAACCCAAAACAAAGCATATTTGCTATTGCCTTACCCCAACTCGATATCTTTGGAGTGGATATCAGGAATATTTCAAAAATCCTTTACTTCGTTTTATCTCAAAGCCGGCTGTCTCATACTTAAGAACTTGGGATAAAATAGCAGCCCAAAGACCAGATGCATATATTGCAATTTCTAAAGAAATTCAGAGGAGGATGAAAAAATATTATGAAAGAGAGTCGAAAGCGGTTTACCCACCAGTCGATATTAAAGATACTAAGAAAATAGGAAGAATATCACCCAATATCTTAATATCTCAATATCCTAATATCGGAGAATATTTCCTGATTGTCTCCAGGCTCGTTCCTTACAAAAAAATAGATATTGCAGTTCGCGCATTTAATATTCTTAAATTACCCTTAAAAATTATTGGCGTAGGTTCTGAATTGGAAAGATTAAAAAACATAGCGGGATCAAATATTGAGTTTCTTGGTAGCTTGACTGACGAAGAGCTAGTGAGGTATTATATGGGATGTCGTAGCTTAATCTTCCCAGGGCTTGAAGATTTTGGTTTAACAATAATTGAAGCGCAAAGTTTTGGCAAAGCAATTATAGCATTTAGAGGCGGAGGAGCTTTAGAGACCATTATTGAAGGAAAAACAGGAATTTTCTTTGATGAACCAACAGCTGAAAGTTTGCTAAAAGCGGTTAAAGAATTTAATGATATCAAATTTGATCCAAAAGATTGTTTCGAAAACGCGCAAAAATATAGCTTGGAGGAGTTCAAAAAATCTTTCTTAAGCAAGGTTAAAGAAATTATTAACGCAAGATAAATATGAAAATTGTTATTTTTGCAGGAGGAGTTGGCACCAGACTTTGGCCGCTTTCTCGAAAAAATAGCCCAAAGCAATTCGAAAAAATCTTGGGTGACAAGTCTACGCTTCAGCTGGCAGTTGATAGACTTCGTCCGGATTTTGCATTTGAAAACATTTATATCGCAACAGGTAAAAGATATGAAGATGTTGTAAGGGCACAGCTTCCTGAAATTCCGTCAAAAAATTTTATCTTTGAGCCAGCAGTGAGGGATGTTGGTCCTGCTGTTGGTATGGCGATGTCTATTGTTGGGAAAGATCATCCTTATACTCCGGTTGCCATTTTGTGGAGCGATCATTTCGTCAAAAAAGAAAGAAGATTCAGGGAGGTATTGCATTTCGCAGAAGATCTTGTCAAAAAGAACAACAATTCTCTTATTTTCATTGGGCAAAGAGCAAGATTTGCTAATCAGAATTTGGGATGGATAGAATTCGGAGAAGAAATAAAGGAAATCAGAGGAACTAAAATTTTTAAGTTCAAAAAAATAATTTATAGACCAACCCTTGCGCAGGCAGAAAGTTTTCTAGATCAGAATTATGCTTGGAATCCTGGATATTTTGTTACTACGCCGAAGTTCTTGCTGTCTCAGTTTGAGAAATTTACACCGGATTTGTATAAAGGTATTTTAAAAATAAAGGATGAGGAGACATTAGAGGAAGTATATCCAACACTTGAAAAAATAAGTTTTGATAATGCAATTCTCGAAAAGATTGATCCCAAATCTGCGTTTGTTATAGCTGCTGATCTTGGTTGGAGTGATGTTGGAGCATGGGAGGCCTTGAAAGAGGCTTTGGAGACAAAATCGGAAGAAAATGTTACTAAAGGCAAAGTTCTTATGACTGATGCCATGGATAATTTGGTTTTTAACTATACGGATCAGCTTGTTGTCGGGATAGATTTAGAAAAAATGATTGTTATCAATACAGACGATGTATTATTGGTTTGCCATAAGAATTCTGTTCCCAAAATCAAAAAGTTAGTTGAAAATTTACAAAATACTCCAAACGACCATCTCACTTAATATGCCTTATACAGAGGTTATAGAAATTAAAAAAAGTATTTATTATCTTGCTGTTAAAAGAGCAATGGACATTATTTTCTCAATTTTGTTAATAATTTTTTTCCTGCCTTTTATAATTGTAATAGCAATTGCTATAAAGCTAGATTCAAAGGGACCAATTTTGGCAGATACTCCCCGAAGAGTTGGAAGAAATGGCAAGCTTTTCAAAATGTATAAGTTCCGTTCCATGGTTGAAAATGCTCACGAGATTCTGAGGGACAATCCCAAGTATTCAAATCTTTACAGTGTGTACAAAAAAGGTAGTTATAAATTAAAAGATGATCCTAGGATTACTAAAGTTGGCCATTTTATCCGTAAGCATTCGTTGGATGAGATTCCTCAAGCTTTAAATATTTTAAAAGGAGAAATGAGTTTAGTCGGACCTCGAGCGTACTATCCTGATGAATTACAAGAGCAACAAAAAAAATATCCTCACACAATAGATTCTGTGAAAGTTGTGCTTTCTGTAAAGCCAGGAGTGACCGGATATTGGCAGGTTTCAGGAAGAAGCGAAATAAACTTTGATAAGAGAATACAAATGGATGCTATGTATGTGAAAAAAAGGTCAATTCTGTACGACATTTGGATTATTATCAAAACCCCATGGGCTATGGTTACAGGCCGCGGCGCTCTGTAAAACTTCATTTGACAAGGAGTGCTTCGTTTGGTTATTATTAAGAGATGGAGGGTTTTAATAAGATTGATTTGGATGTCAAAAATACAAAGATTTCAAAACCTATGCAGGCTGTCAAGAAAAAACGCCCTTTCCTCAAAATAATACTTATTGTTTTAGCAGTTTTAACAGGATTAGTAGTTCTTTTTGCTATAATAATTATTCCTCCGGCGCAAAAAACCTACAAAGATGCGAAAGACACTTTTAATCAAGTAAGGGTTACAGTTGATGCTTTGAAAAAACAGGATATAGAACTGGCCTCCAAAGAGCTTGATATTACAAAGACCAAGCTTACCCAAACCCAGAAAGACATTGATTCAATGAGTTATCTTAAATTTGTTCCCCTTGCAAATATTTATTATAGTGATGCTCAGCATTTAGTAAAAGCAGGTTTCCATGGGCTTTCTGCGGCAAAAGTTCTTCTTGATTCTATAGAGCCATATGTTGATGTTTTGGGGTTGAAGGGCAAAGGAACATTTGTCTCAGGAACTGCTTCACAGCGTATAGAAACAGCAGTTACAACAATGGGAAAAATTACGCCTCATATAGATGATCTCGTCAAATATTTGGAGCAGGCAAAGAAAGAAATTGATTATGTTGATCCTAACCATTATCCTTCATTTTTTGGAGGAGATAAGATTAAAAAAGGATTAACGACTATAAGACAACTTACAGACCAGGGGGTAACTCTTATTAGTGACGCAAGGCCACTTGTTAAGATTCTTCCGAGTCTTTTGGGAGATCCAAAGGAGAAAAGATATCTAGTTCTTTTCCAGAATGACAAAGAACTTCGTCCGACAGGAGGATTTATTACAGCTTACGCAGTTTTTCGCATAAATAAAGGCGTTATTCATGTAGATAAATCTGGGGACATCTACGCCCTTGATAATGGAATACCAGGAAAGACTACTGCTCCAGCTCCAATCCTTAAGTATCTTCCAAAGGTTCCTCTTTTGAATCTTAGAGATAGTAATCTATCTCCTGATTTCATAGAGTCAATGAAGGTATTCAACTCTTTGTATGATAAGGCAGCAGGGAAAGTAGCTGTTGATGGAATTATTGCATTGGATACCAGCGTTTTGGTTTCAACAATTAGGATCTTGGACGACGAAGTATATGCGGGCGGAGTACGATTTACCAGTAAAGTTGACTCGCGTTGTGATTGTCCTCAGGTAATTTATGAACTGGAACGTCTTGTTTCAACACCAAAGAGCGTGGATCTGAAGGTAACCACTCTTGCGGCTGTTCAGGCTCAAAGGAAAGATCTCATCGGAGTGCTTTTATATGCTATTATGGATAAAGCTCTTAAATCTTCTCCAAAGCTGTACTGGGGGCCTTTATTTCAGGATATGTTAACTCAAGTTGGGGAAAAGCATGTTCTTTTTTACCTTTACGATAAAGATGCTCAGGGGGGCATTGAATCGTTGAATGCTGCAGGCAGAATTAGACCATACGAAGGAGATTACCTTCACATTAATCAGGCAAATTTTGGAGGCGCAAAGTCTAATCTGTTCGTAGAGGAAGCTGTAAATCAAGATTATGATGTAGCAGGTGACGGAGTCATAACAAAGAAACTAACTATAAATTATAAAAATCCTCATGCGCCATCTGATTGCAATTTAGAGAGAGGAAACCTTTGTATAAATGCGGTTCTTAGGGATTGGATTAGAATCTATGCGCCCAAAGGAAGTAAGCTTGTTGACAGTAAGGGCTCGGAGGTAAAAATGACATCATATGAAGAATTGGGTAAAACAGTTTTTGAAGGATTTCTTACAGTAAGACCTCTTGGTGCTGCAACTTTTACCTTGTCCTATACTTTGCCTTTCAAAGTTAAAGATGGTGCATTGCCTTTAATGATACAGAAACAGCCGGGAACTCATGGAAATGAATATACGATAAAGGTTAAAGGACAACAAATTGAGAAATTTCCACTCTTAACAGACAAAGAAATAAATATAAAACTTTAATATATGATGAAAACGCACAAAACAGAGGGAATTGTTCTAAAAAGAAGAAATCTGGGAGAAGCAGATAGAATCTTAACTGTATTTACCAAAAACAATGGTAAAATTCAGGTTAAGGCTCCGGGAGTCAGGAAAATTACAAGCCGTAGATCGCCCCACATAGAACTTCTTAATTTTTCAGAACTAACCATTTATACAGCCAGAATCTCATCAAATTTTTTACCAACCCTTACAGAAGCCCGTACAATTGAGGACTTTTCTCTTATTAAAGATGATTTGGGGAAAATCGGCTATGCTTATTATATTTGTGAGCTGACTAGCGGTCTTTGTCCGGAGCGAGAGGAGAATGGTGAGATATTTTTTCTTCTTAAGGCAACACTTCACAAACTCTGTGATAGCCTGGACTTAAAGAAAGTAGTTAAGGATTTTGAAAGAGAAATTCTTAGTAATCTGGGATTTTGGTCAGAATCCAATCTTCTCAGGACTCATGATTCAGGTGAAGTAATGGAAAGAATTTTAGAGAGAAAATTAAAAACCAGCCGATTACTTCCTCTTTTTATCTCTTAAATAAAACAATAAAGGTTGATAAATTTACGATAAATAAAAGCAGAGAATAAATGCTGTAAATAGTTGCTGTTGGTTGATTTATTTCCATAAACGGAAAAAAGAAAAATAAAATCATTACAGAAAATATTGGGATGCCAGCTGCAGATGAAAATATAGCTATCTTTCTCNATCTAGCAAATGTCAAACCCAAAATATTAAAAGAAAAAATAAGAGCAATTACTATTAATGCATAGTGATAAATTTCAAATGATAGCGGCCATGAGATTCTCCAAAAAGGCTCCATTCGCTCAAGATAGTGAGGAAATCTTAAAGGCATAAATAGCGGTTGAGGGAAAATATGAGTCGGAAGAACAAGGATAATAGTTAGGATAAGAGTAAATAAGTAGTAGAGCTTTAATAATTTCAATTGTCTAGTCTTTTGCTTCATTATTTAAGTTTAATAACGCCATTCAAAGAAGTCAATTGTTTTATGCTATAATTTAAAAAATGGATTCATCTAATCTAATGGAAAAGATTGTTGCGCTTTGTAAAAGAAGGGGTTTTATTTATCCTGGGAGTGAGATTTATGGAGGAATAGGTGGATTTTGGGATTATGGGCCATTGGGTACAGAGTTAAAAAGAAACATTAAAAATGAGTGGTGGAAGAGCATGGTTTATCAAAGAGACGATGTGGTTGGCGTTGACGCTGCAATTATAATGAATCCGGAAGTCTGGAAAGCGTCTGGGCATTTGGAAGCATTCACAGATCCTCTTGTTGAGTGTAAGGTTTGCCATCTTCGGTT
>C687J35174_10005778_pt1 | contig 16222 bp, 12 predicted proteins | sample RifCSPhighO2_01_FD_35174 | JGI IMG/M metagenome (IMG submission 35174) | reverse complement strand
ATTTTTTTACTCTCGTTTTAACAATCTTTCCAAAATCTAATAAGTTTTTTCCAGAAACAACTTTAGAAACAACTTCTTTCAAATTTTTAATTTTAACTCTCACTTGTTGAGTTGTATCTCTATCCCTAATAGTTACGCTTTGATCTTCTTTAGTTTTATCGTCGATAGTAATACACATAGGAGTTCCAATTTCATCATTCCTTGCATACCTTTTTCCAATACTTCCACTTTTATCATAGACAACATTCCATTCTTCATTTAATTCATCAAATATCTTTTTACAAATTTCTTCATATTCTGAATTTTTAATTATAGGAAAAATAGCCACTTTTATCGGAGCAATTTTCGCTGGAATTTTTAAAACAACATTTTCTCTATTCTTTGAATAATTATATGCCTTTGTCAAAACAGCAAGGAAAACTCTTTCCATTCCAAAAGTAGGTTCTATAACTCTGGGAATAATTTTAGTTTTTGTAGCTTCATCAAAAATTTCCATTTTTTCCTTCGACGCATTTTGATGTTGTGTCAAATCATACTGTCCACGATTAGCATTTCCTGCAACTTCTTTAGACCCAAAAGGATATTCATAATCAATATCAAAAGTTGCAGAAGAATAGTGCGAAAGTTCCTCTTTAGTATGCTCTCTTATTTTTATTTCATATAACTCTATAGAATTAAACCATTTTATTTGCTCGGCCAACCAATAAGCGTGCCATTCTCCTAAACGTCTTTGATTTAAAATATCTCCAATAGTTACATTTTTCAAATCAACTTTATTCTCTTTTTGAGTTTCTTCGTCGAGAAATCTTAATTTTAATTTTTTATGATTCTCATTCAATAAATTACATTTCTCTTCATCAGGATGAATAAAAAATTCAAACTCTCCAATGTGAAATTCTCGACTTCTGAATAAAAAATCTCGCGGAGCTATTTCATTTCTAAAACATCTTCCAATTTGTGCAATTCCAAAAGGTAATTGCATTCTNGAAGTTTGAACTATATTTTTAAAATCTAAAAACATTCCTTGCGCTGTTTCTCCTCGAAGATAAGCATCAACAGGATTTAGCGCTCCAATAGATGTCTTAAACATCAAATTAAATTCCCCTTTAACTTCATATTCTCCTGAACAATCGTCGCATTTTACTTTTCCAATTTCAGATTTATCTATTTTATTTGCTTTACCACATTTTTTACAAACAACAGAAACATCACTAAAATTTTCTAAATGTCCGGACGCTTTCCAAGTTAAAGGATGACTAATTATGCTTCCTTCCATCCCGACCATATTTTCTCTTTTTCTTACAAAAAAATTCCACCAATCTTTTTTAATATTATTAAAAAGTTCAACACCTAAAGGTCCAAAATCCCAGAAACCAGCTAACCCTCCATAAATATCGCTACTCCTAAAAACAAATCCTTTCGCCTTGCAAAAAGTCGCGAGCTCTTCAATTGTCAAATTTGTTTTCTCTAAAGAATTATCTTCTGAAATTTTTTCATTTGAATTTTTTTCAACTACCTTTTTATTTTCTATCTCAGCCATTTTTATTTCAGCATCTTCTCTTGTCTTTCCTCCATAAGCAATATTCTGTGAAATCACTTTCTCCCCTTTCCTCACTGATTTCCGAATATAAAAATAATCCTTACCGTTAATATTTTGTTTAGCAATATACATTTTAATTAAATGAAATTATTTGAAATCCAAATTTATCTATTTCTTCTTTACTCCAAAAAGCAACATCCTTCGTTTTGGAAACATACTTAACTTGTTTTATCAATTCCCTTCCTGTATAAATTTTTTTATTCGGATCCCATTCTCTCAATTTTAAATCATCTCCCAAATTAATAACAAAATCTGCCAATCTTAACTCAAATTTTTTATTTCCATCAATAATTGCTTGAAAAAATTCAGGCCAAATTTTTTTTTCAACTATCATTAATTTAGTAACTACAATTAGTTTTTAAAATTTCCGATAGGAAATTTTAGTTATTGTCAATTTAATTTTCAAAAGCGGGGACCGGGACTCGAACCCGGGAAAATTCGCTCTGCAGGCGAACGCAGTAGCCGCTGTGCCATCCCCGCGACAGATAACTCAAAGAGTTTTTCACGGAACAACAACCAAGTTGTTTATCCGAATATAATAAGATAAACATAGAACTTTTAAATGTATTTACATTAAATTATATATGGAATTAAATCCCTTTATAGTATTATCAATAACCGGCGCACTCATTGGTTGGCTTACAAATTTAATAGCGATTAATTTTTTATTTCGTCCAAATAAAAAAATATTAGGAATTCAAGGAGTAATACCAAAAAGGAAAAAAATACTTTCTGAAAAAATAGCCGAAGCAAGTTTAAATTTTCTACCAAAAAAAATAGAAAATCTAACAAAAATTCCATTCATCGGAAATCAAATAATTAATTATCTAAAAAAAGAAATATCCGAAAGAGTTAATGAAACAGATAATAAAGAAATAGAAAGAATAATAAAACAAGTAGCAAAAAAAGAACTCAGATTCATAGAAACTTCTGGAGCTGTTCTTGGATTTATCATCGGATTAATTCAAGCATTAATTCTTTCAATTAATTAAACTCGCTTTTAAAATTACAACTTTTTCTAAGGGTTTATCATTTGCATCAGTTTCAACTTTTGAAATATCATCAACAATATCCATTCCTTCAATAACTTTTCCAAAAACAGGATGTTTCCCGTCGAGAAAATTATTATCAACTAAATTAATAAAAAATTGACTGCTACCAGTATTCGGTCCAGCATTTGCCATTGAAATTGTCCCGCGATTATTTTTATCTAAATCTGTTTTAGTAAATTCGTCTTTAATGTTAGGAATATTTGAATCTCCATAACCTGTTCCAGTAGGGTCTCCTCCCTGAATCATAAATTCCTCAATAACTCTATGAAAGACAACTCCATCATAAGTTCCTTTTTCAACTAATGATTTAAAATTTCCAGAAGTTATCGGCATTTCATCATAAAGTTGAATAACTATATCTCCCCTATTTGTTTCAAATTTTACTTTTACCATATTTTCTTGAATAACTTTTTCTGTGAAAGCTCTATTAAAAAATAGAACCATTCCAATTAAAATCAAAGTTCCAATTATTAAATATATTGTTTTGTTATTCAAATTTATTTTTTCCATTTCTTTAATTAAATTTTATTCACAAAGCAATCAGGTGATGGACCCGACAGGATTTGAACCTGCGACCCCTAGCTTAGAAGGCTAGTGCTCTATCCAAGCTGAGCTACGAGTCCTTAGAATCAAGAAAGAATATTAGTTTAAAAAATTATGCAATTCAGAATTATAGAAAAAATTATTGCACTTCAAATCTCATCAAATCTTCTCCAACAACAACATTTTTAAATTTCTTCTTAGCTTCTTCCAAAAAATCTTTTTCTCTAAATTCATATCTCTGACTTAAATGAAATAAAACCAATTTCTCAACATTTGCTTTTTTAGCAGAACTTGAAACTTGACTAACTGTAAGATGTTTATGATCTTTGGCCAATTCTTTTTCATCAAGATAAGTGCTCTCGCAAAAAAATAAATTAGAATTTTTAGCAATTTTATAAATATTAGCATTATCCTCAGTATCAAAAACTAAAGAAACTTTTTTTCCTTTCTGCATATATGTAAAATCTTTAGATTTTATTTTTTTACCCTCGATAAAAATATCTTTTCCTTCTTTCAAATTTTTTAATTTCAATAAATCTTTTCCAACAATTTTCAATTTTTTCAATTTGATTTTATCAATTCTTAATTCATCTTTAACAACAAAACTATAGGCAACACTCGGTGTCCCATGATCCATCTCAAAGACCTCAACATAAAAATCATCTTCATCAATAATTTTTCCTTTAGAAATTTCATGAATTTTAAAATTAATTCTTCGTTTGTAAGCAAACAATTCTAAAATTCGTTCCATAAATTTTTTAGTTCCAGACGGTCCATAAATTTCTAGAGTCTTACCATAATCATTCAAATACAAAGTTTGTAAAAGTCCTGGAATTCCTAAAACATGGTCTCCATGCCAATGACTAATAAAAAGTCGAGTAAGTTTACATGGGTTCATTTTTGCCTTACGAAATTGTCTCTGAATTCCCTCGCCACAATCAAAAAGCATATGCTCTGATTTGTAATCGATTAAAATCCCAGGATGATTTCTTTTTGCCGTCGGAACTGAACTCCCACTTCCAAGCATCGTAATTTCAATTGCATTTGCCATCTATTAGAAAAGAAATAAGAAGTTATAAAGTTTCTGAATTAATTAAAGAAACTTACCAGTACCTTCAACGACACCTAGAAACAGGTGTCCATGAAAAATAAAAAAACTGGACTATTTATTAGAGACGGCAGATGCAGGTGAGATAAAAACAATTGTGTCTCCTCTCAAAAAAGTCAAACCAATGTTTCGTTTCAATTCATTGTTTTGCATTTCTTTTGCATTATCTAATACAACGTTTATGTGTATATCAAATGCCACAAGTGTTCCAACTAATTGTCGGTCACTCTTTAACTGCACTAAAATCTCTTTCCCTTTAGATTGATTTAACAAATCCAAAGGACGTTCAATGCCATTTGCCATAAACAATTTTCTACAATCAAGTTTTTAAACTTTATGATAAACAATTTTTTCAAAAATTAAATTAATTTAAAAAATACTAAACAAAAAACTATTTAAACCAACTTCTTAATAAAATAGAATATGGCAGAAACCAAAAAGAAATCTCGAAGAAAATCGCCGGGTAGAAAAATCTCAGGNGGATTATATAAGAGAGAGAAAAAGAAAAGAAAATATACTTTAGGTAAGGCTCCAAGAGTTGTGAAATTAGGAGAAACAAAAAGAAAGGTTCTTAGAGTTAGAGGTGGAAACGAAAAAGTAGTTCTATTAAAATCAAATGAAATTAATTTAATAGATAAAAAAACAAAAAAAGCTACAAAAGTAAAAATTATTACAGTAACTGAAACTCCTTCAAATCATTTTCTTGCAAGACAAAATATTTTAACAAAAGGATCAATAATCGAAACAGAAAAAGGAAAAGCAAAAATTACTAATCGTCCAAGTCAAGAAGGAAATGTTCAAGGGGTTTTAATTGAATAAATTTATAAAATTCTAAAAGATTATTTTTTCTTATTATTTTATGTTCCTAATGAAGTTACTGAAACTGGAGAAGTAATCTTTGATATAGAATTAGTTAAAATGAAAGTTGATATTAAACAAGCAGAGAATATGTGGAAGAGTGCAATAAAATTATTAAACTCTAATTGTCCAACTAAATTATGTGAATGGTACGATGGCAAATAAGATACAATTTGATGAAAACGGAAAGGTGATAGTTTCAGAAATTCAAAATGGAAATGACGATGAACTCGAGATTGGAGAATATGAAATACCAATAAACGAAAGAAAAGTTATTGTTGATAAAACCGACCCAAATATAGATGATATATGTAGAAGAATTGATAAAGGAAAGTTAATTGCGAGAGCAGATTTTCAGAGAAATTATGTGTGGGAATCTAAACCAGAAATAAAAAGTAAACTTATAGAATCTGTTTTGCTTAATATTCCAATTCCAGTTATTTATACTGCACAAATAGAAGAAGAAAAAGAAGAAGTAATAGATGGACAACAAAGAATTTTAACTTTTTATGGATTCAAAAATAACAAATTTCCTCTTAACAGATTATCTATTTTAAAAGAACTTAATGGAAAAAAGTTTCAAGATTTGTCTGAAGATTTACAAGATAAAATTCTTAATAGAGGGTTGTCAGTAATAAGAATTCTTAAAGAGTCTCAAAAGGATATAAAATTTGAAATTTTTCAGAGATTAAATAGAGGTTCTGTAAAATTGAATGAACAAGAATTACGGAATTGCATTTATCGAGGGAATTTTAACGACTTGTTGAAAATACTTGTTAAAAATCCAGATTTTCTTAGATTGCAAGGATTAAAAGAATTCCATAAAAGAATGGTGGATGTTGAAAGAATTTTAAGATTTTTTGCTTTTTGTGATAAAGGAGAAAGAAACTATAAAAGTCCTTCTAAACAATTTCTAAATAATTATATAGAATCAAAAAGACATCTCAATGAAAAAGAAATTGAAGAAAAGAAAATTCTATTTAAGAAATGTGTAGAATTATGTCAACAGGTTTTTGGAGATTTAGCTTTTAGAAGATATTATTTTGGTGACTCGGATTCAAAGGAAGGATATAAAGATTCAAAAATAAATGAAGGTATTTTAGATATTCAACTTTATGGATTTTTTGAATATGATAAAAGAGACATTCTTGGTAAAGAACAAGTAATTAAAGATGCATTTATAGATTTAGTAGCTGGAAATAAAGAATTTATTGAGACTATTGAAATAGGAACTTACAGCACAAATCAAGTTAAAAAAAGAACAGAAATGTGGTTTAGAATTTTAAGAGATATAATTGGTTATCCTAAAAATGATAGAAGGATTTATACATATGAAGAAAAGAAATTTTTGTTTGATAAATTTGAGGGTGTTTGTCAACTTTGTAAAAATAAAATATCTTCAATAGATGATGCACATGTAGACCACATAGAGAGATTTAGCGAAGGTGGAAAAACTACAATCAAAAATGGACAAATAACTCATAGATATTGCAATTTGCATAAGGGATAATTTTGTGCAAAATTTAATTTAAACAAACCAATTGATTTAACGGCCCAAAATTTTCCCAAACATTTAAAAACCTTTCTTAGTTAACTTTAAAAAGCTTACTAAAATGGCAAATATTCAAAGATGTCCTGAATGTAATAGTGTTAATTTAACCCACGACGAAGAAAAGGGGGAATTAATATGTAATGATTGTGGTTTGTTAATTGAAGAAAAAATGGTTGACACGGGAATTGATCTTTCTGGAAAATTTGATAAATCAGAGAAAAAAGGGCGTAGTGGAGCGCCAATGTCAATGCAAAAATTCGACAAAGGACTTACTACAAATGTCGGAGAAATTTCGGATATTTACAAATTAGACACAAAACAAACAAGAAAGTTCTTAAGATTAAAAAAATGGCAAGAAAGAGTTTCTACAAGCATTGAAAGAAATTTAAGATTGGCGATGGCTGAACTTAGAAGAGTATCGAGTTTCTTAAATTTACCAAATGTCGTCGGAGATGAAGCAGCAAGAATTTATAATTACGTTTTACAAAGAGGATTTGTTCGTGGACGAAGTATGGAATCTGTAATCGCAGCATGTATTTACGCAGCGTGTAGATCATACAACATTCCAAGAACATTAGACGAAATTGCCCAAGCTTCTGACATTGAAAGAAAAGAAATCGGAAGAACATACAGATTTATCATAAGAAGAATGACAATAAAAGTAACTCCGAGTTCGCCAAATGATTATATTTCTAGATTTTCTTCAATATTAAATCTCTCGCCAAAAACTCAAAACCACGCTTTAAGAATTTTAAAAAAAGCAAGTGATGAAGAGTTAACCTCTGGAAGAGGTCCAGCAGGAATAGCAGCTGCAGCATTATATGTCGCAGCGTTGCTAAATGATGAAAAGAAAACTCAAAGAGAAGTTGCAGATGTTGCAGGAATTACAGAAGTTACAATCAGAAATCGATATAAAGAATTAATCGAAAAACTCGGACTTGAAGAAAAAATGAAAATAAGTGAATTAGAAAAAAAGAAAGCCAAGGCCATAAAATAGAATTCTTGAATTAGTTACTACCATAAAAAGACAACATACCGAAAAGTTTATATATTCTTTCTCAATCAAAAATTTATGAAACCAAGACCAATTTATTTTGTAAAAGAAAATAAAATAACTCCTGATGAAGAAGTTCAATTAACTGAAGCTCAAAAGTTAATGGAAATTTTTACAAAATATGCTTCAGATATAAATAATTACACTCTCAGTGAAGAGTTAAACTATGTAGCATAAAATGATTTCTAAAATTTTAACAATAAGTATGATGATTATTTTTTTAGTAACACCTTTAACTTCAGCAATTTACATAGGAGAAGCAGAATCGGAACCTACAATAATCACTTTAACAATTGTAGAATCTGGAGAAGAAAATGAAAATCCTCAAACTCCAAATAAACACAATATAATTAAAAACGAAGACGAAGAATTTGAAAAAAACCTTCGGGAAGTGAAATATTCAGAATGGTCTTGTATTAATAATCGTTTGCAGAGAACAATTAGTTCCCTAAATCATGTTGATTATGAATATGGCCAAGTGTGTGGATTCGAAATTAGCAAAACAAAATCAAATGAAGGAATGTTATTCTTTATTTTAAGTTTATTTTTGATATTATTTATTTTATTAGTTGCAACTTTAATTGCATTAGTTCTTATTAATAGAGATAATTAAAATTAAAGATGGACCTAGAAAAATATCAAACAAGGTTAAGAGAAGATAAGCATTACTTGAATTTAAGCTATCAACTAACAAAGATAGCAAGTGAAGAAGACATGCCTATGATACTCAACATAAAAAGGGGTTTAGAAAGAATAGTACAACAAGATCAAAAAATGATTGAAATGTTAAGAAAAGATGAAAAATTAGAAAATCATCCATTTACAAGGATAAAAAAATATATTGTAAATCTTTTAGGACTAAACAAAAAAAACAATAGAGAATCTTTCAAGGAAATACAAAATTCTGAAGATCAAGAAGCTAAAATGGCTTCCATGTTAATGTATAGGGGTTATAATGAAGAAACTGCAAATCATTTCGCAATGAATCCTAGAAAAATGTTATATGAATATCTCGAATCATTTCGAGAAAAGTATGATTAAATTAATAATAAAATAATTTCAAAATTATTTAGAATTCAAAACACATATTTTCAAAACAAAAACGTTTAAATAATCTATCTATTAAAATCTAATATGGTTAATAAAAAAGACACCATAAATATAAGTAAAAAAAATTTAATCATAATTTCAATAATTTTAGCAGGGGTAATTATAGGAATAATTCTTTATTCACAAAACCCTTCAATATTCAAACAAGACAAGGTTGTTGTAACAGTTAATGGAGAAAAAATAAAACAATCGTCTATAGATTCTATTCAAAAGTTTGCGTTAATTAGAGGACAAGAACTAACCCAACAACAAGCAGTTGAACAAGCAATCTACGAAGAATTATTAGTTCAAAAAGCAGAGTCCCAGGGATATGTTATTACGAAAGAACAAGCTGAAGAAAAATTATCTTTCAAACTTTCTGAAGAAGGATCAAATTTGAATCAGCTAAAAGAAGACTTAAAAAAAGAGGGNTCATCTTATGAAGAGGCAATAGAAATTTACAAAAACCAATTAGAAATGCAAAAATACCTAAATGAAACTATCAAACTTCCTGAAATAAATGAATCCGAAGCAAAAAAATTCTATGACAAAAATAAAGAGCAACTTGGTGGAGATAAAGCTCTTTCTTATGAAGAGATGAAAAACCAAATAATAGGATATCTAACCTTAATTGAACAACAAAAAGAAATTTCAAAATTAATTGGCGACTTAAGAGCCGAAGCAAATATTGAATATAAATAATTCTAAATTAATTAAATAATGTGCAAGCAACGGAATATGTCCTATACAAAACCGAAAAACTACTTCTCACTTCATTTGAAAATAATATAACTTCAAAATCGTCCATGATAAATTTCTCCGTCGAGAAATTAAATAAACCGATAAAATTTACCCCATTAATAATTTTTCTCAGTGAAGAGCCTTAACAAAGTCTGGCTCGTAGCAATAAAGATTTGCGAAGCAAAAAATTTTACAACTAAAAAAGATATAACCTATATAAGTATTAGATAGCAAGTTTTTTAAGTAATCTAAATTTCTCCATTCTAAGCGGGAGTGCCGGAGTGGTCAAACGGGACAGACTCAAGATCTGTTAGCTTAGTGCTTACGAAGGTTCGAATCCTTTCTCCCGCATTTATAATCTTTAGATTATAATTCTGATAAGATTCGAACCGAAAGGTTTGTGTTCAACTTGTTTGAACGCAGCGAGGATTTCATATCCGACGCCGAATCCTTTCTCCCGCATAAAATAAGGGAGATTGAAAATTATAAAGAATTTGATTTCTCCCGCATAATTGATTTGAACCTTAGGTTTGTGTTTTGAAGGAAATAATTAAGCTAAGTTAGAATTAGTTTGATAAAATTGATAATAATTAATTACGTTGTTATAATAATTCTCATTAGATAGCATACACAAATTAGAATCAAGAGATTTTGAAGGACATTGTTTTTTAGTAGCAGATGGACCAAGATTATATGAAGAAGCTAAAACATCTTTATCCCTAAAACCATAAACCTCTTCTAAACATTTTAAATAACAAGCTCCTACTCTTACATTATTTTTAATGTCTTCATCAGAAGGATTATTAACATTATTCCATCCATTTAAATTTGAAGCATCACAAACAGTTGTAAATTTTCCCTCACAATTTCCACTAATCACATCATTATAAGCTGTATCTCTAACCTGCATTAAACCATAATCATTATCTCTACCTAATGCATTTGGATTCCAACTATTATCACTTTCCTGCCTGATTATAGCTCTCAAAAAATCATAGTCAACACCAACTTCATTAGAGACAGTTAAAACTATTGGACTATATCTTCTCTCTTCAGCACTAATGCTCAATCCAGTATTTGAATTATAAATTACAGGGACAATCTCTGAACCAGTATCACTTTCTGAAAAAAATTCTCCAATATCAATCTTAGTTTTATCAATAATCGNTATATGAAAATGATAACCATCTCGATTCAACATTGGGATTCTCCTGTCATATATCAATTCATTCCCTTCTTCCCCATATAAAATTGAAATAGCATTACTTGGAAAACCATATTTACTTTCAAAATCATCAGCAGGAGATAAAGAAACATCTCTACCCAACAAAGATAAAATAATAGTTATAAATCTCCCGTTAGAATTAAGACTATTTTCACTATCTAACCACTCGTCTGCAAAAGTTTTAGCTACTTGATTATCATCTAAATCAAAAGCCAACCCTTCATAATGAGCAGAATTAGCACCATGTCCTTCATCTTCAGCAGCCCCTGTTAATTGTAATCCCTTATTACTTTTTCCAATTTGATAAATCACAAAAATAGTTTCATCTTGCAAACCAGCTAAACAAGTTCCAATGCAAGTATTTCCAGAAACTTGAAAATAATCAAGGCTAGTACATTCAAACCTTTCAAGACTAGAACAAATACTTATTCCCACATCGTTAAATAATTTTTTTATCTCTCCTTCTGAAAGTGGTCTATTATCATTTGTCAAATCTCCTGTATTTCCTCCAGTCGTCCCAGTTTCTTTTGTTGGAGATTCAGTTTCTTCGGGAGTAGTTTTTGTTCCTCTAAATTCTTTCCAAGCCAGTTTAGCTAAAACTGCATTAACTTCCGCATGCAATAAATCAACAGCTACTTGTTGTTCAAAATTCAATCCCTTATTTTTTAATAAATTAATTTTTGCGATTAAAACATCTCCAAGAGGTTTAGCTTCATTAAGAGGTTTATTATTTAATTCTTTAACTTCTGATTTAAGTTCTGAAATTTCAGAAGGTTCAACTAATACGAAATCCGCTTGCTCTTTTTGTATATTTTCAGCAACTAAATTATCTAAAATAGTTGTAGAAATTTTATTCCCAGGAGTTATCGCCCTATTTACACTTTCACTATCCAACCAACATCCTATTTTTACATCCCCACAAGTTCCAACTTTCATAAAGCGATTTTCATCATTTCCTAATCCAGGATTTTCCGTGCTACAAATTCTGATAATTCCTCTTTCATAAATTTTAGGCATAGTTGCATCTTCAACACCACTTTGCAAATTAGGATTTACCAACGACAAAGCACTACCGCCTTGCACAACAGAAGTCCCAGAAATACATTCTTGTTCACTATCAATATTTCCTTCTTCTAATTGACTTGCTACATATTTATCTCTTACATAATTCAAAGCAAAAGATGTCGAGACCTGTTTGAAACCACATTTTTCATCAAAATTAGTTCTAATACACAATTCTCTATATCCTGAAGGTGCTGTGAAATCCCTTGTTTCATCGGCATAACCTCCTTTCGAAATAAAACCAGTATCAACAACTAAATTACCTGAGCTCTGATAAAATGAACTACCCTCGGGAGTTTTCAAATAAATCATATACTGCGTTCCAATATCATTGCCTGCAAAAATATGATAAAATACTTTGTAATGTGAAATTGCAGGAGTTACAGCGTCGCTTCCAGGAATTTCATCGAACCAAGCGCTGTATTGTGCAGGAGAATCTGGTTCTATTAATGTCTTGAATTTATTAGGATAACGGGTAGAAACAAAACCTTTACAAATTTGAGTTCCAACTTCAGCGGTCGAACGAACATTATACGCTTTAAACGCATTCTCTCCATAACTCTGTTTGAAATAATTAATACTCTTTTGCATATTTTCCCACGCAGATTGCACATTCAAATATTCTCCTCCACCCCGAGTTCCCTGCCCAGTAAATCCCTCTAAAAGTTTAGGGATTAAAACATTAACCGCCGGAGAAATTTGTTTCCAGAAAAATTCACACTGATAAATCGCAGTAATCTCATCGCAAATTCCAACATACCTTCCGCTATCAATACTCTCCTGCAAACAATCTCTTGACGCGCGAAGAATCGAAACATAATTATCAACTCCTGCCTGAACACCAGTAAGACAAACAGGAACAGCAATTCCTTCCTTAACATTTGGTAAACACATTAATGCACTTCCAATAATTCCAGTTTGCACAACATTATCAACATAATATTTTCCTCCCAAATTACATCGAGATGAAGGACATAAAACAGGGTCACAAACATTGAACAAAATTTTACAATCTTTTGGTGACATAAAATTTTGACATTGCAATTCCGGAACATTCGCTTGAGGGTCACCGACATCAAAATTATATTTTTCAATTTTAATTTTTTTAGAACCATATTGGGAAGATGCGCTTTCCAAAGCATTTAATCCTCGAGAAATAATTGTTTTAGCTTCATCATCATTTAATCCAGGGAATCTATCTCGTGTCTGACCAGTAAAGGAATTTATCTGTTGACAAATATCATCTCCAATTCCAGAATTAAATTCTTCTCTTCCATTTTCACCAACATTACAAACCCAAAAACTACTAACTCTTCCAGAATCTTCAAAAGTTTTTGTATTTCCAAAAACAGGCAGAGTTTGTCTTGTCGCACTATACCATCCTTTATCGACGTCAAAAGGAACAACAGCAGGCATTCCTTTGTAAGGTTCTGTTTCATAATATCGAACTAAAGGATTTTCATATTTATTTGAATAAGTGCTTGAAGAAAATTTAATAAATTGCCCACCAGTTCTTTCTAAAATAGTTGTGTATACATTATTCTCCTTAGTTAATTCTCCTCCTCCATCTGCATCATAAATTTTATCTAAAGAATATTGATTCTCATTTAGTTTGTTTAAGGCAACTATGTAATCTTTCCCATCTACTTTAACCGGTTCAAATGGAGTTGCAAGGTCCAAATTATATTTATTATCCTTATCAGCAATTCCTCCGCTGTAACTTACTGCTCTCGCTTTAGAATTCTCACTAGAAAAGAATTGAACACTATCCCCTCCCCAAACCAATCCATTTGAAAGAAGTTTATCAGAATAATCACTTGTAACCTTAGAATTAATAATTGAAGATTTTGCTTGAGATAAATCATCATAAAGATTTTCATTCAAAACTTTTTTCAAATCATCATCTTGCAATTCGGTCTGCGCACGCAAATTCAAATCAATTCTTCTGAGAGTTTCGTAATCACTAACTCCTTCCAAAGCATCACTAACCTTTACCTTATTTCCTTTCTCATCTAAAATTTCTTGAGACCCATAATTTGTTTCTACTTTAGTTTTATATTTTTCAAATGCAGATTCATAATCAAATACTTTTCCTCCTAAAAATCCATTTGATTTTCCTTCAAATTCTTTATCATTTAGTTTAATCTCATTTTGTTGTTTTTCAATTAGTAAGGTCATTGCATTAACATCTTGTTCTATTGCACCAGAATTTGCTGAAAAACAATGGTCTAAAGAATTGTATCCTTGTTTAGCATAATCAACACATTTATCGTTCCATTTTTCTTGCATTACCATTGTTCTTGCAATAGCTTTTCCTCCAAGATTGCTAAATAAATTTTTAACTTGTAATGCTGCGCTCGTCGCGAAACACGCTGTCTTAAATCCTTTCACAACGCTATTCAAAGATTCCGAAATACTTTCCCATTTTTCTATACTCTTATTTAACTTTTCAATTCTCTCTGCAGCTTTTTCAGGAGATAATTGGATTGCTCTCTTTTCAATACCAACACCATAAGAAAAATTAGTAACACCTCCAACATGCCGATTAATTGGATTCAAACGAATCTTTGCCATTTTTTCAATTTTAATTTCAAGAACTTCTACATTCATAAGACATACAGGTTTATGTTGGCTAACTGGAATAGTTTCACTTTGCTGAATTGAAGTTCCTACATCATTAACACAATTTCCTTTCAACTTAACACCTGTTTCATCAAAACTCTCAACTTGAATACTTGACTTTCCTTTTTCTGGTGAAATAAGATATTCTCCATCATCATAAATGAATTTAATTTCATTATCTAATTTAATTTTAACATAATTTTCCTCTTTATTTACAGGATTAACATTTTTCAAACTAACAACATGTTGCACTCCATCAAATTCGAAAATATGTTCTGCATTATCGCGATTAAAAATTAAATTTCTACTCTCAATAGAATTATAATTTCCATTAGTATTCAATTGTTCAACTAATTCATTATAAGTTTTATCTTTATGAACTTCTTCTGATAATTTAATTGCATCTCGTAATGCTTTTTCTCCTGCAAAAATTATTTTTTCATTATTGTCTTGAATTGTATAAGCCTCATTAGCATCGTAAGTATCTTCAACTTCTTTATAAGAATTAATCGCATTTTGAAAATATTTCTCAAAATCAACATTGCCTGTATTCAAATCTTCAATATTTTGAAAAGAATTAAATTTAATCTCTTTTCCATAAATAGAGTCAGTTCCTCTCATATCTAAAATTTGATAATCACGATTAGTTTGTCCAACAGTTCCTTTACTAATTTTATCCATTATTCCAGAATCTAAATTTTCATTTTCAGATATAACAATAAAAGCTGTTCCTATTTTATCATCAATTAAATACCTCCCAACTCCTGAAAGATAAATTTGTTTTGTTGGTTTACCATCTTCCTCAAAATTAAATAAAACATCTCCTACACTATAAAATTTAGTTTCTTGATTTTTAATATCTAATTGCACATCACGAGTTTTCAAATTCAAATTTATTTTTTCATTTTTACAAACGACATCAACATTTCCAACATCTCCTCCAACTGCTTCAATTTTTCCGACTTTACATAAACCATCAGCAAATTCTTCCCCTTGATAAACTTCATATTCATCGTAGTCAAATAAAATTGTTGCCTTAGGTTGAGGTTTTTTTGATTCCAAATAACTCACAGAATAACCTGCATTGCACTGGAATCCTGATAAATATCTTTCTGAAGATGTCTCTCCTTTAGCGACGACAAAACTATCTACTCGTGTATTAACATCTGAATAGATTCCAATAGTTATTTTATCTCCGTCAATTTTTTCCAATCTGGCGTATCCATTCCCATCAAAAAAACTATATTCAAGATAATCTTGTCTCCATTGTTCATCAGTTAATACCGGAAGAAATTTATTTTGCAAACCAAAACCAAAAGCGTTAGTCGCGTCATATTTAATTCGTGCGCTAATTGTTCCATTAAGAAATTCAGGCATATCTCTTTCAGCCATTCCACCTTGCACAAGAATAATTGCATAACCAATATTTTCTACCGTCGCAAATCCCTGTCTTTGATTAAATACTGGCTTCAACGCACTTTTAGGCCTTTGATAACTAATTCCTAAAATTCCCGCAGGTTTAACGCCTTCCGGAATTAAAACAATATTCTGGATAGAACTTGTATCAATTGTAGGATTAACTTGAATAGCTTGTAGCTGACAAAATACTGGAACATTTTGCTCTGCCAATAAATCACTCCGAACAACTCCAGGAGTGCAACCACTGGGTGCAATTTGAATAATAAAATCTTGTCTTTCTTGACAAATTTGGAAAGA
>C687J35174_10005761_pt1 | contig 16250 bp, 16 predicted proteins | sample RifCSPhighO2_01_FD_35174 | JGI IMG/M metagenome (IMG submission 35174) | reverse complement strand
CCTTAAATAATTTTCAATCTTTCTTGAATAGTTAATTCCATTTATTAATTTAGGCATAAAAAATTCAACACCCAACCAAGGAATTCTATAAAATTCATATTCTTCATTCTTATCTATACTAAGGCCCTTCTCATTCATAAAATCAATAAGATCATCGATACCATAAGCAACCGAATCTATAATATTTGTTGCGATTGAAATTGGTGCAAGCCCTGGAAAAACAGGGACTATAATAGACACAGAATCATTCAAAAGATTGGTAAGGGTTTTTATCTGATTAAAAGAGTAATCTCCAATATATTCAATTCCAGGGATGTTTAGAACCTTGCCTTCAAAATCAAAAGTTGGAGCACCCCCTAAAGAACCTGCATATAAATCTCCGATCTGGTTTGAGGCGTTCAAAATTTGCAATATTAAATCAAGTGAAATATCTAATTCAGAATTACTCCCTGCAAAAGCAGGAAGATAACCTTCCTTAAACCCTGAAACAAAAACATCCCCATTTACATCACAATAAGCACGAACATCTAAATCTCTCAGGGAAGAGTGAATTGTAATATTAGAACTTATAATATTAGAATAAAAAGTTAAAGAGTTACCATTTAATCTGCTTTGAAGAGTTTCAAAATTTCCATGTTCATCATCATGAAATTCTACACTGGGCATACCTTCCCTAGAAGAAACTGGGTTCTTGCCACACCCTGCAGGGGACAACCCCAAAACACTCCCAAAGGCACAAAGACCAACAAGTTTAGAAAAACGTCTTCTGCTTATCCTATTCATACAAAAACAAATAGTGAAGATAATATATAAAACTTACTCAAGAACCTCCAAAACCCTAGCATCAACCCTGCTCTTTCCACCTGAAGGTTTTGATAATACTTCATTGCAAACCAAGCATTTAACCTCGCTTGAAGATTTTCCAAATATTATCTGTTCATTCTTGCATTTAGCACATCTTACTTTTACAAATTTTGATGTAGTTTCCTTTCCCATTTTATTCAAACACAACCTTCTTGGCCCTTATCCCCTTACCTGACAAGGATATCTTTTTACATACTGAGCATGAATACTTAAAAACAGCTTTCTTTGAAACTTTTGCACCAGTTCTCTTGAACTTTGAAATTGCTGGCTTTGAATATTTTCCAAGATTACCATAACCTCTTCTTCCTCCTCTAGCCCTAATTCTTTTTGTACTTCCGTGGGATAATGGATGAGTGGCACTTCTTCCTTTCTCTTTAGCTAAAGCCACTTTGTGCTCGGTATTCTTCTTGCAATGTTTACAATACATATTTTTCTTTTTTGGTGCATTCATATCTTTTCCACTCTTGAAGTTTTAATCAACAAATCAGATATCTCATCTGGCAAATTTGAAACATCATGCTCCTCAAACGGCCCATAAACAAAGCCGTTCTCACCTTTAAACTTTGGAACAGCACTTATAAACCTTACTAAAGTCTTATTTTGAACATCGCTTTTTATTGTTTTCGGTTTAGTGATTTCAGGGGACCTCCCATTCAACAAACTATCTAAAACACCACCTCTGTATAAACTCATAACTTCTGCAATGCTTTTATAAAATTCTTTCTCCACACTCAGAAGATTACTATAATCACCATTTGCACCCACCCTTGATGATGCCAATGCTAAATTAATTACCTTAGATTCCCTTTTTTCATACAAGTCTCTAAGAATTCTGTTTATCTCATTAAGTTGCTTCTTAGTTTTCTGAACTTCCTGAGAAGAAAATATGTTATCCTTGCTTTTCTGAGACTCGAGAATCGCCTTCTTATCTTTAACATAATTAAGAACATCATTGTAAAAGTTATCATCAAGCTTCTGAATTTCATTCCTTGTCTTTTCTCTTCTTAATAATTCATACAGAGTTTCATAGGTAATCAAAACATCAACCATATTCTTTCTAAAGATGAGGTGCTATTAAACATATCCAAAATCTTTTATATAGATTGAAATATCTAAATGGTAATGAAATTAAAAATTTACCTCTTCAGGCATGGTCAGACTAATTTTAATGAGAATAAAAGGTTCACGGGCTGGAAAAATTCTAAATTAACAAAAACAGGGATAAATCAAGCAAAGATAATTGCAGAAAAACTGAAAAACAAGAAAATAGACATTGCATATCAGACAAGATTATCAAGATCGAAAGATACGCTTAAACATGTTCTTAAGTATCATCCGGAATGCAAAAAAATAGTAACTGATGATAGGATGATAGAACGTTCTTATGGGGATCTCCAAGGGAAATATCATAAAACAATTACAGAAAAGTACGGAAAAAAACAATTTGATATATGGCACAGGTCATATAATTCTTCTCCACCAAATGGGGAATCAATAAAGGATATCGAAAGTAGAGTCAAATATTTTATCAGAGATTTAATTAAGTTCATGAAAAAAAACAAAGTAAATGTTGCAATCTCGGCTCATGGAAATTCAATGAGGCCTTTTAGAAAGCATTTCGAAAAATTCTCAGTAAAAAAAATGATGGAACTTGAAAATCCTTATGACAAATATTTTGAGTATACCNTNGAAGCTTAAAACCACTTGCCCAATCCTTCTTGTTTTTCTTTCTCTCTTCCAAAAATACTTTCAATCATCATCTTTGTCAACTCTAATGTCTGCTGTAAATAGGGGGATAAATTAAATTTCTCGGCCAAACTCAAACTAGGTTCCAGATATTTTATTATTGAACCCTCAGAAACTGTAAAAATAATCTTTCCACCACATTTGAGGCAATTGCCAATTAAAGGAGGTCTTCGATATTTTGTATTACAACTGACACATCTGAATTCTTGCTGTGAAAACTTTCTCAAATTTCCTTTTATATCTCTCAAAAAATGTCTGTCAACGACAAGTCTTGCAACATCATCTTCATCTGCAGCTCTTATTTTTTGTGACAATTCCATCTGCCCCAATACTTTCTCTTCCATAGTGGGTAACAACTTGTAGGCAGAAAACCTAACGCCTAAATTCAAATCAGAAGTGTTGTGTGTAAACATATATCCATTATCTTCATTGTCCTTCCCCAACCTATCCCTAACTCTTTCTATTTTTACATCCCAAGGATATTTATACTGCTCAGCAGCCTCATATAATTCAAGAGGATATTCCTTAACAACATCCATATTAAAGACCATATCGTCAACTTCACTCGGAATCAAAAAGGGAGTAAGAACTAAAGGGGTGTCTTGTCTCGCTCCTCTGTGGGAGGGTAAATACTTTCTCGAAAAATTAAGTAAAGAATCCATTAATAGTATAATTGCAACCTCATCACCATCGCAGTCTCTTCTGACTGCGCAATGCATAAGAGGATGAGCATAAAATCCTTGCGTCTTGGAAAACCCAATCACTCTACAAACAGTACCTGCAGAAATATGTGGTGCGAGAGCAACAACTAAATGACCAGTAATATCATCTTTATTTTTAAGGTTGTAATATTTAGGTAATTTGTAAAATTTATCTAACAATGCATCAATAAAATTTGCAGTTCTAAATAAAATTTCATCACATCCCTCCTCGGGACGGTCTTTAAAACCAGGAAGTACAACATCTTGTGGTTTTATTTCTAAAATCTGATTCTCATCAATTAAATCATTTCCATATATATCTTTTTCATAACCCATACTCTTTAATTTCTCAACCAAGGTTCGAATCTCTTTTGGTTTAAAGTGNGTTAGAGGTAGTTCAGTCATATCGTACCTAGTTGTTCCATCNTTGTTAACCTGAATTCCATAAGTTGCCCTTAAAATACCTTTAATCAAATTTTCAGGGGTATGATCTGCGCTACTTGTTCCTCTAACTCCTTTAATAAGATTAGGATAACTCGCAGTTCCAAGTATATTTAAACAATGATTAAAATATTCCTCAATTTCTAAATTCATATTCTCATATAAAATTCCTTCAGAACCTTTAACATATTTCCCTGCAACCTTAGAATATTTTTCTGTTTTGTTCCCACATCTTATGCAGTATGGATAAATGGTCTTAAAATCACAAGTTTCACATTTGTAAATTGAAAACTGCGCATTTATTTTAGATCTTTCCAGAGAAAAATTAAAACTTCTCAATCTCCCACCTTCTTCCCCAACAGGAAACAAAACGTGGGGGCTGCCAGTCAATTTTCTTATCTTGGCTTTTTCAGGTCTNCCCATTCTTGAACCAATAAAAGTTCCATTTTTNTCTCTAATTTTAACTTTGATATTATTATTGATTATCTCAAGAACATCATCCTTGTCTAATTCAATGTCATTGTAATTTAATTGAAAAAGAAATGACTTCGCAACATCTTCCTCAATGATAACAAATTCATTGTTAACATTTTTGTGTTCAACGCCCAATAATTCCAATGCCCTTTTTGCATCTTTATCCTCTATATCTTTAACTATATCATAAGAATAAGGCAGAACAATCTTATCATCTTTAACGGAGCCTTTGTCAATCCAATCCAACAAGTTCTTCAGCATATCTTTGCTTATGCTCTTCCAATGAAATGTATATTTTGGATGCAATGGAATTTTTAATTTCTCAGAAATAATTCTTGCTTCATCAAAACTAATTTTAAAATTAAAATTATTTAGCAATTCAACATAAATGAGTTCATTCAATCCAGTTTTATTGCTGAAATCTTTTCCATCTTTTATTTTCTCCTTTAACTCAAGCAACCACCATTCTTCACAGTATCCTGCAGGAATTAAGATGTGTCCTCTGTCTAAAAAATCACCATAAGGAATAAGGGCATCCCCTAAATAGATTATTTCTTCAATGTCATTCACATGTTTTTTTGCATCTTCATAAGTGTCAATACATTTGACTGAGCCATCCTTAAGTTTTATTATTGGTCCTTCAATGGAATCACATGATCCCACTACAGTACCTTTGCTTGGCCTCTCCCATTTTAACTGGGTTCCAATTGCAATATACTCCTTCAGAACAACCATCGTCGCTGGATGAATGGCAGTTCCGCTCAGACCAGTATTTCTTCCACGACCATATCTAAGTCTAAAAGCTCCATTCCTTAAAGGATGCCCTAAAACAGGTCGTCCCGCAACTATATCAGAAACATAAGTGAAGTCTGGCTTTATTTTTTCATCGCTTTTATCATCTTTTTTATTTCTTGCCTTGATATTTTTTTGTAATTTTAAAAATTCTTCAAGGAAAAACCAGTCATCCATATTCATTTCTTTGCCCCATTTGCCTATCTGCTTCCACAACTTTGGAGATTTTTGAGTCAAACCCTCTCCAATAGTCAAGCAAACACCACTTCTCAGTTTGTTAGTATTAACTCTGTCTAAATCTTTATAGTTAGAAACATCAAATTTTTCACTTGGCTCTCCCTCTATTTGAATAGGAATACGCGACATAAAAAATTCTATTTCTTCCTGACTGGGAAAGTACTGCAAATTAGTTATTCTTTCATGATAATCAAGTATCTCAGTCATATATCTCTTAACCTCGAGCTCGGTGGGATCATATTTAGCATAACCCATTTTTTTCCTTACATAATCTGCTATAAGGACTGAAATGCTTGCTCCGGTGCCCCCTGCACTTCTTATTGGTCCAGAGAAAAAAATTGCAAAATAGTCCTCACCTTTCAAAGTTTTCCTTATCTCTAATTTTGTAAAACCCTCTAAAGGGCTTGAAACAACGCCATTGGTAACATAAGCTATTCCAACTCTTATTCCAACCTCCATTGCCTCTCTCTTATCTTTAAACTTGCAAAATTTTTCTTGTGCAACTTCCAAAGAAATTTCAAATGCAACTCTCCAATCAAGCTTGCCAAACTTATTCTCAAGTTCCATAATTCTACTTGGGATACCTGCATCTTTAATTTGAGGTGCAACNGAACTCACGAGACCTTCAACCCTTTCAGCCATATTTTTAGCTAAAGGAATTTCAACAATATTAGAGGGGTCAAAACCTCTTGCTCTAGCCTGATTAGCCACATCATAAGCGTGATTAACTTCTCTCTCAATCAAATCAAGATATTCCTTAATCATTTTTGAAATTCAAAATTTGAACCTCTCTTGTTCTCAAATTGACAACAACAACTTTTGCTGGATCGGGAACAATCCCCCTCTTCTCTTGATCTTCTGTCTGCTCTGTCCAACAGCCTGCACCAATAAGAGTAACGCCCCTGTAATTTAATGCAGTTGTTTTATGAATATGTCCCGACAGGTAAATATCTGGAATTTTATCAATCACCAAATGATCCTCTTCAACATCAGGGATATACTGGATTGTATTATGTGTTGGCCCCAGATGCCTTGCACGAATATTATGTTTCATAATCAAGTCAGCTCTGTCAAGTCTTCCATTTATTCTTATACTCTCGACAGTATCCGCCAAAAAGGGGTAACTTGATCCATGATACATTAAAATATTAAAACCATCAAAACTCTCCGAAGATAAAATATTAATTGTTGATGGATTAGTTAATAAAGTAACAGTGCCTAAATCATAAAGCGCCTTTGCAAATTTCTCATCTATTCGAGGTTGTGGTTCTGCAAGACGAATTGAATCATGATTTCCTCCAATCGAAACAATCTTTATATCTTTTCTAATCAAACTTAAGTACTCTGATAATTTTTTATACTGCTCTCGAACATCTTTTATAACCAAATCATTTTCCTGTCCNGGATATATCCCTACACCTTCAACCAAATCTCCTCCAAAAATCAAATACCTCACATCTTTTGATATTTCTTTTTGTAAATTATCNCCATAATCTCCATTTAACCATTTTATAAAATTTAAAAATTCCTCTTCAAGGAACATTTTACTTCCAACATGCAAATCTGTAGTAAACACCACATAACAATCTTTGTCAAATTTTTTCATAACATTGCTGGAAGGGATATCAGGCCATATAATATTATTAACAAAAATAACCTCCCCTGAACCATTTCCCACAATCCCTATTACTTGATCATGAACTAAATCCAAAGATTCTTCATAAACCTCTTTCTTGGCCTTGGAGATTATACATTTTATTTTCCCGGACAAATCCTCAATGTCTAAAATTATGTTTCCATTCTTGGTGGTATTAATTCCATTTATCAAACCAATAATTGCTGCTTCTTCATTATCATTTTTATTAAGAACTCTGTTGATTGATATTACATTTTTTAATTCAGGCCGATTTATTAATATTTTTTTAAGAGATTCATACCTTGCTTTAAAATAAGAAACAAAATCTGATACCTCTCTTTTTTTGATATTTTCTTTATACTCCTTAACTATAATTATTTCATTCATAAATTCTTCATTATGCTCTAATTTCAGCCTTGGTTCTATTTTTACACTTTCCATAACCAAATCAACTTTTGTTTTAATTTTCTCATCAGATTTATATTTTATAATATCAATAAATGTATTATAATTCTCCGCGTCTTTTTTCTTTTCAAACTCAACCCTTGATCTTTCAAATTCTCTCCAGTTAATCCCTTCTGGAAGATAATTTAGAGATGTGATAAAATCATTGTTTATTACTATTGGTTTTTCTTTTAAGGAATCAAGCTTATTTAAAATTTCATCATCTATCTCAACATTCAAATCTGGGCTAACTAAATACCCTCTTTTTAATAAAGCTGAAAAACTCATAATCCTAATCCTTCTTTAAGAACATCTTTTATTTTTGGTAACGTTGAAGAAGGAATAGCCAGGCTAATCTGACGTGTTCTGCCATACCTCCCTTTTGAAATAACCTTTGCATTTATCAACCCAAGCATATCAAGTTCTGCAACAATGTCNGACACNCTNCTTTGTGTAAGTGGTTTNAATCCCACCATGCTGCATATTTTTGAATAGTCTTCATAAATATCCCCTGTAAAAATAAGCTTGTCAGAACCATTATAACCTAAAATTGAATAAAGAGTTATTTGAAATTGTTTTGGTTGTGTTTTTATAATATCTAACACCCTATCTTTTTCTATTTTATTCTCTGCCTTGTCAATATAATCTATTGAAATTTCCATCTGGCTGTCACGCTCTGCTAATTCACCCGCAACCCTCAATAATTCAAGTGCCCTTCTTGCGTCACCATGCTCTCTTGCAGCATAAGCCGCACACTTTTCAATAACCCCTTCTTGAATTGAACTATCCAAGAAAGCAATTTTGGATCTTTCCCTTAAAATATCTTGAAGCTGTAATGCATTATAAGGTGGAAAAACAACCTCCTCCTCGCTTAAACTTGACTTAACCCTCGGATCTAAATTATCAGTAAACATAAGGTCATTGCTTATGCCAACTATAGAAATTTGTGAGTTTTTTAACTCTGAATTTAGCCTTGTTAAGTTGTAAAGAATGCCGTCTCCAACTTTATTAACTAGCTGATCAATTTCATCCAAAATTAAAATTAGTAATTGTTTCTTATCATCAATCGACCTTACAAAAATTTTGTAAATCTCATCGGTGGGCAAACCTGTTGCTGGAACTGACTCTCCAAATCCTCTTGCCAGTTGTGCAATCAACCTGTATTCAGTATCCGCAACCTTTTTCAATTTACAATTTAAATAGTAATATTTTACATTGACTTTATTTTTCTTACAAGTTTCATAAATTTCATTAACAACATATTGACCAACACATGTTTTCCCCGTTCCAGTCTTACCATAAATAAAAACATTAGAAGGTTTGTGCATCCTTAAAGAAGGCGCCAAAATCCTTGCAAGCTCTTCTATTTGCTCTTCTCTGTGAGGGATGTTGTCAGGGGTATAATTGCTTTGCAAGCTAAATTTATCTTTAAATAAAGGCTCNCTCTTTAGATAATCATTTAAAAAATTAGAAAGTCCCAACCTCTTCATCTCATTCTCAAACCAATTCATTATTTAAACATTATTATACTCACACCTATATTTCCTGTGCAAAAATATTTTTTAAGTTTAACCCTAAAGTTTCGAGTGGAACTTAGAAGTGGTGATAGCTTATTTTTTATATATATTAAAATATAATAATATAAATATATAATATAATTTAGAAAAATTTATATAGTAAAACAAAAACAAAAAAATAAATTCTTTAAAATTCAATGACTACAAGCCTTGTACTATATAAATAATACAATTTAATTATTTTATAGTAAAAATAAAATTTAATAAAAAATTGAAAAATCAATCAAAACAGCCCTAAAACATCATAATTCCAATGAATTGATATAAATTAAAATTTCCATAAGAAACTTCATTTAAATCTAACTTCCACAAGAAATAATGGTGTGGGGGTAAAACCTGAATTTAAGATAACATAACTGAATAATAACGATTTCAGAATAATAACCTTTAAATATTTAATCTTTCTATACAAACACATGGAAGAAGAAAAAAGACAAAACTCTAGAAAGTTAATAGGGAAAACGATTGTGTCAAAGGCAGGAAAAAGATTCGGAGAAGTTGCGGACATTATGTTTGAAATAAGAACGGGCGAATTAATTTCAGTTGTTTTGAAGAATCCAACTGGTTATGCTGAGGGATTTGAGCTTGAAAAAAACAAAAATAATCAGTTACTAATCCCATTTTCAGCAGTTATAGCATCAGGGGATTTTCTTGTTGTTTCAGAAGAAGACATTGTATAAGTTTTATAAATTCTCTTTTCTTGTTTATTTTCACTTTTCAAAATGAAAGAATTTGATTTTAAGACAACAAAGGAAATAAAAGTCCCAAATCTCATTATAGATCAGATAATAGGGCAGGATAAGGCAGTTAAACTTCTAAAGAAAATAGCAAAACAAAGAAGAAATTTACTGTTAATAGGAAATCCTGGCGTAGGTAAGTCTCTGATTGCACAGGCATTGGCGGAATTGCTTCCAAAAGAAAAATTACAGGATTTGGTTGCATTCAGAAATTTACAGGATGAAAATATTCCTTTGATTAAAGTTTATCCAAAGGGGAAGGCAGAAAAATTATTAATAAAAAGGAAAATTCAGTCGATGTCTTCATTTCGGACGCAGTCTTTCATATTTTTTATATTGGCAATAATTGCAGTGGTATCTCCTTGGTGGATTAGAAAGGAGTATGGAGATATTATGGCTGCGGCATCGTTGATTAGTTCAATGATTTTTCTTGGATTATTAGTTATATTTCTTAATTTAAGTAAGAGAATGAATTTTAATCAGTCAGGGGATGTGCCAAAGATCCTTGTTAATAACTCAAAGATGGAAAGGGCGCCTTTTATAGATGCAACAGGAGCTCACTCAGGCGCGTTGTTTGGAGATGTTTTGCATGATCCTTTGCAATCAGGAGGTTTGGGTACTCCGGCTCATGAAAGACTAATTCCTGGAATGATACACAGGGCAAATAAAGGGGTTTTATTCATAGATGAAATAACAAATTTAAAACCCCAGTCACAACAAGACTTGCTTACAGTTATGCAAGAAAAGAAATTTTCAATAACAGGCCAGTCAGAAAGATCTTCAGGTGCGATGACTAGGTCCGAACCAGTACCGGCAGATTTTATTCTTGTTGCATCAGGGAATCCAGAAACTTTGAAGAGCATGCATCCTGCATTGAGATCAAGGATAAGGGGGTATGGATATGAAGTTTATACAGATTCTGAAATGGATGATAGCCCAGAAAACAGAAGAATGTTGGTTCAGTTTATAGCGCAGGAAGTAAAGAAGGATCAAAAGATACCTCACTTCACAAAAGCAGCAGCAATGGAAATAATAAATGAAGCAAAAAAAAGATCAGGAAGGGCAGGAAAACTAACGTTAAGGTTAAGGGAGCTTGGTGGTTTGATTAGAGCAGCAGGCGATGTTGCACTTGATGAAAAGGCAAAATTTGTTGAGCCAAAACATATTAATACAGCAAAAGAGCTCGCAAGAACTTTGGAACAGCAAATTGCAGATAAGTACATTGAACAGAAAAAAGAATACCAGATTATAACAATCAAAGGAAAGTTAATTGGAAAGGTAAATGGACTGGCAGTTCTTGGTTCTGATAATTATTATTCAGGGATTGTATTACCAATTGAATCTGAAGTTACATATGGGGGAAAGAAGGCAGACTTCATAGCAACAGGGCAGTTGGGAAAGATTGCACAGGAAGCTGTAAAGAACGTTTCAGCAATTATTTTAAAATACTTTGGGGAGGATATCAAGGAAAAGTATGATGTCTTTGTTCAGTTCATCCAGACACATGAAGGGGTAGAAGGAGATTCCGCATCAATTGCAGTTGCAACAGCAATAATTTCAGCGCTTAAAAAAGTCCCAATAAAGCAGGATTATGCAATGACTGGATCATTGTCTGTAAGGGGGGAGGTTCTTGCTGTTGGAGGTGTAACCTCTAAAGTTGAAGCTGCAATAGANGCGGGAATNAAAACTGTGATAATTCCAAAATCAAATGAAAAGGATTTATTGTTGTCGGAAGAGAATAAAGGCAAAGTAAAAATAATTCCTGTTGAAACCATAATGGAAGTTTTGAAGAATGCACTAGACTGGTCCAATCATAAAAATTTATTGAACAAAATAAAAAAAGCTAGCTAACCATCTTCTCATATTGATTATAAACCTCCAAAGTTAGCCCCCATTTAGTTCTTGCAATCTTCTTATTCTTCTTGACCCACTTCAGATTTTCCATTTCATTCAACAACTTCAGGACAAATTCATTGTTGCGTGCAATCTCATCTGCAATCTTGTTGGTAAACAAAGAATTTGGAAAGCTTTCATAAAGAACTCTTAAAATCTCTCCTTTTATTTTATCCTTCTTTTTTTCAGATATTTTACTCATCCATATTATAAAATTTTGATATTTTTAAGAATTACGGCTTATGCGGTTAAAGGAGAAATTACAAACAGTTAAATTTATATAAATTATTAAAGATTCTATAGAAATTAGGAGGGATTTACATGATAGTTAATTTTGTTTTTGATAAAATATCTGCGGAAAAAACAGGAAAGATTGTAGGCAATGTGAATATAAATCATAATTTTAATATAAAAGGTGTTGAAAAGACTGATATCTCCTTTCAAGGTTCTAAACCAGCGTTGAAAATTTTGTTTGATTTTAAAGTGGATTATGAGCCTAAAATAGGCAATATAGAAATGAATGGGCACATTATTTATTATGAAAGTGAAGAGGAGATAAACAAAGTAATGGATTTGTGGAAGAAAGAGAAGAAATTATCTATGGGATTAACAACTTTGGTTGCTAATACTATCTTATCAAAGGCCAATGTTAAAGCATTAATGTTAAGCCAGGAAGTCAACTTACCTCCCCAGATACAATTGCCTAAGGTAACGCCAGCAAAATCTGACAGCAAAAGAAGTGAATATATAGGCTAAAAGAATTTTTTTAATTTTATTTCCTCACCCAGTCTCTTTTCAGCCTCCTCCCAATTACAACCTAATTTTTTCATTATTGTTAGAATCTGAAGCTCTTTGGACATATGTTTAATTTGTTACTCGAATTCATTTATATATATTAATGGGATAAATAATAATTTTTTAAAAATAATCAAAAAATCAAAACTAACCTTATAAGCATAATCATTTTAAAATGATTATTTCTTATAGTGTTCAATCCCCTTTCTTACAACCATCTTATCCTTTAAGTTTAATCTGTTTCCTTTGTAAAGGTAGTATCCGCTTACCAAAAGGACGAAACCCAAAACAAATTGAAACATGTTTGTGCCATTATAACCTATAAAAAGGTTGTAAAAATCACTTATGATCACAACTAAACCCAATGTCATCGATGAATAAGCGCTTAAATAAACCTTATCCGGATGAAAAGTGACCACTATCAAAATAACTAAGGTTAAAATAAGAAATGCAATCATTTGAATGTTGTTGGTGTGAAACGGCTCATTGTCAATCCCCAATAGATACTGACTTATTGACCCTCCTTGGATTATGGCAAGGATTAAAACACTCAGAAAGATAACAAGAAAAACAATATTAGTCTTCAAATCTATCTTTACCACTTAATCACCTCTTTAATAAAATATACTTTTCCTCATATATATTTCTTTTGTTTCTCTTATTATTTCTATTTTTTTTCTTAACAATCTATTTATACTAGCTTTTCTAAAGTATTAATCACATTGTTAACAAGGAAAAAAACATATAGTGAAGAAGAGGTGAAAAGAGCCTTCTCCGAAGTAAAGAAGGACATTTTATTCTTAAAAGAAGAAATAGAATATTTAAAATCAATTATTATTCAGAATAAACCCCAAAATGAAGAAAAAATAGTAAGTTCCACAGGAAATAAAGGGGTGGTTAACCGACACTTTTCCAGGACTTTTCCAGGACTTTTCCAGGACTTTTCCACCATAAATCAGGTAAAAAATGACATAAAACACATTGATAATGAGACAGAAAGGTTCATTAAGTTACTAACTGACAAAGAATATTCTATTTTTATCGTCGTATATCAATTAGAAGAGGAAATGGGAAGACAGGTTACATACAAAGATATTTCTCGACGATTAGTAACATCTCAAAGAACAGTAAATTTTCATATAAATAACCTTATTCTCAAAGGAGCACCAATAAATAAGGAAATAATAAGTGGTAAAGTCTCAGTTTCCATTAATAAAGAGTTTAAGGATCTAAAAATTTTAGATAAAATTCTCACTTCTAGGCACTTAGATGACAAACAAATAAAACTCTCAGATATTATTTTTAAGAGCTAACTCTCATTTTCTGATTTTTATGGCCATTTTAGCCTTTTTATCAAGATAGAATACCTTTCTCCCTCTATCTACATCTCTCATCTCCTTTATTTCTATCAATTTTCTTATGTCATTTACATGTCTTCTAGCTGTCACTACATTTAATTTAAGCTCATTTGCTATAGTCCCATAATCTAGAGGGATATTTGCTCGATTGAATAGCTCTAAAACTATTTTTTGTGAAGGAGTTAATTTGTTTTTTAGCGATTGAACGTTCATGAACGATGAATTTGAACGTTCAAACGATTGAACGTGTTCATGAACACTTGAACGCTGGTTCTCAGAATGATGATATTCAATATGTTGTTCATATATTTTCTTCAAATTTTGAACTTCCTTAATCAATTGTTCAAACGATTGATCATGTTTTGAATGTCTGTCATTAAAATGATATATCCAAGAAGAAACATTCTTCATGTCATCCTTAACTGTCTTAAAAGAATTATGCATAACCTTCTGCAACTGTTCAATATCAGCCTCTTTCTTCTTTCTAAAGAACCAAAAAACCATAATATTAAATATTATTAATTCTTTATAAATTTATGGTTGAATTATTGAATTAAATTGATATGATTAAGACTGTGGTTTTTGATAGAAACAATATGAGTATTACAACAAATAGTAAACTGTTCCTTTATTGAAAATTAAGAGAAATGGTTTTGAAAATCTAAAAGGTAAAAAGGTTAAAGTTACCATTGAACTTTTAGATTAAAAGGTTTAATCATTGACAAAAAGAATAATTCCACCTTTATTTCTTAATAGTAGTTACAAATAGGAAGTTTTATAAATAAAAAATTTCAAATTAAAAATATGGTAATCCATAAAAAAGAACAAAAAGTCATAATATATGATACTTGTGGTCTAATCATAACTTATTGGAGAACTGGTTCATTTTACTTGCCTAAGTCTCTCTATAATGAAGGGATACATGTAGTTACAGCAGGCGTTATTGATGAATTAAGTAATCTCAATTCTGGAAATGGAAGTGTAAAAATTTCAACATATCCCTTATTAAATAAAATTTATAGCGCATGGGCATGTGGGGAATTAACTATAGATGATAAATCAAAAATTGATCAAAAATTGAAAGATAGACTTCCACAAATATTAAGAAATAACTCACCAAAGAAGAACCAAAGGGTAGGAGTTGGGGAAGAGTCAATTATAGCCTCTTTAACAAAAAGATTCAAAAAAAATGAAGTAATTATTGTAACTCAAGATAGTGATGTAGCAAACTTATTGGAGGGGTTAAATCTCACAGAAAGAGTGAAAACAATCAATCCAGAAATACGAATAAATTCTCGAAATACGAATAAAACATGATATTTCATAATTTTCCAAAGACGGTGCATATACTTGGAAGCTCCGAAGTAGATAGGACAGACTTATTTATGGGTTTAGAATCATCTTTGAATTTACTCGCAAATCCAAATCTAAACCTATCGGAAAAAGTAGACGGTTCAAATATAGGAATTTTATATGATGAACATGGAAGCCCCTTATTTCAGCATAGAGGGCAATTTATAACGCCCACAAAAGACATAGAATTTAAGAAGTTAGATGATTGGTATAATCTTCATGAAAATGAATTATTTGATTTGATAACCGACAAATTTATTCTCTTTGGAGAATGGTCATACTATAAACACACAGTTAAATACAATAAATTACATTCATTCTTTTTAGCATTTGATATTTTTAATAAAAGTGAAGAAAGGTTTTTATCCCAAAAGAGACTACAAGAACTCTTGAAAGATACCTCAATACAAACAATAAAGCCATTATATGGTGAAATTGAAATAAAGAATACCTGGGAATTAGAAGAACATTCAAAATATAAGGTATATTTTAGGTATGTTAGTAAATTAATAGCCAAATCAAAATATGGCGATGAAAAAATGGAAGGATTATACTTAAGGGTTGACGATGAAAATTATAATATTACCAGAGCGAAACTAGTTAGACCTAATTTCACCGCAGAAATTAAAAATCATTGGAGAACACAACTATTAAGAGATCCGAAGAAGGCTCCAAAAAATAAATCATTAAATGAGTGTGAAAAAAAGTGGGTGTATTAGATTAAAACTTTTAATCATATCCAAAANATTAAATACCTAAAAATTTTCTTAAANACATGAAAGAGTTNTTGGTTTTTATAATTTCTTTATTAATCCCATTATTATTATATAGGGGAGTATTTATTTTGTCAAGGAATTATACTTCAAAAACAATTGTCAGGCAGAAAACAAGCCTTAATTTTCATCATTCGCACTATGGAATCATTCTGATATTCATTGCATTTTTAATCATGTTTTTCTTTGAAAGATCACTCTTTTCCCTTATATTGTTTGGTTTGGGTTTTGGAGCAATCTTCGATGAATTTACGCCACTCCTGCTGATGAAAACTAACAGGAAAATCGAACTGGATGTTTATAGAAGATCATTCAAAAGCACATTAATTTTATTTATTTTTATTATAATATTGTTGATGGCTCTTTATTTTATCACTAGATATTCTCAGAATCTTCTAGTTTGACTGAAGAGTTAAATTTTAGTAGAAG
>C687J35174_10005758_pt1 | contig 16258 bp, 17 predicted proteins | sample RifCSPhighO2_01_FD_35174 | JGI IMG/M metagenome (IMG submission 35174) | reverse complement strand
CCCGGCGTAATGCCGGGTTTATTTATTGGTTTAGCTCAGAAAGGATTTAGTAATCCCTGCCGCCGCCAAAACCACCACGACCTCCACGGCCGCCGCCAAAACCACCGCCACCACCAGTGCGAGGAGCACGAGGTTGCATCGGTCTGGCTTCGTTAACAACGATAGCCCTGCCGTCCATATCCTGACCGTTGAACATTTCAACAGCCTTTTGGGCCTCTTCGTCCGTTGACATTTCAACGAAACCAAAACCCTTGGATCGACCAGACATCTTGTCAATAATGACAGATGCTGAAACCACATTGCCAGCCTTGGAGAAATGCTCCTTGAGCTGATCATCTGTGGTGCTGTAAGGCAAACTGCCTACATATAACTTGGTTGCCATTTAACTTATGCAAATCTACAAAAATACAGCGAATGCACAAAGCACACGCATAACAAGCAGATTTACACTATTTTAACTGTAGGAAGACCTATTCCAGGGAGCACACAAGCTTACGGTTTCCCTACAGCTGAATGGCTTACACTGAGAACACACACCTACACTATCTATAAGTATAGCAAAATAGGTCACTAAAGTCAAATCAATAGCCAAAGTAAAAACAAAAAAGGCCATTGGCCCTTATTAAATTTATCTCATTTGCGTTTAGTAATAACTGAATAGAAATTCCGCATAACAGTTTGCTGGCCCTCCACCAACCTAGCAAATTCATCTCTGGCCAATAGATCCGCCTCTTTCTGAGAAGGAGCATTAATATAAAACTTTTGGGCATAGTCGAACGGATGCCGTTGATAATTGTATTGATATTTTTTACTCCCTGTACCCACCATCGCAACCTCACGAGAGTCGGGTTCAAAATATTTGAGTATGTTACAAACAAACCACCAAAGAATTAACCACAAGACAAACAGAGAGCCAATTGGCACATCAAACTTTGTTCCAAATGGCAATACAAATACGCCAACAATAAGAAAGACTGCTGCATTTAGCAACATGTGTAGCCTCTATTTTATTTCTTAAAATACTGTTATTAATTATAACACCTATCAAATAATTAGTCAACACAGTTCCTCGTCTCCCAATAAAAAACGGCTTGTTAGCCGCCATTAATTTTTAGCCTACTCTCAATTATTTCTATTGCCTCCTCCAGCTCATGTAGAAGAATCAACTCTCTTTCCGCATAAGGAAGGTAATGTCTTTTGGTCTCTTCGATCTTCCTAAGAATTTTTTCCTGTGGGCAAGTCCATAAGGTTATCATATTATGCAACCTGTCCGGAAGCTTAATCAACCAAAACCTTCTCGGAGCATATGGAAACCTGCTGTGATAAATAAATTCTTGCCTATCTTTGCTTAATCCACTCTTTGTCATTTTCGTAATCCACTCAATATCCAAAGCTACCTGAGGACCAAACTCAGAATCAACCCTATCTATGCTCCATGACGGTATATCTTCAACAATATCATGCAAGATGCCGTCAATTATCAATGTGTAATCTTTTATCCTAAGGTAATCAATCATTATCAGAACAACGGCTCGGATATGCTCAAAATATCTTGTTTCTCCATCGTCCCTATACTTTTCCCTGAAAGCATCTTTTGCATAATTATAAGCCCTCTCAATTGCTTTGTACCGAGGATCACGAGTCGGGAATAATAGTGCTATCCTGGCAAAAAAACTCTCCCGATTCTCGGCCGCCTTCAGAAATGACATCCTCTCAATCATATTTTCTCCCTTGGTAAAATGTCATATACCGCAAAGAGTGCTCTTTTGTTTTAAAAAATACTAACTATACTATAAACCTTAAATAAAATCTGTCAATTTGGCCCAACCTAAGTACCGCCAACAAAAACCGCCCCATTGGGACGGCTCGTCTTTAAGTTTCTATTTACTATTTATTTCTTGCCGGTAATAATAGCCTGCGCCACATTTGCCGGCACCTCATCATAGTGAGAAAACTCCATCGTGTATGTTCCCCTGCCTTGAGTAAGTGATCTGATAGTAGTCGCGTAACCAAACATCTCGGCCAGTGGAACCTTGGCATCAATAACTTTAAGGTTCAGCCCAGCTCGATCAGCCATCTGCTCGATTCTTCCACGACGAGAGCTGAGGTCACCAGTAGCTTCACCAAGAAAATTTTCAGGCACAATAACTTCAACCTTCATTATGGGTTCTAGTAAAATTGGCTTTGCTCGCTTAACACACTCTTGCAAAGCCATAGCAGCCGCAATCTTGAAAGCCATTTCGGATGAGTCAACATCATGATAAGTACCATCATAAAGAGTCACTTTCAAATCAACCAGCTCATATCCAGCAATAACACCCTTGTCCAATGCCTCATTTATACCCTTACTAACAGCCGGTATAAATTCTTGGGGTATGGCACCACTTTTAATAGCATCAACAAACTCAAAGCCCTTGGCTCTTTCCTGAGGTTCAACACGAAGCCACACATGACCGTACTGACCTCGCCCACCAGATTGTTTGATATATTTTCCTTCAGCCTGGGCGGTTTCTTTTATTGTCTCCTTATAGGCAACCTGGGGTCTTCCGACATTGGCGCCAACGCCAAATTCTCGCTTCATGCGGTCAACAATAATATCCAGGTGCAATTCTCCCATTCCGGATATGATCGTCTCCGCAGTTTCTTCATCAGTTTTAATCCTAAAAGTAGGATCTTCATCAGATAGTTTTTTTAGAGCAAGCCCCATTTTTTCTTGGTCGGCCTTAGTTTTGGGCTCAATACGCAACGATATGACCGGCTCAGGGAAAATAATTTTTTCAAGAATAACCTGATCATTGGGATCACAAAGAGTATCCCCGGTCTTGGTTCCTTTTAATCCCACGGCAGCAGCTATTCCTCCGGCGTAAACATCTTTTATTTCCTCACGGTCATTAGCTCGCATAAGCAATACACGTCCGATTCTTTCCTGTTGGCCAGTAGTACTATTCATTACATAAGAACCTGCTGAAATTTTACCTGAGTAGACTCGGAAGAATACAAGTTGCCCGACAAACGGATCCGTTGCAACTTTGAAAGCAAGTGCAGAAAAAGGGTCATCCTCGTTTGAGTTTCTCGTTATCTCCTCCCCGGTTTTGGGATCAATCCCCTTGAAAGAAGGTTTATCATTAGGAGAAGGTAGGTAATCAACAACACCATCAAGCATAAATTGAACTCCCTTATTCTTTAGGGCAGATCCGCAAAAAACAGGAATCAACTTAGTCTCTAGCGTCGCCTTGCGCATTATTTCCTTAAGATTATCCAAAGAAGGTTCCTTGCCATCAAGATAATCCTGCATAGCCACGTCATCGTGCTCGACTATTTTCTCAATAAGTTCGGCCCGAGCTTCTTCGGCTCTCTTTTCCAAATCCTCGGAAGGGATAGGGGCTTCGGTTACATTTTCTCCGTGTGCACCTTCAAAGGTGTAGTATTTCATTTCAAGAAGACTAACAATTCCATGGAATTGATCCTCTTCTCCATCGGGCAGCTGCATCCTAACTGCATTAGGCGAAAGCCTCTCTAATATTGATCTGTATGAACGATCAAAAGACGCTCCCAGACGATCTAACTTGTTTATGAAGCAAAGCCTAGGAACCTTGTAATCATCCGCATAACGCCAATTAGTCTCAGACTGCGGCTCAACACCTGCCACACCGTCAAAAATAACGCAAGCACCATCAAGTACACGCAAAGACCTTTTAACCTCGACTGTGAAATCTATGTGGCCAGGAGTATCTATAATATTGAAACGGTATTCATTCTCCTTAGTTTTAGCCATACCAACCTTGTGCCAATAAGCTGTGACGGCTGCGGCTGTAATTGTAATACCACGCTCTCTCTCCTGTTCCATCCAATCCATTACCGCCTCGCCTTCATGCACTTCGCCTATTTTGTGACTTAATCCAGTATAAAAAAGCACCCTCTCTGAAGTGGTTGTTTTACCGGCATCAATGTGAGCAATGATGCCTATATTTCTTATTTTTTTATTTGGATAGTCCGCCACGTAGTTTTTTATCTTAAATTATGAAACTAAAGCCAAGCTCGGCTCGGGCGAGTGCTCGCCAGCCAAAAGACTCCCGCGTAGCCGACAACTCGAGTTACCAGGCAAAATGAGCAAAAGCCTTATTAGCTTCTGCCATTCTGTGTGTATCCTGCTTCTTCTTGATTGCAGCGCCTGTGTTGTTGTGGGCATTTATTAACTCCACGGCCAATTTTTCACTCATGGGTTTACCCTTTTGGCTTCTGGATGCATCAATTATCCATCTCAGTGCGAGAGCGAGTTTGCGCTCTCCCCTAACCTCATGAGGCACCTGATAGTTAGCACCACCAACGCGCCTAGATCTCAATTCAAGCTGAGGTCCGGCATTTTCTAAGGCTACATTAAATATATCGAGGGCTGGCTTTTTTAACTCCTTTTCGAGTTTATCAAATGCTCCATAAACAATCTTCTCTGCAGTAGATTTCTTGCCGCTATACATTATTTTATTTATCAAAATCGCAACCAAAATAGAATTATATTTATAATCGGGTTCAACAACTATTTTTTTCTTTACTGGTTTTCTCAAAAACTAGAATCTAGAAACTAGAATCTAGAAACTAGAGCATTGCTAGTTACTAGTCCCTAGTCGCTATTTTTACAACTTACGCTTTTGGCTTCTTGGTTCCATACTTACTTCTTCCTCTGCGCCTCTTCTCAACTCCAGATGTATCCAATCTACCTCTTAATATATGGTACTGTACACCCGGCAAATCCTTGACCCTGCCGCCTCGAAGCGTAACAACTGAGTGTTCCTGTAAATTATGACCCTCGCCAGGGATATATGCCGTTACTTCCATGCCATTGGTCAATCTCACGCGGGCAAACTTACGCAAGGCTGAGTTAGGTTTCTTTGGAGTCATCGTGCCGACCTTTATGGCAACACCCCTCTTAAACGGAGAAGGAGAATAGACATTTTTATTCCTTATATTATTTACACCGAAAGACAAAGCCAACGACCTTGTTTTCGCTCTTGTATTGCTTCTTGGTTTCTTAAGTAATTGATTGATTGTAGGCATTAAAGGTTTAAATTAAAAAGGCTTATTGCCCTAGATGCCAACTATAATCCTAAAAAGTAAATAAATCAAGGGGTATATGATTGGGAATATGAAAATGAGAAAAACTATAAATATGAACGTGCTATATCGAACCAAAGCCTCTTTAAAAGCATGAAACCTATTGGGCAGAAAAGTAAGCAGCAACCAGTGTCCGTCAAGGGGCGGTACTGGCATCAAATTAAATATTGCTAAAGCCAAGTTAATAAGAACTACAAAAGAAAGCAGCTGTGGCAGCATAGTTGACTCTAGCGCTGTCGGCAGTAAACGCAGCACCAGACCAAACAACAAAGCTATCATCAAATTAACCAGAGGTCCCGCAATTGCCACCTTGGCTGCTCCATATTTTTTATCTGAAAGATTAGCAGGATTATAGGGGACTGGTTTGGCATAACCAAAAACAAAACCACCCATCCAATAAGTAAAGATTGGCAGCAAAACAGAACCAAAAGGATCCAGGTGCTTTAGAGGATTGAGAGTTATGCGCCCCAAATTCTTTGCCGTATTATCACCCATGCTATGTGCCGCCAAACCATGCGAAAGTTCATGTAATATAACCGAAAACAAAACCACAATAATGTTGAATAAGATTACCAAAAAATCCATAATGTTGTAAAAATATCATCTTTTTGGTATTATGTAAACGATAAATTTCTGGCATTAAGTTTCTGGAATTTATAACACTAACTACCAGATTGCTTTTGCTAGATGCTGATTAAGTGACACGTTGTCCAAAATGTAACAAAAAACCAGTTATGGCTAACAAGCGCAAACTTTTGCGCGGTCATTATAATCCTGTAAATCACTACCGCAAATATCCCAATCTCCAATGGGCTAAGATTGACGGCAAGCGCGTGCGCATCTGCACCTCGTGCATCAAAACACTCGCCAAAATCTAGATGAAACATACAATAGAGACCCGGGGCTTTGGTCTAAGCGAAGAAGAGGTCAAGGCTCACGAGTTACTGAGAAAAGACAGAAAGGCCATGGACATAATGGCTGTTTTTGGTGGACGATATGGGGAGGCAAACATTAAAAATGACCTCGAATATGTAAGAGGCAGAAAGGCAATCTTTGGAAAAGAAAACATCCCTGGAGAGGAGCAATCAAAAAAGTTAGCTGAACTTTTTGAAATGCTTTTCGCAAAGCTCACAGAACTTGAAAACTGGTTAGGCGAGGATGCTTTTATTATGGAGACTTCCGAATATGACGATATATACGCTGGTATTGATATGGTTGTAGAAATTCTTAGAGATGGCGCTTTTTCTCACCTAGGACTCGCCATAGATGTTACATTTAGTGTTGACAAAATTGATAAAAAACTCAAAAGAATAAAAGATGAAATTGTTAACGGGGAGCTCCCCACAGTCAGATACTTTGTTTCAGAGCAAGGAGACTTCAAGGGCGAGCTCAGCAATGTACCTCGAGTTGTGGTTGCCGTTGATAGAAAGACGCTTAGAGAATTGGCTTCCTCATGGCTAGATATAGATTTCTTGAGAAAGAGATTATTTCAAGCGCAAGACCAAAAAACCAAGGACCAATTGAAAACTAGGTTAAGAGAAATTCAGTCAAAACTAGCTAATCATCCCCTACAAATAGAGGTGCTTGATCAAATAGAAATACAACTTAAAACTTTCGCAACCTATGCATCAAGAGAGGCTCAAATTAAAAAAAGTGAAAAATTCACAAACATACTCTCAATAGTCAGAGGTATCAGATCTGGCAAAAAAGAATTAGAAAAAACCCCACAGGCTAAAACATGGCCCAGAGATTCTCTTGCCAATTTAGAAAACGCACTTGACCGAACCTTCCCCTCTGCTATAGAAAACTAAAACTTTCGGGCTATAGTGTATCGGTAACACGCGTGCATGGGGTGCATGAAACGGTGGGTTCGACTCCCACTAGCCCGACATGCTAACAACAGTACATCTTTTAACTGGTGCAGCGCTTGGCAAGCTCACGGGCAATTGGCTTGGAGCAACAGTATTGAGCTATGCACTTCACCATCTTCTAGATTCGATACCTCATTTTAACCCTAGCCCCGTAAAGGGTTACCTCGAGGGACACATAAAAGGCGCTGATATCCGCGACCTGTTTTTAAAATCCTTAGAACCAGTCCTCGCCATAATTGGGACTCTCTATCTAATTTTCTGGAACCCGAGTGAAATAAGGATCTACATGATTTTTGGGGCTATTTTTAGCTGGTTGCCCGATCTTTTTGTATTCATTGACTGGAAATTCAACAAACCATGGGTTAAATTTTTTACAAAAATAGAAAAACGATTCCACAGACACACAAGATTCCTACCCGGTGTTATCTCTCAAATCTTGATATCGGCTTTAGCTCTGTTTATACTACTAAAATAAAATCGCCTCATCGGCGGATTTTATTTTATATATTCTTTTATAAAAATCTACCTTGCACTAGAAACTACACTTTTCTTAAGAGTAGGTTCTTCGTCAATTCTTCTTTGAAATTCCTGATTCAACCCATTCAAAAATGATTCAATTACAATTTTAAGTTTAGCCGGATCAGAAAACATAATCCCTGGCTGTTCCCTGTCATTAGTGTCAACCGATAGAAACTCAACAGGATTTGAAGTCTCACCAGATCCTTCTGAAAACTTGATGACTCCGAGCCTCTTGCCATCTTTCGATATAACAAAACGTGTTGGCTTTATTAACCTATCTACAGCAAACTCAAATCTTTCTTCATTCAAAGCATCATCAAGAGCATCTCTGATTATACCCAGCTTAATATCACGGTCACCGACTTCAGCTTCTAGAATTGCGGAATCCACTTTTTTAATTTCTTCGTGTACCATATTTATAGTAGTTCACTTACTTCTTTTAGCTCATCCCAAATCCCTTCAATCATATCATAGCTCTTAGCTTGTTCAAGAGTTACCCAAGCATACTCCGTCAAATCCCTACAAAGATTCACATCCCCACTTTTGTATTTAGCCCAATATGAAAGGGTAACCACCGGATAGCCATCAGGTCTGACAAAAACAAGATCACAAAGATATTGTGGTTTCTCTATCTCAAGACCAACCTCTTCTTTTACCTCTTTTCTCAGAACCCAATCGACAACATTGTACCACTGTGGGTAACCCGTCTTAAACGGCAACTTGCTATATTCATGATGCACAAGTTTACCGCCAGGCACGGTCCACTTATTTGGAAAAGCTTTTTCATGCGGAGCACGTTTTGCAATTAAAAACTCCGGCGTTTTTATGGTTCGGCCTGGTTCGACTCCGCTCACCATAAATTGCTCACCACCAGAAACCTCTCGGTTTCTGGCAACAATCGCTGTTGCCACAACGAAATGTAAACGTGGGTCTAATTTGTTTTCTTCCTTAGTTTCCAATTTTTTATAAATTTAATGCTTTTGAAATTTGTTTTATCAAAGACACCGCAACTGCCGCTGGTAACAAACTATAAACATCCTCTCCTTTGTGATCTTTAACTGTCCATGGTTCTTCTACCACTTTAACCGTTCCGAAACTCTCCTCATATCTATATGCTGGTGTAATTTCATAATCATCAACATTCTGAGCAGCAGATGAAGCTGGAACAGAGTTGCGCAGAAGAATCTTGGGAACCCCGTTCAAACCCAGAAGCGCCTCCATGACCTTATCATCTGCTTCTATCCTACCTCTGATTGCTTCTATCCCAAGCTCGTCTCCCTCTTTTGGAATCATGACCGCACCGCCACAAGTCACATCGTCACAGACTAGAAAAAACTTTCCAGTTTTATTATCGTAACCGACTTTTTTGGTTCTAAGTAATTTAAGGTTGCGTGGTGTATGACACTTAGGACAAATGACTCGGTATTTCATTCTTTCGTCAATAACAGCATCTGGGACATCGATAAAAGCCAAGAAATCTGGATCATCGCGATAACCCATTATCGAACGGAGGTATAAGGAATAAGAAACCTGGTCAAGACTTCTTGGAAAACCATCAACAAAAACCGCCTTGCGTCCTACTTTTTGTATTTCTCTTTCAACTAGGGCAAGGATTGCTTCTGTAGGCAGAAGTGTTTTGGTATCGCGACCAAGGATTACATTAACCACCTGATCTACATCCAAAAAACCTCTGTATCTTTTTTTCAAAAAATCGACAAGCTCAGTTTTCTTACTTGAATCTTCAAGTTCCTGGTGAGCACTACGCACAACATCTCCTATTGATATGTGGGCCACTCTATCTGCACCAACCGCTTCCATAAAAAGCTTGGTATAAGTTCCCTTACCTGAGTTTTTGCGGCCAAGCAAAATACCTACAAATGTTCCCTTCTGAAGATAGTTCTTTATTTTTTCTATTTCCGGACCGGCCTTATGCTCAAAATATTTATGTCGTTCAATGGGATCCTCTAAAGCAAAGCGGCCGTCTCCAGTTCTAGTTTTAAAAATTGGAAAATCCATAATATTAGCGTTCCGTTTCTATTTTATAATTTAAACCATCAAGAACAAGTTCAATGACTCCGTTGATATCGTTCCTATAATATTTTATATCACGTTCGTTAAACCTCTGCAAAACCGATGGGTGTGGATGACCATAACGGTTATCGGCTCCAACCTGCACAAAGGCAACCTCAGGACTTGCAGCATCAAGTAACTCATTCGTACTTGATGTTTTGGAACCATGATGTGGAACTTTCAAAAAATCTGCATCCATATCAATCCCTCGGATAGCAAGCTCCTTCTCAACTTTTGCCTCTGTATCCCCGGTAAACAATATAGAATTTTCTCCATAAACCAGCCTACTTATTATGGAATTATTATTTGTAGCTGACTGTTCTTTTTCCCTATTCAAAGGATAGATAATTTCCAGATTAACCCCACTTCCCAAATCCACTCTTTGCCCATATTCAGCCTGTAAAACAAGTGCTTCCTTTTTTAAATTATTCCACTTACGATAAACTGCCGAATCATGACTATCTAAAAAGTTCTCAATTATATTGTTGACCTGGTAACGCTCCAATACCTCTATCATGCCGTTTATATGATCGGCATCAGGATGAGTTAAAATAACCAACTCTATCGTCCTGTCGCTTATTGGCATTAACCTGCTTAATTCTTCTATGACCTTACCGTCAGGGCCACCATCGATTAATATTTGATTACCATTAAACTCAATGAGCTGCGAATCACCCTGGCCAACATCAAGAAAATAAACATGCACCAAACCGTCACCACTAGTAACCGCGACAGCAGAATGCCAACTGAAAATTGCAACACAAATAAGAATAGCTAATAAGTACCACTCGGCTTTAGAAACTTTTTTTAATTTTACAGAGGCCGAATCCATCGCTAAATAGGCTATAATTTACTGAACACAAAATCAAATAGTTTGACAAATACAACCCGACAGATATCTTAAAATAAGGCTATGACCAGAGAGGTTCAAAGGTAAATTAAATGCAGCCAAACCAGAAAACTAGTAATTGCCTTGATCCAAAAGCTAGATGGACAAGTTGTGTTGTGTGCAAAAAACCTATCAAAACTTGCCGAGGCAAGCTTGGAGAAATTAACACTTCCAAATGCTCCGAACATCCGGAACAAAGACAAATTATTGGAGGCAGCTGGGTGTGCAGCCATATATGCCTGGGACTCACGACCAGGAATTACTCAAAAAATAAGAAAGAACAAACAAAAGACATTCAATAAATCAAAAACCGAGTTTATCTCGGTTTAATTTTTTTATTAATTTAGAGAAGTTCTAATACATATCTCTTAGCTGAGGTTGAATAACCACCCAATATCGCATCTAGCGCTGCGCTAAATGAGCTGGTTGGGTAGGTAGTCATAAATCGAAGAATCAGAGTAGGGGCCATACCTGCAATCCTGGTTAAATTTTCGGCAATCATAATTTCTATCATTTTTTGCCTCATAGAAATACTATTTACATTCGAAATTGATTCCATTTTAGAAACTATTTCAGAGCGCTCACGGGTAGATGTTTTCTCCAAAATCAAGTCAGCTGCCATCAACACCAAATCGAATCCATGTTCCAAGTTTTTCTGGTTTGCAGAGTTTCTGTTTAGGAGTGACGCTATGGTAGCTGCAGCTTGGTAATCAAGACCAATTAATATCTTCCTGTTTTTTATAAATTGTTGGCTAAAATCATTAAATTTATCGAGCTCTTCGTCTCTAACCAACTCTATCGTAAGACCGCCTGAATCTATTAAACTCTTCAGATTCTTGACATAATTTGGTCTAGGAAAAAAGGCTATTCTTTGAGCAACAAAAGTCCTGAAATTAGTATTCAATACTGCCAATTCCTCATTGCTTATTTTGATTTTACTGTNTTGCTGAACTGAATNGACTTGAGCAAAGCCAAGGACTGATAACAACAAGGTGCCAATCATCAGACGCATAATATTTTAGTCTCTCAATTTTAAGTTGCTGATATGAAAATTATTATAAAAATCGGACAGAGTCAAACATTGAGACCCGAGTCCTTCTCTTTGGCCAACTCTGGCATACCCAGGTTGATAAGATTTGAGTTGTATTTTGAAATTATTGTTCTCTCAATTGAATTAGGATGAAACTCCAATTGTTGGTCACCAAATACCACCCTTCCACCTGGTTGTTTGGTCAGTGGGTTGGACTCTATTCTCCGATACTGGAAACTCCTGGCCCATAGTTCCAGCATATCTCCAAGCCTTGTATTAAAGATCCTCTCGCTCAAATCTTTTAATCTGTTCATCCATCTGTTCCTGAGTTTTTTTGGGATATCGATATTCCACTGATAAACAAAATCAAGGACCCAAGCATTAGCCTTTTTAAAATCCTCCACCAATGTATTTCTCCTTACGTACAAGGGCACTAAATTGCTGTATGTTTGCGCATTATAGATACTCATAAAAGGAATCTTCAAAGAATCATCGCCTATATAATGGTTGAGGCAAATCTTATCAGGAGCAATCCTATCGGATCCCTTGCGACGCATTCCCATAAGATTAGTGATCAAAATCATCATTGTTCTGGCCAGCCACATGCGGCCATGCCTGACAATCACCAAAACATCCAAATCGCTTAGTTCATCTGTATTCTTAATTGCCAGAGAACCAGATGCAAAAATTCCTTCGATGTAAGGAATTGCTCCCATAATTTTGATTGCTTTATTTATTTTTTTAAATTTGGCTTCTGCATTTTTTTCTCTTTTTTTCTTTAACGCAATATTATATCCCCTGCCAAATAAATAGTAATTGCTTCCATCAACACAAACGCGACCATCTGAAACCATTTTTGCCAACTCCCTTTTTACTTCTTCCAAGCCTCTATAGGCCGCCTCATCAACAAAATTCAAATGCTTAAAATTAACCAGACTGCGACAAACCTCAACAGCATCAATAGGTCTGTCAAAAACATCAAAATAGGCCAGAGTCGCCAAGATATTTTTGCTCAAATTATTCATAAAATTATACAATAGCACATAACTCCCCCAAAGCGAGCCCAGACATAATTGACACTCCTATATACGAAGTCTATGATTGTGCCAGCTTTGATCGTTAACAAAAGGTATCAAATGACCCAACTATTCGCTAAAAAGAAAGTAGAAATCAAGGATGAAGAGGCTGAAGATTTTAGATTAAAATTAAAAAATGTGGGAGAAGAAGTACACAGAGAGGTAATAGGTCTAGAAACATCAATTGAAGCGCTCCTGGTAGCTCTCATAGCGGGAGAAAGCCGTCGGGGTCATGTTTTGTTTGAGGCCGCTCCCGGCAGAGGTAAAACCCTACTTGTAAATACGATAGCTGATGTACTTAACCTAAAGCGATCGAGAGTTCAAGGAACTCCAGATCAAGAGCCCATGGATTTCCTGTATACACACCAGATCGTTGGCAAAAGTATAAGTGAGATATTATTCACAGAAGGACCAGTGTTCACTAATATTTTGTTAGCCGACGAGCTTAATCGAGTACCACCCAAATCTCAATCCGCTCTTCTTGAACCAATGGAAGAAGCTTCCGTAACGTTTGAGGGTCAAAAAAGACCATTGCCCCACTTCCACTTATTCGCGACTCAAAACCCAATAGAAACTGCCGGAACATATGGAATTGCCGAAGCCCTAATGGACAGGTTCATGTTCAAAATTTTGGTAGAGTTTCCCACCCAAGAAAATTTAAGCAGAATAATTGCGCGAGACCAAAGACCAAAAGAACTAGCAAAAATACTTAATCTTGAAGAACTAATAAGGTGGAGCAAGTTAATCTATGACAATTATGTATTACCCCTTACCCCACAATCAGCAATAGTGGAGTACATATCAAGTATTCTATTTGCCGCATACCAACATCCAGCCAAATTAGGCGGCATCCGAGGAGACGCACCTTCAGTAAGACCCGGCGAAGATCTCAAAATCGTCTCAGGAATAAGTGCCTTTATTGAAGGCCGAGATAGACCGACACAACATGATGTAAAAAAATGGGTAAAACCAGTACTTCGTGGACGTTATCCCATAAGTAAACATGCCGCGCAGGATCTTGGCATTAAGGGTGACCACATAAATACTATCACAGACAACGTCATACAAGACATTCTAGACAAAACTCCTTTTATAAAGACAACCTAGGATTGGCAGCAAAATGTACGACGAACAACTAAGAATTGTTTTATCGCAAAAAATACGAGGACTACTTCTAGGTGATTATATAAGCCTTCAATTAAGCGCTCATGGTTCTGATCTTGAGGAAAAAAGAAAGTTCCGCCTTGGGGATGACCCTCATTCAATAGATCCGTTAGTTACATTCAAGAATGTCGACAGAATACCACGTGTGGTAATTAAGAGGATGGAAAAGGCAGCTAATATAATATTCCTAATCGACTGCTCGCCATCCACCAGATTTCATGCCTTAGGCACAGAAAAATATTACTATTCTTTGAGTTTTGTAGAAAATATAACTCTAGCCTGCCAAGGTAGAGGGAATCGTTTCAGATTTATATCATGCGACCAAAAAGTTCGCCTAGACAGCGGTTTCGTGACATCGGCGCAATCAGTGGAAGAAGTCCTAAGCGAACTCCACTCAATAAAAAGCATCGACGTTACACAAACAAATCTAAATCATGCATTTAAAAAAATACGAGACGAGGATTTGACCCTCAAACCTGACGCTTCTAGTATAATATTTGTTTTATCCGATTTCCTGTTTGAGCCTAATTTCATTCCAGAACTCACCAAACTAACAGAGTTTAGTGACAGTATGTTAGTTCAGATCTTGGATCCTATTGAGATGAACCTTCCCAAAATAAAGCTCGGATTCCTAAAATTACGCGACATGGAAAGCGGCAAAACATTCATAGCGAAAGGTAGCTCTAATCCACTTGACACTGTCCTAGCATCTCTGAAAAGATACCAAATAGACCTGCTTACGATATCTTCTAAGGACACTATGCGGGAGAACCTTGAAAAATTAATAATAAAATTTGAAGAAAAGGAGGCTTAATAATGTTACGCAACACGACCAGATCAATCCTGTTGCTGGCCGCGTTGTGCTTAGTCGCACCCGGCCAAAACACAGAACCAGAAAAACCTAAACCACAAGAGGAGCCGGTAATAATAGAGAGCAATATATCCAACCCTGTTTTTGTCGATGGACAGAACATCGCTATTCAACATTCCATACTAGTAAGAAACGGGGTTGTCCTTAACCTTGAGGGTCTCAAAAATGGCGGTGAATTTTTCAAAATACAAGAATTCTCGCAAACAAAACCTATCCCGTCCCAAGAGGAGGGAAAGAAAAATTATAATCAGATCAGTGTGCTTACATTATTTTATTCGGACACATCTCTGGTTTATGGGGAATATAAATTCTCTGATCTTAATCTTAGTTATGAGTACGACAAAATTGAGTTCACAAAAGACGAGGATGGCACTGATTTAATATATTCTCACAGAGTAACCGAAAAACAAACATTAAAGCCACTGACTGCCAAGAAACAGCCTCTGACATCAAGCTCCTCGATCGACAGAGATGTTGTATACATAAGCGAAGTAATAAAATATAGCTTAACAATATATCATGATAAGAAAACCGAAGTTTTAAACTCTGGTTCAACAGAAGTTCTGTCTAGATATAACTTAGACCCGAAAGAAATCGCAAAATTCCAGCTGGGCAACTTAGACAGACCAAATCTATCAAATTTATTCTTGTTTCAAACTGAAAAAATAGAACATGACAGAGGTCGCTTCAAGGAAATAGAATATGTTTATTTTATTCAACTACATGAAGTCGACCTAACAAAAATATACGAAATATCTCCTATAAACATATTGTTCGCTTATCGACACATGGAAATGGACGTTCTATCAATAAGCTCGACACCCAAATTAAAAATAAGAACCAACAGCATACTTATGCCGGATAGTGGCTTCAGGGGACTTAAACCTCAAATTAACGTGAACCAAAGAGAGTATGAAGTCTTTGGTCAACTGACTATAAAATTATCCAAAATTATTGCCATTTCAGCTTCGACAATCTTACTAGTATGCACAGTGATATCAGCATGGCGGCTGTGTCTACGGGTTAGAAAAACAGGTCCAGGTATTTACCTATCTCAGATCTTAATGAATATGAAACGAAGGATAAATCAATCTAGGATACTTTCCCATCTAAGATTAGATTCTACACTTAAGGAATTTCAATACAGACCGGATCAAATAAATCTAAGAAAACTGATAACTGCAATGAGGTCGCACATCTCGAGCATGATTGGCATCGATCAAACGATGTCTTTGGCACTAAGTACCCAAGAATTTCGTAGCTTACTGTCTAGAAAAGGATGCCAGCCAGGCACTGTTATTCCTATAGAATTTGCAGAAAACCTACTTGACGATGGCATAACACAATCCGACATAGGAAGAGTGATTGTTATGATAGGTGATATGAAAAAAACTTTTGGAATTTGGCAGTATTTGCGAATAAGGAGGTAGACTATGGAAATCAGGCATCCTGAATACATGTTATTCGGCCTAGCTCTGTTGGTCTTCCTCCTTTTTTTATCCGCAAAGATAAGAAGGAAGAAGGCGCTGGGATATTCAAGCTCATATTCAGTCAAAAATGTATCTTTTTTTTGGAGATTGATCGATTCAATCCCAGAAATATTATTTGTGATGATATTCTCTTGTCTTCTTGTTGCCTTAGCGGCACCCTTTAAAAGAG
>C687J35174_10005750_pt1 | contig 16270 bp, 16 predicted proteins | sample RifCSPhighO2_01_FD_35174 | JGI IMG/M metagenome (IMG submission 35174) | reverse complement strand
AGAACCACTTCCGCAGAATATGGACCAAACATCAGTTTGGATGCAACAGTAATTACCCGCGACCTTGTTGTGCCCGGCAATATGTACCACGGTTCAATTTGTATTTCTTCAACAATGGTGCCGAAAATATTCCTGACCTCAATTTGTCCGGATTGCTTAATGTACACGTTGCCAGTATTTTCATATGAGATTTTTAAGGGGATAGATGATTTTGTAAAAATTCTATTTCCGTCGGCTGTCCCAAAACTAACTAAGGCTCCGGATGCCAATCGTGCTATGCCAGTATCAACAAGTAACGGAATTCCAATTCTAGACACCGTACGAGTACCTTGAGAAGTTTGGCTGGGTAGATTCTCGGTCTTATCAAGAGCAACTGTAATGAGTCCGTAGAGATTAGGTTCTACTATGTGGTCTGGTAGGTTGAGTACAAATGGTAATTTATATGTAACGCCCTCTTTTATATAGACNGATAGCNTCTCNGGTTTTATGTACGATTTGAGAGAATAAAGCCCACCAGTNCTTTCTTTGTTAAGGGGCTTGTCAGAAAACAAGGAGCCTTCAAGGTCGCTTGTTTCTATGTAAAACATCGCCCCTGAACTAGTTTTATTCGTGATGCTTAAGTCAAAATGACCAGATTTTCCTGGTTTTACCAATAGTTCCTTACGAGTTGGGGAAACACTGAATTCTCCTGTTGGCAATCGGGAAATATCCGACACGTCACTTTGAGCAAATAATGCAGACGACCAAACCAAGGCCAAGAGGAGCACCGCTGATTTGATTGATATATCCATATTATTTTTTCTGCTTCACTGGAACTAAAACGAAGTTGTAATAATCATCGGCAATAGTTTTGAAAACTGGACGGATAACCCCGGAGCTACCGCTTTTGTCTATAGTTACACTAACTTCGTCAGAAAATGATTTTTTTATGTCTTCCACAATTTGTTTGTCGTTTCGCATATCCCCTGCTCCCTTGCGAACTACCAATCCAGAACTGTCTATGCCTAGACTATTTTTGGTCTCGTTGTTTTTGCTCATATTCACACCTTCAATTCTACTTCCCGTAATATTTGCTATGCTTTTTTTAATAAAGGCTGACGCAACTCTCAAATAATCAACGTAGGCATCATTCACTAGCCCAAAAAAATAGGGGATGCTACTAAGAATGCCGGCAGACTGTGAACCAACAGATGCGCCCAAGACTGATTTCATTGGTTCAGAAACATAAAACATAGATGTGCCACGCTTACTTGCTCCAACTACTCCGACAATTATAGAAAGGCAAATTAAGGGAATTAAAAACAATGCCGCCACTGATTGTGTGCGACCATAATCAACAGTCATGATGCCATCTCTGTTAATTTCTGAACCTCCAATACTTACCTGCGTAGATTTTGGTTCATAAACTTTCCACTTACTTGCATCTCTCGTACTATTGGTTGTTGCGTTAATCTCACCCTCCTTGTTCTCGGGNAAGAGTGGCATGGACGCAACATAGNTCTCTAGGGAGCTTTGGTCTATATATCTGTTTCTACCGACTATTACAGAGTTTATCTTTCCAGCTCTACCCAGCTGACCAACATAATCTGTAGTATAGTCAAACATCTCGGATGCTCGTCTACACGAGATATAAGATTTCCCTTTTATTACAAGGGGTTTGTCCTCCATACTTAGGTGTCATAGTAGCACTATAATTCTTTACAGTGTATGGTTATNTAAATGCTAACTGGGGATAAATTATTCTGGTAGAGCTAAGTAATTGCGTTTAGTCTNATTTTTCTATTGGCGTACACTCTCTAACATTGCCACAGATCCTTCCCCACATAACTGTCCTGCATAGGAAGGTGTTAATACAATTATGATATCATTATAAAACATCACATATCTCGGATACTCGTCTATCCGAGATATGTGATTTCTTTAGGTTATTTTGTTAGAATGTCATAGTTATGGCTAATACAAACTTAGTCTCGGTGCACCCAATCCTAGACATCAGAGCATTGCCATGCCTTACATTCTTCAGTACAGAAGAATTTTGCGTAGGTGAGCTTATAGAAATAAGGCTTAGTGGTAGAAAAGTTAAAGCCATTGTCTGGAAAATTAATATAGCAGGACTTGAGAAAAAGGCATTGAAAGAGCTTCCATATAAGCTTAAGAGTCTAAGAGCGAAGAAAGTGGGCATTTCATTGGGTCAAAACTTTATTAATTTTGTCAAAACTTTATCGGTTGAGTTTCCGGCCGAGATAGGCCATTTTTTTAATCTCGTTTTGCCGAGATTGCCTATTTTAAAGTTAATTTCCGTCGGTCTGATAGAAATTAAACTTGGCCATTCTGGTAATGCGCCAACATCTACTCTTGAGGGCAGTTCGGAAGATAGAGTTAGGTACATTTTCAAGGTTGATTCCAAAATAAGCAAACCAGCCATAATCTGTTTGCCAAGTATTTACTTTGCAGAGCAATATACAGCTTTAGTAAAATCAGTAACTAACCATGATGTACCGTCCATTCACTCAAATCAGGGTGCTTCTACTTGTGCCAAGAAGATACGGGCATTTTTAGGAGGAAAACAAGCATTTGTTATTACAACCCCTGCGTTCATTGGTCTTCTTGCTCCAGTGGCCAAACAAATAATCGTTGAGCAAGCTGGAGGGAATTACATGACATTTTGGCATCCGCGTATAGACCAAAGAAGGTATTTGGATATGTACGCCAAATACTGCGGATTACCGCTGATTTACGCTGATTCAGTCGTACCGGTGGAATTGTATTGGGCAGATGAAGGTATGAACAGTATAAATCTAAAGGGGACTGCGACTTCAAAAATAGATGTTCAGACGACAAACGATTTAATATCCCAAGAATCCAAGTTAATTATTGATGGGATTTTAGAAAAGGGTGGCAAAGTACTCATTTTGAGTCACAAAAGGGGGCTAGCTCATATTTCCCTTTGTGGTGATTGTGGAACATTAGTAACCTGTAAGGCCTGCGCAAATCCGTTAGTATTAAGACAAGATGAAGGTGGCACAAAATACTTTTGTTACCGATGTGGCAGTAAAGAGGATTCCGAGCTAACGTGTTTGAATTGTTCAAGTTGGAACATAAAGACTTTCGGTGGGGGTATTGAAAGGGTTGTGAGCGATGTCAAGCAATCGTGGCCAAGCGCTCGTTTATTTATCATCTCCAAAGACACGGAAGGGAGTATGTCTGTCGCAAGTGGGCGATTAGAAGACCAAATTAAGAATACTGACATTGTTGTAAGTATCGGAGCATTTGTCCCCTATCTGACGCAACCTTTTGACTTAACCATCATTTCAGATACTGACACCTTGTTGTCTGTGCCAGAATATAGAGCAAGAGAAAAACTTTATAGACACTTAAAAATCGTTGCGGAAAATACGTTGGAAAGAGTTGTAGTTCAAACAAGATTCCCGGAAGCTAATATATTTACTTGTCTCACTAGTGGGAAAAATATTGAATTCAAAAAATTGGAGTTAGCCGAGCGGAGGAAATTTGGCTACCCACCATTTGTAAATCTTGTAACACTCACAATAAAAACATTTACACCCAGGTTAGCCAACTTGGCTAGTGAAACCCTAAATAAACTAATGATTTACCAGCCCCTTGTTGTAATAGAGGGCGTCCTTGGTCACGCGCACAGTAAAATGCTCTTGGTGTTTAAGGTCAAGGCTGATGCTTGGCCAAACAGAGAGATGAATGTTAGGCTTCAGGAGTTAACTGGCCAAAACATTGAGTTGGANGTGAACACGTAAANAACATGGAAAGTGAACCNAGAATTATTCAGAAAGGTAGTCGTGGTTTAAGACTTGTTTGTGAAGAAGTATTACCGGAAAAAATTAAGGGTTCAGGGATACGGGGCCTGATAAGAAAGATGGGTAATGCGCTTGTCAGCCACAAAGATGGAGTCGCTCTTGCCGCTCCCCAAATAGGCCGGAGTTTGCGTATTTTCATATTATCCCCCAAAATTTTCCAAAAGGAAAAACATACTGAACCTCTGGTATATATTAATCCCGTACTCATTCGTAAATCTAGAAACAAGATTGACTGCGACGAGGGTTGTCTCTCTGTGAGAGGCGTCTATGGCACAATAAGGCGTTTTGAGAAGGTTACCGTGAAGGCTTTAGACGAGAACGGCTGTGGATTCACTAGAGGCGGGTCTGGTCTTTTGGCGGAAATTTTCCAACATGAGATAGACCACCTTGATGGAGTCTTATTTATTGATTCGGCAAAAAACCTTCACCTTGTAAAAGAAGATAATGTCAAAGCATAGATTTGTATTTTTCGGAAGCGACTTTGTGGCCACAAAGGCTCTCAGATATTTGGCCAATGTTGACCTTATTCCAACTCTTGTGGTGAAGGGGAAAATAGACTCAAAGATAGAAATTGATATTGTAAATGCAGACTGCCAATTTGGCGTGCTTGCCTCGTATGGGATGATTATACCAGACAAAATAATAGACTTGTTTTCTAAGGGGATTTTAAATATACACCCGTCTTTACTGCCAATTCTCAGGGGTCCGTCACCTGTTAAATCTGCTATCCTTGACAACTTAAAAGAAACAGGGGTCAGCATAATGCTATTAGACAGAGAACTAGACCATGGACCAATAATCGCTCAAGGAAAAATAGGCCTTTCACCCCAAAAAGCAAACTCTGATGAACTACGTGATGCATTGCTTAAGAAGGGCGCTTCCCTCCTAAAAGATATCCTTCCGTTGTGGCTTGACGGAAGGCAAAAGGTCGTTGAACAAGAACACGTTAAGGCAACCTATACTCGGAAATTTATTGCCGAAGATGGACTCCTAGACGTGCGCAGTCTGTTTGGACAGGTTCCTCTAAAAGAAGTACTGGAAGCGGAGCGCAAAGTAAGAGCGCTGAATCCTGAGCCTGGAACTTATATGATGCTTTTGGTTACAAACGAATCGGGTGAACTAAAAAAATTGAGAGTCAAAATACTGAAAGCCACAACAGATGGCATTAAGCTAGTACCACTTATAGTCCAGCCGGAAGGTAAAAAACAAATGGAGTGGGCATCCTTTTTGCGGGGAAACAAGCTTACGGCATTTTGACCCTGATTGATTCTACTTTAACTGGTGCTATGGGCAGGTCTGCCGGGCCAGTTTTTATTTTTGATATTTTTATGGCCACGTCCATACCTTTAAGCACTTTGCCAAATACGGCGTGTTTACCGTCAAGAAATGTGTTATCTGCCACATTAATGAAAAATTGGGAACCGCCCGTATTTGGTCCTGAATTGGCCATAGAGATCGTCCCCTTCAGGTTTGATATACCGGCTACAAATTCATCGGGGATAGCGTAACCTGGACCACCCCTGCCGTATGAAGAAGTATCTGAGCCCTTGGTGTTGGGGTCGCCCCCTTGAATCATAAACCCATCAATAACTCTGTGGAATAGTGTGCCGTCATAAAAGCTCGTTTCAGCCAACTTGATAAAATTGTCCACTGTTTTTGGGATTTTGTCGGCAAAAAGTTCAACTTCTAATTCTCCTTGACTTGTCACAAAAATGGCCGTCGGATTTTGGTCTGCTAATTTGTCCACTACTTTTTCCGTCTCCGGACGTTTAAAATTGTACAAAATGAAAATAACCGCGAGAGCTATTAGTAGAAACACAAATGCTTTCATAGGTCTAATCTTTTCTTAATAGGCTTTTAATAAACCTGCCTCCCTTGCGAAACAAGGACTCATTCTTCCCTTTTAGGTTCTTTATTTCCCTTATAATTTCGTCTCTAACGGAATCTATGGCATTATACAAATTTGAGTCAATTGCTTCAGCCCGAAGCAACTTACCGTCTATTTTCAAATTTACTTCCGCTCTAAATATATTGCCCTTTTGATGGTGAGAGCTGGTTTTTGCCAACTCAACATCAATGATGGCAGTATCTCCTTCGGAATCTAGGAACTTAGAAATACTTCCAATCTTCTCCTCTGCATACAAACGTATGGCGCTAGTGAGCGACATACAGGTTGTTTTGATATTACTTATCATCCTCAAATCTGAAAGATTCTATCATCGCTTTTTCTGTCTCTTTGTCAAACCAGTTTCTATTGCTCACCCCGATAGCAAAAACGTGCCCGTTGTGCTCAACAAAAATAGTGTCTATAACATCATTCTCCCCTGGGCCGGCAAGGCTACCTTTCCAAGCTGGTAAACCAGCCAAATAAACGGGAGTAACATTCCTGACAACCTGACTCGCCCTAAGATATACTTCAAGGGAAGGTTTCTTTAATTCCGCTTTTTCAAAGGAGAGTAAGACATTTAAGTCCCGATAGTAATTAACTGCAATGTTTGGCAATACTTTATTATCTATTCCTCTCCTAAGTTCTGGCGCACTAAATGTTATGGCAGTATAATCTCTACTCGGCAAACCGGCGTTCTCTTTTGAAGACGACCATCCGATGGGGTAATATATGGCAAAACCGAGCGTCTTGTTTTTGTATTCCTTAAGAGCAACTCCCGTACTTGAACTCGCAATAGAAACTGGGTACTGAAAGACGTCTTTGTCTGTGGAAAGAACAAAATACGCCAAGACAGCGAAAGTAATGATAATTCCCACTATGACAGCTTTGTACTTAAACATATTAAAAGCTTACAACTTGTAATTCCCATCCGCAATACTATCACCTCAATCTCCTTTCATCAAGTAATCTACTCAAGACTTCCTTGATTTTTCCAAGACACGAATCGTTCAAAACAGATAAGGGAGTCGCGATAACGCCAGTTTCTCGTAATTCTTTTAATTTTGATTCCGTTTCTTTACTCGAAACAAGGTCGCATTTTGACAAAAATACGTACTCTTGTTTATCAAGAAGAGCTTTGTCGTAATTACCCAGTTCACTTCTCACAACTTGCCAATCTTTAACTGGGTTGGGAGACTCTGCCGAGACTAAATGGAATAACACTTTGGTTCGCCTGATGTGACGCAAAAACTTAACCCCAAGACCCTTGCCCAAACTAGCGCCCTCAATAAGTCCTGGTATGTCTGCGATGACGAGGTCAAAGTAAGTGCCTAGGTTCGGCTCAAGAGTGGTGAAGGGATAATTGGCCACTTTTGCGCTAGCTCGAGTGAGTGTATTAAGCAGGGCAGATTTACCGACATTTGGTAGGCCAATCAAACCGATATCTGCGATAAGACGTAACTCTAAATGCAGTGTGTACAACTCCCCCAACTTACCATCCTCACTCTCCTTTGGGCTTGTGTTAGTTGGGGAGCGAAAATGAAAGTTGCCACGTCCGCCTCTACCACCCCTTGCTACGACTAAACGCTCTCCAACCTTTATTATTTCTCGGTCAACACCTGTTTCTATGTTGTGAACAACAGTGCCTGTAGGCACGCGTAACAGCATATCATCGGCATTTGCTCCATCACGAAACTGGCTTCCGCCTTCCCCACCGTTCTCGGCGTAGAAATCTTTTTTGTGTCTAAATTGGTTAAGAGCTCCTATGTCTGACATCCCCACAAGACAAATATCGGCGCCCCGACCGCCGGAAGCTCCAGTGGGGCCGAGAGCCATTTTTATTTTCTGGAAAGAAACACGCCCCTTGCCACCAGAGCCAGCTTTGACTTTAATTGTTACATCATCTATTAACATTTAACATTCTTGTTTAGATTAAACTCCCATTGGGAATGAATAAGAGAAGCAACAAACAGGCCGACAAGTGCGCCTGCGACAATGTCTAGTGGATAATGTATACCAGCTATCACCCTTCCAACCGAAATGAGGGTAGCAACGGCAAACAGGTATTTGCCCCACTTTTCGTCAAGATAATACACGGACAGAGCAAGAGCAAAAAAGAACGTAGCGTGACCGGAGGGGAAGGAGTAGCTACCCTCTTCTAGTAAAGTGTGGGCATCGGTCAAATCTATAAACGGTCGGGGTCTGGCAATTGCCTCTTTGATAATTTCGGCAAAAGCAAAGCGGGCAATCAGCGCTGGGATAAATATCTTAATAGCAAGATTTAATCCACTTTTTAGACTTTCACGTTGTCGCCAAACAAAGAAAAGCACTGCCAAAACGGTGATGTAAGGCAGGTATTGGACACAAAATATAACAAGCAAGTCAAACACCTCCCCATGACCCACTAAACTGTTGAGTAATCTAAAAATGATGCTGTCTATCTGCATTGCTATATCATACCTCATTTTGCCCTGTTGACACCAAAAGGTAACCCCTCACACTCGCAAATACTCACTAAAGAAGTTGGCTTGGGACCTCTGTTTGAGTGACATGATCACTGACAGTAGCACCGCCAAGTTTTCGGCCGTTCTCTTGGTCAAGGAACCGAAGGAAATTTTGCGTTTAAGCACCAAGTGACGCAGGGATCTCTCGGCTTGGTTGTTGGTCAGGGGAATACGCGGATCGGAAAGACAAGTCAAGTAGTGAGGAATATTTTTCTGCAAAGTGGTTTTGACACGGATCAGTTTCTTGGAATCATTTCTCTTAATGCGAGCCAACTCAGTCAGCCGCCCAGCAAACTCATCGTATCGCTCCATACTCCTGTTCTCTTTGACATCATTGAAAATCNAGCAAAGTGTTCGGTATTCCTTTTTGCACTCCTTCCTCTGTCCTTCCGTAATCTCCCCCGACCGGGCCATGTCTNTCCAATGTCGGAGCAGATGAGCCCAGCACAATTGGTGTTTCGGAAGCTTCTTGTACGCCCCATAGTCGTCGGAGACCACAAAGCCTTGGTAGTTTTCACCCAAAAGTTTGTCGGCATTGCCCTTGCCTCTTGATTCTCCCACCAAGAAGACACTCTCTCCACTTGTGGCTCCACCCATAACCCAGGAGTAGCTCTTGTCCCCACCTGTCAAAAGTTTCCAGCCGGTCTCATCGAGATGTACCCCTGGTTCGCCTCGTATCTTGGCCTTCAATTGTTCATACAGTGGGTGCAAATGCACAGCTTCTCTCGTGAGTATTTTGACGATCTCTCCTTCTGAGACTGGGAATCGGTGTCTGTCACCCAGGACATTTTGTATTTGGGAAAAAGAAAGTCGGCACATGACGGAAAGGTAGCAGACATACTTCTGGACATTGGGTCCCAGCACAACTTTGTGGTTGGGCAGGGGCAGAGCAGTGACAGACTTTTTGCATTTGGGGCAATGGCCTTTTTCAACAATGTGCTTGCGCACGATCTTTGTGGCAGGCAGTGGTATGTCTTCTTCATAGAAGACCATGCTCTGTTTTTCTGTCAGCTTTGTGCCGCAGTCACAGAGGTTAATTGGGTGCGGGACAGTTTCCGTGATGTTCTCGTCTTTCGGTATCGATCTTTTGTATGAATCGCTTGACCTTGCCACTTTGGCTGGTGGAGGAGTGAGGTCAGAGTCATCGTCGTCCACATCCTTTCTCTTCTTCCTGCCGAAGACCATGGTATTCAGAGCTTCGATCTGGAGCTTGAGGTCATCAATGGTCTTCTGCTGGAGAGTAACTGTCAGTTTGAGAGCCTTAATCTCCTTCTTGAGCTCCCTGTTTTCATCCCACAGATGCCAGATTTTGAATCTTTGGGCTAGATGGAGGGATTCCAGATTGCGGAGGCGGATGAGACGCTTTTTGATCTCTTGTTTTGACAAGGCTCTGTTAGCCATATCATCATTTTATCATTATTTTGCAAGGGTTTTTTGGTAATTGTCCACAGGGGGTGTGAGGGGTTACAGCAAATTTGCTTGACAAAGTCAGGTAGCTTGGTGTAGTATAAGTTCAGATCTCGAGGGAAATCTCCCAAGAGATATGTTCAACAAATTTCTGTTCGAGACATGCGAAAGCAGGTCAAGAACAAGGAGCTCCTCGACAACCTGGTTGGAATTCTCTCGAGGCCCACTGCCCAGCTCGTCTGGCCGGAAGGGGCAATGGAGGATAAGTGCGACTGGGGGAAACTGCGAGTAGCACCGAAGGACTGGGAGAAGGAGCCCTGGACTTGTCCTCCCTCCCTCTTCAACTGGGATTTCAACCCGTCGAAGTTCCGAAGCCACTTCAAGTGCACGAGCATGCGCACTCGGGGCATCCGCGCGGCGATCCTGAAGTTTGATTGTGATCCGCCGGAGGACTTCGAGAAGTTCCTGCAAATCGAACAGCAGAAGTTCCGCTTGGCATATTTCGAAGAGGCGGTGAGCTTCTCCGATACGTACAGGGACGTGATTGGGGGAAAGCACCCTATCATCTTCGGAGGGATCTGCACCTATACCGAGGATGGTGTACGGCCGGGTTTTAGGCCGAGCGAGCGACACCAGATCAACGTGTTCGCTCCCGAGTCCAAGCATCTCAGTGACGGATTGCAAATCCGGACCTGGGACAAGAACACCCGCTTCCTCTGCACGCTTTTCAGAATGCACGCGGATTGAGAGATCTGGATATTTACTCAACTGATAAGTGAGATTACTTCCCAGACCGTCCGAGAACTCCGATTTTCGTCAATTACTCAACGTGGTTAAGCCATGAAATTATCGAAAAAGTCTGAATTTTTGAGTTCTCGGACAGTCTGTAAAGACGAAGGAAGCCTACGCCCTGTGGCATAAGCATCTCGTAAACTTAAAGCGTATTGACCGTTACTCAACCGGCCTAAAAATTGATGAGACATTTCTTGAGTTGTTAGAGTTTATCTTCCGGGCCTGCTTCGCCTTCGATAAGTTCGAGAAGATGGCCATGATATCCGGTGCCATTGGCAAATCTGATCTACTTAAGTTCCTCCTGCAAGTGGCCTGGGAAACGAATGTGATCGAAAACAAGATTTACAGCTCTCTCATTTTGCATCTGGAACATATCGGCCGCCAGCTAATAGGCTGGAAGCGGAGCACGGGTGAGAAAACTCATCCGCCACGGACAAGATGACACGAAGCGGACAAGAAACCGGATGAGTCGCAGAAGAGCGCAAGCACGTTGTTGTCGTCCCACGGCTTCTCGAGATTGCCGAGATTGAGCTCGAAGTTCTCGGCCGAGTTGCGGTTCACGTTCGGAACACTGTGGTAGCCGTCAAACCTACTCCACGCACTAGTGTACGATACGCCACCCATGACACCGAGGCCAGCACCAGCCAGCCTCTGAATTTTATATGAGGAGTATTACCCTCCAGCGCATCGCACCGACTTATTTGTTTTTTCATATTAAGCTGTACTCGCTTGCAAAGTTTTTTAACCCGGCAAACACTCCCAGTTCTTGATATGAGATTTCGATCACGTACAACCTTGTGGCCGTATATGGAATCTAGTTTCCAGTGTAGAGTTTAGCATAAAAAAGAATCGGCCACGCACCAGGTGTGCGGGGCCGAAGTGTCGGAGAGACCGATGTCAGTCCAAGGGCCTAAGCGCCCAAGGGCTTGCCCGCCGTTGGCGGTAAGTCGCAGAAGAGCGCAAGCACGAAGTCGTCGTGCCACGGCTTCTCGATGGAGCCGAGACCGAGCTCGAAGTGCTCGGCCGAGTGACGGTACACGTCCGGAACACTGTGGTAGCCGACAACGACTGGCAAGCGCTCCTCCTCGTCGAAGGAGAGAGTAAACTTGCCTACGGGCAGTTCCCCGCGCTTGTGCTGGTAAAGCAGGCCCGCACCCTGAGCCCCGGTGTAGTACGCCACATGCTCACGGTACACCCTCTGGCATTCCTCGGAGCTGACTTGGCGTAGGACTGCCACGAGCTTGATCAAGAAACGCTCACCCGGTTTGATGATGCGCGTGGGCCGAGAGTAGTTCTTGTCCGTCATGGCAGAGTGGAAGTATGTCAGATCCCTATCGTGATCTTTGCGTAGGCGACCGAGGTAACCATCGTGCTGATAGTCGGCGGGGACGACCAGCTCGAACTCATTGAGCTGGCTGAAGGCGGGTGTGGCGACCACGGGAACCAGGGCGGGGATATTCTCGAGGGCGAAGCCACGGGCGAGGGCCTCCTTGATTTTACCCAAGTTCGCCTCCCAGTACTCGAGATCATCTACAGTGAACACGTTCACCGTGTTTGCTGCAATCTTGAGGCCGAGGTCATATCCACGCGCAACAAGGCGCGAGTCGTTCATGTTGATCAAGGGTGTGCTCTTCATCTAGCGTTTCCTTTCTCATTGTGATGATCTATCCTAGGGCCGCTAGGTCGGGTAGACAGGCCTCTAAATAAGGCTTTCCTAGCCCTTGCCAATCTAGCACAAGTGTATCATAGCTTAGGCAAAAAGTACAACCTCTCCCTACCCCCAAATACGAAGCCTCGGTAAATTAACTTCTAATGATTCAACAACTTTTTTATACTCTTGTTCCACTTTGAATTACAAAACTCCCGCTGGTCCCGTTTTCCAACCCACCACAAACAACCACGACTTTTGATCGGGTGACATTTTAAGCAAAAAGCGTCGACATTCGAACTGGAGAACAGAGACGGAAACAAAGAGAATCAACTAACCAAGACCGTACGCTCTCCCACTGAGATAGTGGGCAAGATATCCGTTGACTGAGCGGGGCAGTGAAGTGATGAGACCGTAGGTCATCTTGAGTGAGCGGAAATTGCCTTCAACAATCATTCGCGTGGCGTACAAGAGATTGTCGAGTTCGCTCATCAACTTTCGCATATTGCTCCTAGGTCTCGCTAAGAGCCACCGCTTCTTCTCAATGTGGAATTCACGAGCCAGCCGTTCCCCTGTGTAGCCAGCGTCAGCCACGAAGATACCTTCGAGATCCTTGTTAAGTTTTGCGAACATGGAGGAGTCGGCTTTGTTGCCAGAGGAGAACAAGAGGGCAAGGACACGACGATGGAGATCGCTCGTTAAGTGAAGTTTAAGGCCGTAGAACCAGCCTTTGCCAGTGTGGCCCCACCCGGCTAACCCGCGCATTGTCCGGTGGTGTTTAGCATTTTTGTTCAAGCACACGGGGATGTCGGTGGCATCGGTGTGTTTGACGAAGTGAGCTCGAGTTCTGTTGCTTCGCATCAACACGCCAAGGACAAGAGCGACCAGTGTGGCAAAGCGATTGAGATTGACCACTAATGTTTTGTATGAGTCCGACAAGTTGAAGATCTCGGCCAGAGATTTCTTGGTGGCGATGTTTTGTCTCGAGCGAAAGAGACCGAGAGTGATGATGTCAATGATTGGGATGAGGAGCTTGCGACCTTTAGTGAGTTCGAACGATTTAAGATTGAGTTTTGGGCATTTCGTAATTCAAAGTAGATCACCATATTACTTGGTTAAAAACCGTTCACAANGTGTCTTAAATTTCAGGTACTTGCCACTTTTGATTAGAACATTCTCACATTCTCAAGAATGTGAGAATGTTCTAAGAAAGGTACCGAAGGTCTTGCCGTATGGGGTAAGGGAGTGGACCACAGCTCGCCCAAGATACTTCTTGTCCAATAGACAAGTCCCGCATTAACCATTCAAGCAAGCCCAAAACCGCCCTCTCCCGTTCTTAGCTTGCTTCCAACTCCAAATTCCAGAGCCCGGAGCAGATATTCATAAATTGGTCATCAAGACCATTTTTGTTTCTGAATATATGAGAAGTGGCATTAAATCTTTTAATGCCACCGATAGCGTGTTCCACCTTCATTCTGGTCGATGAAATCAAAGAGTTCCAAGCCTTTTCGGCTTCTGTCAGGAATCCTCCTCTCGGTTTCTTCTTGGGTATAAAGGTATTTAAGTGTTGTTTCTGGATACCTTGGAATCCAGTGTCCACCAAAAGGGAGACCTCTTCTGGTATTCTGGAGGCAAGAAGATTCTTGTCTGCCATTTTCTTGTCATGAATCTTGCCATGTTTGGTTGGAGTGAGAATCAGGATCTTCTTCTTGGGGTTGGCCAGTATTAAATTCTTTCTGGTATGTCTCTTTTTCTTGCCCGAGTAATGTTTTCGCTGTTGTTTTGATTTTTGGCTTCTAACCGTTGGTCTTTCCAGTCCGTCAAGCATCACTTCTTTGGCTTCCGGAAACAAAGCAAAGAACTCTTCTACCGAATTGACCCTCCTCTTGGGCAAGGCCAGTTTCCGTCCGAGAGTCTTTTCAAGTACTGGCAGTATTTTATGAACCCACTGGTGAGTCCTTGATTTAGATGAGCCGAACACATAGGCGGAAACATCAAAGGTAGGATAGACCTTGAGATACCATAGTATGAAAAACAGTTTCTTTCTGGGATCCTTTATATTCCCATACTACCTCCACCTAAGGCTCGTTTTCTCTTCTTTGACTCCGCTTCTTCTTGGAGGATTTGCTTGAAAGTGACGAGTAGCTTCTCAAATGTTTCCTTCTTAACCCCCAGAACTGCCCTGACTAACCTAGTGTCTTTCAAAACCTTATCGATATCCATGAATTTGAACATATTTGTAATATGTTCATTATCTCACAGGGGTTAATACGGGACAAGTCTAGTTTCCCTGACTATCTCCACCATTTTATTAAATGTCGGTCTCTTGACCCCTGTTTTTCTCCTAAACTGGGCGTCACCAAGCTTGTTTATTTGTATGTACATACCTCTATTCCACGGGAGGATGGGGACTTTTGAAAGAAGTCTAGTGAGTTTATCGAACTAATTCTCCAATAATTTAATATCTGCGCCTAATTTAGTGAGCTTGCCGATAATATTTTCGTAGCCACGGGCAATGTGGTCTTGTGGGTCTTTGATAACGCTTTCGCCCTTAGCAAAGATGGCAGCTAAGAGCACGCAGATGCCAGCGCGAACATCATGCGATTCTACCTCGGCTGCTTTAAGCTCTGTCGGTCCCCAGACATACGCTCCGTAAGGTTCATCCAAACTGTACTCGCGCTCATTGAAATTGTAATCGCTCGCGCTATAACCCTCGGGCTGGAAAAGTTCATACTTAACACCCATTTTGCCGAGCTCGCGCAGGGCGCTCCAGCGTTTCTCGTAAATCATCTCAAGCACCTCCGACCGCCCGTGTGCTTTGACCACCAAAAGCAAAACAATAATCGGCTGCCAATCAGTCATAAAGCCCGGATAAACAGCGGTTTTTACCGTAATTGGAGTAAGTGATTTATTAATCTTATCCGCCCAAACTTTTTTCTTGCTCCATTTAAGTGTTATTCCAATGTTCTCAAGAACATTGGAATACGCTCTTAGCATTTCTGGTTCGTTGTATTTGATTTTTATCTTCCCACCATTTAAGGCCGCGAGGGTAATGGCGGTGGCCGCTTCAAGTCTGTCATTCATTGATTCCCCAGTCGCCTCACCTAGTAACTTGGCCACACCAATAATCTCAATAACCCTCTCTCCTTTTCTTTTTACCTTTGCCCCCATTGCGTTAAGGAAGTTNATGAGGTTATCTATCTCCGGTTCGGCCGCCGCATTCTTGATTATTACTCGTCCGTTGTTGAAAATNGAACCGAGTATCAAACTTTCTGTACCAGTGTGCGTATTTTTGGCAAAAGTATAGTCGCGCGAGACTGGCCGTTCTGGCATAGATATGTCAAGTATGCCTGGCCCTTGTTTAATTTCTGCCCCAAGATTCTCTAGGCCAGAAAGTAGGCGGTCAATGGGGCGTTTGCCGATTTTGTCTCCACCAATCTTTGCAATCCGCACCTTTCCGAGGCGAGCCAATGTCGCACCTATAAAGAGCACTGCGTGGCGTGCCGAGAGGACGACGGTTGGGACTTCTGACTTGGACACTCCGNCACAATTGACTGTCACCTCATGTGGCCCTGTCCAGCTTGCTTGTCCNCCCACCAATCGGATAGCAGACATTATTTTCTCCGTGTCAGAAATACGTGGAATATTTCGCAATACGCATTCTTTGTCACTTAACATTGCGGCTATAATAAGTTTCGGCCCGGCGTTTTTTGCCCCAGAAACTTCATATACACCGCTAAGTTGTCTACCACCCTTAACTAAATACGTTGCCATGGCAACGATTTTAACATAATATTCTTAAGCCTGGGCCCGTAGCTCAATTGGTACCCGCCCGAACGACCAGTCGTTCTGGTCGGGCGGGGAGCGCAACAAATTATGTACACAGTCTATGTTTTAGAAGACAATGAAGGTAAGTTATATAAGGGTATGACTAACAATATGACAAGACGCCTTTCTGAACATAAAAGTGGGCATACCGTGACTACAAGAAAGATGTCGGGTATAAAAATTGTTTATCGCGAAGAATATGATACATTTCTCAAAGCCAGACGAGGAGAGCTGTACCTAAAGTCATCTGCTGGTAGAAGATTTTTGAAAACTGTCCTGGGCCCGTAGCTCAATTGGTACCCGCCCGAACGACCAGTCGTTCTGGTCGGGCGGGGAGCGCAACAACTGTCCTGGGCCCGTAGCTCAATTGGTAGAG
>C687J35174_10005745_pt1 | contig 16274 bp, 16 predicted proteins | sample RifCSPhighO2_01_FD_35174 | JGI IMG/M metagenome (IMG submission 35174) | reverse complement strand
GAGCGGGAGCGGCGTCGCTTCGCATGAATGTCGAAGCTGTGCCGTTGACGGCAGTGAGACCGATCGTGCCTGTTGGGTTAGCTCCCGTGGCACTTGTGACTACACAAGTTCCGTTAACGGAGAAGCATCCTCCTGCTAGATCAATTCCTCTTGCGAATGTGGATGTAGCGGCTGTTCCTGTCACATTGAGGTAGAGGGAGGAGAGGCCGCCTGCGATGGTAGAGGTAGAGGTGTTCGAGACGATGAGATTCGTGAGAGTCGAGGTGCCTGCGGAAAGAGTCGATGAGAGCGTTGCGGCACCGGTGACGCCGAGTGTTCCGGAAAAGGTTCCGTCCCCGCCCGCTAGAGTCCCGAGCGTGGCGGTTTGCGAGAAAAGATTTGTTGAACTCGCTGTTGTTGAAAAGAGATTCGTCGTCGTGGCGTTTCCAAGCGAGACATTTCCGCTTGAAGTGAGATTCGCGGCAGTAAGCGTTGTGCCGTCGAACGTGAGATTCGCGCTGTCGGTAAAAGCACCAGCGGTTGTGATATACGGGACGCGATTTGCTGTGAGGGCGGAGACGGTGAGGTTCGTGGTCGAGGCTGTGCCGAAGTAGCCGGTGCCACTAACGGTGAGCGCGGTTGAGGAGGCATACGGGAAAGTAGATTTGGCTGTTGTTGAGGTTGCAGTAAAGAAGGGTGCGGACACTGATGTGTATGCGGTGACTGAACCGCGAAAGAGAGAATTGCCCAGAACTTCAAAAATATTGCCTGTCGTCGTCGTCGCGCTGGCGCCGAGAACTAGTACGCTTGAGACCGTCGAGGGATAAATTACGAGACTGTCCGATGTCGTCGCAAAAAGCGATGCCCCGCCGGACTCTGTGCTGTCGGCGCCCCATGTGGGAACTCCTCCTGCAACTTTTATCACTTGCCCGGTGCCTCCTATGCCGAGACGCGCGAGAATGCCGGAGCCATTGACCGCAAGGATGTCGCCGACGGAATACGAGGAAATGCCCGTGCCACCGGACGATGTTGCAAGCGCAGTAGAAAGCGTAAGTGCGCCTGCAGCATCGAAGGACGAGGTGGCAGTTGCGCCGAAGTATGCAGGGCCGTATGAGGAGAAGAGCGTAGTAGAGGCGCGAGAGAATTGCTGGAGAGCGGTCCACGAGTTTGCGTTGGCGAGATTGAGTGAAGCGACGACGGCGCCTGTGGTGGGAGAAATTGTTAACGTGCCGTCGGCATTTGAGACAGACGTAACGGCACCGCTTCCGAGACAACTACCATTGATCGAAAAGCAGCCTCCTGCTATATCGATGCCCCGCGCGAATGTTGAAGTTGCAGATGTTCCTGTCACGTTGAGGTAGAGGGAGGAGAGGCCGCCTGCGATGGTAGAGGTAGAGGTGTTTGAAACGATGAGATTGGTGAGGGTTGAAGTGCCTCCGGAGAGCGTACCGGCGATCGTTGCGTTGCCCGCGTTGTCCACTGCGAAGCTCGTGGTGGAAGCTGAATTCACTACTTCAAATGCCCGCACGCCACTTGTGGTGTTTACACCCCAGACAGAAAGCTTGCTGTAGGGACTTGTGGTTCCGATTCCAATATTGCCAGTCGTTGACGCTACAAAAATCGACGACGTTGCCGCAACAGTTGTGCCGTCAGATGCAAAGTATGCGAATTGCCCAGCTGTACCGCTTCCGACATCTCCCGAGCCGCTTCCACCCACACATGAACCATTCACCACAAGACATCCGCCCGAAAGCGAGAGTCCGCCTGCAAACGTCGTCGTGCCCGTACCCGATACGACAAGTGCTTGTAATGTGGTAGTTCCTAAAAACGTTGTGCCCGAAATAGTTCCTCCAGAAATATTACTGTCAGTTATCGTCCCACCAGTAATGGTCGGACTCGATATTGCGACACTGGAAAGATTGTCTATTCGGTTAGTTTGCGAAACCACATGATAGGTCTGAGATACCGCTGTGCTGTTGGCGGCCGACAGAGAGAACATTTGCGATGAAAGTTTGTTATCGAGCTGATTGATTTTTTCATTCAGGATATCTTCTGTGATACCTCCCACGGCAAGTACGCGCTGAGTTTCCACTATTCTCTCGATTACTGGCTGATTATTAACGATAATGGTTCGCGGTGTTGTTGATGCGCTTGTGTTGTTTTGAACTATTTGCGAATTTACGAGCTGCGGTTTATAAGGATCAATATTCACTTCAACTGCGCCGCGTGCTGGAGCCGTCAGCGAATCAGGAAACGCAATCGCATAAATAAAATTATCGATTTTTTTTGCAAAACTTTCAGATAATTTCCAAAAATAATTCTTCACCGCTTTAAGCGACGAACCGGGATCGCTCGCAGCTGCCGATAGCTGGCTCTTTGTAGATACTGCTAAGTCATAAATGCCGCCGCTAGCGATATACGAATACATGCCTTCGGCTGATCGCGCGACACTTTGTGCATAGTGAGGATCAATAAACGAATATGTTCCGAACGTCAGTGCGAGCGCAATAACAGCCGCAGCCGCTTTATGTAAGAATTCCACAGCTGGACTTAACGCACTGGAGGCTGTGTGAGGAATTACGCGTACGGCGGCATCCGACAGACCCGATGGCACATGCAAAGCACGTGTAATGATATTGTGCGCGACATGAATGGGCGCGCTAGCCGATGCAATGCTTCCCACGCTACGCACCTTCTGCTCCGCAGCGCTCACGATTCCCGGTTTATGCATCGCTAACTGCCCGCTATAGCTTAGTGAATCCTGTACGGCTGGTGCAGGCTTTGGGGCGCTCTGCTTCGGCGCTATGGGTATCTCGAGGGCCGATTTGTATTCAAGCGCACGCGCGCGTGCCAGTTCTTCCTGCCATTTGTTTTTCGTATATTCCTGCGCTACGAGGAATGATTGAAGTGATGAATGGTCTGCATACCAATTTTTCCCTACGCGACGACTGCGGATTTTTCCCTCACGACAAAGCCGCGCAATGTAGTCGCGGGTTAAATTCGACACACGAGCAGCATCCCCAGCAGATAGATATCGAACTCCATCGAAGAAAATTTCGTCGGTCATTGGAATAATAATAGGAATTCTTGTTATCCGATTTATCTATAATCTTATTAGTTATTCCGGATGCTGTGTGAATTTTATGACTCAAACACTGGGGATAATTAACATCTATCCCTTGACAACATAACAGCCGGACTCATAATTGGGATGACGCATGACAAACGGCAGATACGGCATCGTGAGCCTCCAGAAACAATTCCCTAATGACGGGGCCTGCCTTGAATTCATCTTTGACGCGCTACACTCCCGGATTTGCTCCCGCCGGGTGGGACGGGACCTGTGGACGGCCTGCGGTGGTACGTATAGGCGCATCTCCGCCCGAAGGCAGTTTCAGTGCTCTAAATGCCGTTTACAGATCGCCCCAACATCGGGAACGGTATTTCATAAGTCAGATACCCAACTCGTGCTTTGGTTCCACGCTATTTTGGCTTTTTTGAATGCAAAAGGCGGTATTTCCGCCAAGCAATTGGAGCGTGACCTGGAGATTAGTTACAAGTGCGCATGGCGTATTCTGGGCCTGATTCGGAGAATTTTAGACGACGTGCCACATCTTTACACGCGTGGTTTAAGTTATTCCGACATCGTAGCACTCGTGACCAAGGCCGATATTGGTCTGCGACGCAACAAAAGAAAGAGGTCTAAAGAAAAAAATCTCGCTTAGGCGATGTACGTAATTAATGGGCGTCTCGTTACCGTCAATTGGTACTCGCGGCCAGGTCATATTGAATTCTGTGAATATTAAATCTGAATGACAGCTACAGCGATAGTGGCATCTTGAGTAATGTGCGACCCTAGTAGGGGGCACATAATTAAAATTCTCCGATCTCTTTCTCTAAACCGAGCCACGTGCTTAATAACCATCCCTCTACTGACTAGATCGGCGATATACGAGCTCCGTCGTTAAATACACCTCGAGAAAGTCACCGACGGTTATAGCATATGCACGCAGAGTGTCAGTAATTCCCGCGGCGGCTGCCTGTCCCGAATGTTCCGATATCTCTATACCGCTGATGGTGTATTTTGAGTACTCCCTAATCGATACAAAACCTAGAGAAAGAATGATGACTACGGTAAGAGCGATAGCCGGAATCGCTAGATAATTCATAGTCTTTCCGGATGTGCGGACCACGACGCCCCCACTCACCGTTGGCAGAGCATGAGAGCCCTGAATCGCAGGTTGAACACGGCGAACAACTCGTATCGGGATAGGGATGGTAGGTTCTATCGTTTCTTCTTTAACAGCGACGGACGCGCCGTCATTGCGTGTAAACGGAACTAGATCCCGACTATCAGAGGAATATGTATAAAAAGTGCCGGCGCTCCTGTAGCCCCCGGCATCCAGTGTCTTTTCGCCTGTCTCCTGTCTCTTAATGCCCACTGACTCCGCCTGTACAGCCGCTAAAAGCCCATCTTTACTATCTTTATGCGCAAGAATCGATTGTCGCTCCACGTACCAGCGATTGCCTACTTGGCGCGATAGCACCGTGCCTGCACGCGCCAACTGCCCTACGTAATCGGGACTATATCCAGTTAATTTAGCTGCATATTGCGACGAGATATACGTTTTACCATCAAACGATAACAGTGACTCTTGTTCAGTATTTTGATGATATCCGGGTGGAATTGGTTTATATGAGTCAGCTTTTGTCTTGTGCTCATCGAGAGACTTCTTTGCTACGTACCACAATCCACCCACTCGCTTGGCCCTGACCTGACCACCCCGAGCGAGCTGGCCTACATAGTCCTGGGCATATTTAGTTAATTCTGATGCTCGCCTAGACGAGATATATTGCTCGCCATCAATTGTTATCTCGTCTGACATAATTTAAGTATAGCGCTCCCAAGGGGCTCACTCAATGCAACACTATAAATGGTGTGGATTTCTTTATTCTGGCTGAACCTTAGTTTTTAGCATTTCTCGGATCACAACCGGATCGCCCGCGCCGCGCAGATCTTTCATCACTACCCCCACAAGAAATCCCAGGGCAGCCTCTTTACCGGCTTTATAATCCGACACAACCCTCTTGTTGCTCTCTATGGCCTTTAAAACGGCCTCTTCAAGGCTAGCGCCCTCCTGCTTGAGTAGATTCATGCTAGTGGCTAGTTCGCGAGGCGATTTTTGCTCATAGAACGCAATTTTTAAAAGATCTTTAGCCGCTCTTGAGGATAATTTCTTTTCAAGTAGAAGATCGATAATTTCTCTAAAATTATTACCCGATATCGGAATCTCGGAATACATCCCCGTATCTCGTTTTTCCGTATCTCGGCTTTCTTTCGGCACAGATTCTCTAATTAGATTTACGAGGTCGTTAGCTATGTAATTCGCTGCAAGTAACATAGCATCTATATCTGCCTTGTAGGCCTCAATAACTGAATCAAAATAACTGCCCAAAATCGGCTCCTTAACAAAAAGTGTGGCATCCGCTTCTTTAATACCAATCGCCAAATACCTTGATCTGCGCGAAGCTGGCAATTCTGGCAGAAGCCGCAATAGTTCCTGCGAATTGAATTCTGCAATTTCCGAAATAAATAGGCTTGGCAGATCAGGATCAGGAAAATATCTGTAATCCGCACTTTCCTCTTTGATTCGCTGCGGAAATGTTTTTTGTATTCGATCATCCCAGCCTCGAGTCTCTTGTGTAACTTTTTGTCCGTCTTCAAGGAGTTGCTTTTGTCGTTCTATTTCGTAAGCGATCGCTCGCTCCATAGTGCGAAAGGAATTTAGATTTTTTATCTCAATTTTTGTACCCAGTTCGGATGTTCGAGATATTGAGACGTTAGCCTCAACGCGCATTTCTCCTTTCTCCATATTCGCTTCGCTTGCTCCGAGATATCGAAGTAATAGTTGCAGTTCTTGGGCAACATTCCCCGCCTCTTCGGAACTACGAATTACTGGTTCGGTAACCAATTCCATGAGAGGCACGCCGGCGCGATTATAATCGATTGTCGTCATCCCACTCTGGTCGTCGTGCATTGAGCTCGCGGTGTCTTCTTCCAAATGCACCCGTGTAATGGCAATGTCGTTAAGTGTTCCACCTGTAACTAAAGGATATTCATATTGACTGATCTGATACCCTTTGGGAAGATCCGGATAGAAATAATTTTTTCTATCGAACTCTGTGTACTCAGCTAATTTGCCGTTGAGAGCGAGCCCGACTCGAAGCACTTGTCGCACCGCTTCCCTATTAATAGTAGGGAGACTTCCGGGGTGCGCAAGACATATCGGGCAAATGTTAACATTAGGCCGCCTCTCTCCGGGATCATTTTTCGAATTGCAAAACATTTTTGTCTGCGTTTTCAATTCTGCGTGGATCTCTAAGCCTATGGTCGGAATGTAATCAGTCATATATTCGGCGCCTGCCCCGTTAGAAGTCGCGCCCGCGCTTGCGGGCCCGAAGGGCCTTTGGGGCGGGCTACTTCTAACGGGGTGAAAATTTCAAGTCCGATAGTTGCTGTGTATTGGTCCGTCATGTCCACAATGTATCACGCGCGATTCATGAGCAGCAATTATCTAACTTACTAAATATCGGAATGATTCTTTCGGGGTAGTTTTTCGCGTTGGAAGTTTCTGCATTATAAGTTGACATCCAGCTTAGATACGTCATGCCAGTCGGTTCAATTTATTAAAAAATCCACAGTTCGTATAACAGGAGCACAGCAAAGAGACGCTGGGACAAGAACTTACTGATTCTCCGAGATATCAAGCTCCTGTGGGACATCTCGTGAGCCGAGATGTGATAGACGCTAAGTGAGTTTCCATTTACCGGTTGCCAGTAAACTTTCTGCTTTCTTATATTTCATCTCCCTAATTTCCGAGCCATTCGTTATAACTACCTTATCATTGCGTCCAGGCCTTGCCCTAGAAGGTGCCGTGGGAGCCGCAGTTATCGCTCTGGCGGCATTGTGGATAACTTTTATTTCTGCCGGAGCTGCCTCGGCATTCCGAAGATTTGGGAGAATATGCCTTACCTGCAATATGTAGTTCTGCTCCATACCCTGGAAGAGCTTTAGCCCCTCTTTCTTGTATTCAACGAGGGGATCTCTTTGGCCATAGGCACGAAGATTGACGCTAGAGCGGAGATATTCCATTGCTTCAAGATGTTCTACCCAAAGAAAATCTATTGTCTGCAGGAGAAATCGACGCGCAATTGCATAAAAATTCCCACCAAATTCCTCTTTCTTGTGAGTCAATGATTTCTCAAATTCAAGATCACCGTTCCCTATGCGCGAAAGTTCCGAATCAACGTCCGATTCACTTCCAGTGAGTAGTACTCTTCTTCTGGAGTATATGCTTTGACGCTGTATATTCAGCACGTCGTCATATGCAAGAACGTGCTTTCTAGCATCGAAATTCAATTCCTCAATTCTCGTCTGGGCCTTTTCTAAGGCTCTCGTGATCATCGAATTGAAGATGGGCTCGTCTTCAGGAATTTTGAACGTGCCCATAACGCGTTTTATCATCTCCGATGCAAAGACGCGCATCAAAGAGTCTTCAAGCGAGACAAAGAATTCTGTTTCGCCCGGGTCTCCCTGACGACCGGAACGTCCGCGAAGCTGATTATCAATTCGTCTCGCCTCATGCCTCTCCGTGCCAAGAAGAAATAGTCCGCCTGCAGTTTTTACTACTCCATATTCGTCGGCAGTTGATGGGTTGCCTCCAAGTTTAATGTCTACGCCGCGACCCGCCATGTTCGTGGCAATAGTGACTGCTCCTCTGCGCCCCGCCTGCGCAATAATTTCACCTTCTCTTTCATGATTTTTCGCATTTAAAACTTCGTGGGGAATCCCTTCCTGTTTAAAATGCGCACTCAAGAGCTCGTTTTTTTCGACGGACGTAGTACCAACGAGAACCGGCTGTCCCTTTTGATTTAATTCGCGAACTTTACGGACTATGGCTTTGTATTTTCCCGATTCCGTTTGGAATATAAGATCCTCATGGTCTTTGCGCTGGGACGGCCTATTGGTAGGGACAGATACCGTATTTAGACCGTAAACTTTGAAAAATTCTTCTGAAGAAGTGACGGCAGTTCCTGTCATCCCGGCCAATTTCTTATAAAGCCGGAAATAATTCTGGAAAGTTATCGATGCGAATGTGCGCGATTCCTGCTGTATTGCCACTCCTTCCTTCGCTTCTATGGCTTGATGCAATCCATCGCTCCAGCGCCGTCCGGGCTGCAATCTCCCGGTGAATTCGTCGACAATAATGACTTCCCCATTTTTAATCACGTAATTTTTATCTTTCTCGTAGATGGCTTTTGCGCGCACGGCAGTTTCCAAGTGATGAACATATTTGATACCGGCTTCTGTATAGATATTAGCTATGCCGAGTTCTTTTTCGGCTCTTTCAATTCCGCTGTCCGATAAAGCAATTTGTTTGTGCTTTTCATCAATGGTGTAGTCCGTCTCGGGAGTAAGATTACGAGCAATAGTAGCAAATTTGGTGTACATGCTCTCCGCTTCTGCCATGGGCGCAGAAATAATAAGTGGCGTCCTGGCTTCATCAATTAAGATGGAGTCTATTTCGTCCACGATGGCATAGTGATATCCGCCATCCTTTTCGAGTCTCTGCCGGAGATTATTGGAATCATATTCGAGATTGTCTCGCAGATAATCGAAACCGAATTCATTATTCGTGCCATATGTAATGTCAGCTGCATATGCCTCGTGCCGAGTGCATGGACGCAGAAACTCATGAACTACTTTGAAAGATCCTAGCTCATCGCGCGTTTTATCTCCCTCGCCGGTTTCTAATATTGCGACAGGATCATACAGATACGAAGTCTCATGATTTATTACACCCACAGAAAGACCGAGCGCATCGTAGATCTGCCCCATCCATACGGCATCTCTGCGAGACAAATAATCGTTAACTGTGACTATGTGCACACCTTTTCCGGTAAGGGCGTTCAAATAGGCAGGCAACGTCGCAACAAGTGTTTTTCCTTCTCCAGTTCTCATTTCTGCAATATCGCCATTGTGAAGTATCATTCCTCCCAATAACTGCACATCAAAATGCCGCTCACCCAGAGTACGGTGAGACGCTTCTCTGACGAGAGCAAAAGCCTCCGGAGCAATATCCTCGAGAGATTTCCCTGAATTCAGTTCAGCGCGCAGTTTCAAAGTCTTGTCGCGTAAAGCATCGGTTGAGAGAGCCTTCAAATCGTTTTCGAACTTCCCGGCAGCAGCAATAATCGGCTGGGCACGTTTCAATGCGGCCGTATTCTCATCCCCAAGTAATCCTTTCCAAAATGACATACGCCCGGTTAGTGCAATTTCGGCTTGCGCCGCTTATACAGATAAACTTGTAATCTAGTTCTTAACGCTCGTCGACCTTGGTTCGTTTTGAAGTAATGCTCGCGGCGGCGCGCATCGTCCTCTTCAATACATGCTTCATAATATACGCAGTGCCACACCCGATTTCTAGTGGAATAAGAACGTCCCTGATTATGTTCGGTCAGACGTTTCCGAAGATTAGTAGTAAAACCTGTGTAAAACTCTCCATCCTTATCTTCAAGTACATATACTACGTAGAACATAATCTAGCCGAAATAATACTACCGGGTACACCATCCTATCATTACGGTTATTAACTATCTACAATAGAAAATTAGTACGAATTTGTTTTCCGTCTTATTACATTCACGAAGAATTAATGGAAGAAATATATACAGAATCAGACAGTCTAAATAGTTACTTGCGCGAGGAGTGGACAATGCTACGCTTAATCGCGGATAGGGCATATTGTGGAGGGCGGCGGCACTCACATTGACTTTCACTTTGGAGCTCGCACCCGTCCTCCACATTGTGCCTTATTTTTTGTTTTGAAACATAAACCCCGCCGTATGGCGGGATCTATGTGACTTTCGTTGGAGAGCCACAACTTAATGGCGCTCACATTGGCAGGGATTATACCTTAAGAATCTCTTAGTGCAAACAGATATACAACTTTATTTTCTTTCTCCGTACTTTTCAAAAACCGCCCAGAAGATAAGATCGCTGTCCGCTGTATTATGAACGCGGTGGAATTTCCCTCGCGGAACTAAGAATACATCTCCTTGCTTACAATCCATGGTTTCCTCTCCAATTTCCATTTTTCCTTTCCCATCGGTAAAGAAGTAAACCTCATCGGCCTCCTCATGCGAATGTCCTGATGTTTTTTGACCAGCATGCAGTTCAGTTCTGGACAGAACCAAATTTTTCAATTCGGCGAGATCATAGACTTTATAAACAGAAGTATCTCTGATCAAGCTCGCTTTCTTTTTGTATTCATTGATATCCATGTTTTATTCAGAATCGCACCAAATGGGTAATTCTAGCGTCTCCTCCGGATTTTTTACAGCAAAAGTCGGCATTACGGCTTGCACGCTTTCATCGTTACCTTTCGGGAATAGCGCATCGCCGACATAAAAAGTATCGAACGGATTAATGTCCTTCAGTTTGCAGAATTTAGTAATGTTCTGGCCTTTGTTTATGGGGATGTAATCGATGGTCGTGGTGCCACCTACATAAGCTCCGTCAAATGGATGCTCTTCTAGTATTTTTGTGCGTTTGCTCCCTTCCGGATCAAATCTCTTCTTTATTTTTATGTCGGCATTGTGCCCAACGAATGAATACGATATTTGGCATCCTCTATCTTCGAGTTGATCCTTTTTAACGTCCGCATAACTTTTTATATGGGCAAGTATTTCCTTTTTTTGTTCATGGCTGAGTTCTACTTTCCAAATCTCGTTTTCGATTCGGCCTCTCACTTCGACAGCATGGTTGCCGTTCTGGGCCAAATATATTCCGTCCAATCCGGGCACCTGATATTTCATGCGCTCTATCGTCTGACCCGAAACAAGAACAAATTTGATGTTTCGCAGCGCATCAAGCATTTTTTTGGTGGCGACCTGCTTACTTTCAGTTATAGTGCCGTCCATATCGAAAAAAATCGGAGGCTTCTCCGCCTGATAGATTTTTCTCCTTAAGTTTGAGGTCGAATAATTATGCTTTCTGGTATTCCAGAACACTGGGATTTTTAGTTCGTGTCCCGTGTATTTTTTGCCTTTCCAGTCTTCTCCCAGAAAGCGCACGTCTGGTTTGATTTTTTTCAATAATTCGATTAGGTCTGCTTCCGTCTCATATTCCACTATCTCATCTATATATTTAATCCCCTCGAGAATAATTCGCCTTTCTTTCATGGAAAGTATCGGCTTATTCTTTTCAGGCCGGTCAATGGAGGGGTCACTTTGAAGAGCAACAATTAGTTTATCGCAATTTTCCTTGCATTCCTTCAACATCAAAAAATGACCCGTGTGGGTGAAGTCGAGTGCCCCGGCCGTAAAACCTAATCTTATTTTCATAAGCCTGCGCTCCCTATATTTTCGCGGTGCCACTTCGAATCTCCTGTATAAGGGAATCCACCTGCGCCTTACTATTTGGATCAAGTCGCGCCGCCTCTTCTAAGATCGCTATGGCCTCGGTCGATTTTCCGCTGGCATAGAGCGCTGCGGCAAGAGTGAACCGAGCCTGTATATTTTCGGGACGTGCCGCAATATGCGCTTTCCAAATCGTGACTATCTTATCGTAGCGGCCGCGCGAGGCATATGCCCCTGCAATCCTAGGGTCGGCAGCCGTACCTGATTTTATTATCGGCGCCAAGATTTCGTCCGCGAGTTTATCCTGCTGAGTCTGAATCAGAAATGTCGCATAGTATATCCTTGCCGTATCAAATTCGGGGGCCAACTCGAAGGCCTGTTTATAAGCCTTTAGTGCCGCATCACCATCTCCTCGCGCTATGGCATTCTGCGCGATCTCAAAAAGGATCGTCTGTTTAGTGGGCGAAAGCTCTAGTGCTTTCTCAAGGGCTTTCGCCGCCTCGTCATGATTTCCATAAGCCCCCAAAAGCGCACCGAGAAAGAGCGGGGAACGAGCGTCTAGGGGCGATAATTCCGCCTGTTTACCAAGTCCTTTTTTTGCGAGTTCTACAAATTGCATTTTCATTTCATTTGTCACATTTTCGTTAGGACCGATCAAAACCGCGGCCTGCGCCACTTGTTCACTCGCCTCTTGAGAACCCATTCCCAAGGTGTCAATCGCTTCTTTGAAATATTCGAGATTTTTTGTGATTCCTTCCTCCTGAGGCGATATCGCATTTATAAGAGCGCGATTTTGCGCGAGCGCTTTCCCATTCACTGCCCAACCCACTCCCCAAACAACAATGACCGCAGTTGCCGCAATAATCGGAATCGATTTATATGAGAATTGGCGCGAGGGCAAAATAAAACTGGCATTGCGTGCCGTTGTCGCACGCGAAGCTATATAAGCGAGGACCGTAGTGAACAGAAGATAACTCGTTATGTTATCGAAAACGAATAGATTGTGGAAGAAATAGGCGGCCAGTAATCCAGTGAGAAGACTCTTTTCCAATATTCCAAAAAAGGGCTCGCCATGCTCCCTTTTCTTTTGAGAGACTTGCGAATAAGAATCTGACGGAGTTCTCCAAACATAAAGAAGAGCGAAGAAAAATATTCCGAGATATCCGAAGAGCCCAAGGAACCCCGCCGCAACAAGCCAGTCAAAAACTATATTGTGCACACGATCGAACCACTGCTCTTGAGCGTACATTTGCGGGTTGTAATATTTGTCAAAAACTATCGCATAATTCTCCTGACCCCATCCCAAAATCGGCCTCTCCTTCACGCCTTGCCAGGCCATTCCCCAGTTCATGAATCTGGCCTTGGTTGTATTATCCTGGAGAGAAATTGTCGCAAGTCGTTGTAGAAATGGCACCTTATTGACCCACGCCTGATCACGCACCAGCCAAAAAGCGCCCGCAAGTACGAGGATGGCGGCAACTGAACCCGCTGCCCATTTCTTTGCTCGTGGTGAATCTTTCCCCAATATTGCTATTAACAAAGCAGATAACAGTACACCTCCTATCAGGCCGAGCATTGCACCGCGCGTTCCAGTCAAGAAAAGTACAGCCGTATCTATCGCCAATAAGAGAACGAGTAAATATTTCTGTTTTGCATACAAAAGCCACACTGCTAATGCACCAAAAAGAACCAGAACAAGATATGGGATCCAGCCTGCGTCTCTCGCGAGGATAGCAAGGAGGGCAGAGAAGACCGCTAAAAAACCCATGCCGAAGAAACGCTCAAGCGTATTCCACCTATCATTGCCGCTCTGGACCATTAGGATCGAGGCGATAAAAATATGAAACAGCATGTATCCCGCCAAATAAATCGGGTTCCCGAATGTAGCCGAAATACGGGACGTAGAGGAGAATCCTGCGTCTACGCTCACAATTCCGAACATCTGTAATAATCCGTGAAGAGCAACCAGAGAAGATATTCCGAGAGAAAAGAGCCAGAACTTGCGCCATAGTTTTTCCGTATTGAAGATGCTCGAGGCAACGACAAAATACAGCAATAGATGCGCAAGCGTTACCCAACCGTCCATTCTTTCGTAATTGCTCCAGAAACTCTTGAATGGATTCACTCCGAATGTGTCTGCGAGAGCAACGATGATCGTAAATGCTGCAAAAATTCCGAGAATCCAGGATTTTCGGGGTCGATATTCAGGTTTAACGAGTGCAAGGGCAAGCCAAGCTCCTGTAATTATCTCGACTATGATGCGAAAGGCGAAATTTTTTCCGGTGATGTATGGAAAGAAGAGATTATTCGCGACTATAAATACAATAAAAGGTAGCGCAAAGATGCCAAGGATGACGATTCCGCGCAGCGTTTTCTCAATAGCCATACCCGGTTAGTACAATTTCGAATTATTCCTGCAGTAAATTCGACCTCTTACGGTTTGCAAAATAGTTACATCAATTTTCCTTATCATAAGCTGTTGAATATTCATATAAGGCGATTCGAAATTGTCCTACCGGGCATAAATTAAGATATTAGCATTTCGGGGAACCTGCGCCAATCACACTAGGCGCAGGATAGCCATTCGATTAAAGTTGGTTCGAACGTGTTGCGAACTAAGCGGCCGGCACTTTCTGTTTAATTTCAGCATTTATAGAAACAAGATCAGGACGCTTTTTTAGAAATGCGACAACATCATCGGCAGAAAAATCCGGGCTTTTCGGATACAATTCGTCGAACACTGCTGATATGAGTTTATAATCTTCTATTGTATCTAGCGTCAATCGAAGGGCTGGCCAGAACATATCCCCCTCCGCTAAAAGAAGCCCGCGTTTGTAATGCACGGAGTCCTTGCGCAGCTGATACCCTGCATGTTCACGATATCCTTCTCCTTTGTGTTCTTCTTCAAATTTTTTTAGCACAGGGAAGCGATAGACACGCATGTCGAAACCGTCCGGATATTTCTCTTTTTCAAATTCATTGCTTGTAGCATCGAAACCTCCCTCTTCTAGCATTTCGACAAGACGATCAATGATGCGCCAATCTATGAGAGGGCTGTCGGCCATACCCTGCACTAGAATATCGGCATTGTGCTCCGTACCGGCCTCAACAATGCGCCCGAGAACATCGTCTTCACTCCCGCGATAGTACGCGCAATTCATTTCCTTACAGAGCGCCACCACAGGATCGTCGGTCGCGTTCACGGTGGTCGCCACAACTACTTCGTCGGTGTATCGGCTTCGCCTGTGGCGCTCGATCATGTGCGCCATGACAGGTCGCCCAGCAAGCGGCATCATGACCTTGCCAGGCAGGCGTGTTGAGGTCATGCGAGCCTCGATAGTCGCAACAACACGCTTACCATTAATTGCCATAATAGCTAATAGTTTTTTTCAGTATCCTCGCCTGCCTTTCAGCGCGACTCCAATCCCAATAATTGGTTTTGAACGCAAGAATTTGCTTTTGCACACGCTCTGCAACGGGGCATAATCCGGCCTCGTATTTCTGGAGTTTGCCTTTATGGGTCGCTTTAATGACTTTTTCTTTCCCGGAAAGATTGCGGGTGGCGTTTTGGAGCATGGGTTCCTGATAGGCGACTTTCCATGTGCCATAGATGCCGTCGCCGCCAAATTCCATGAATTTCTTGCGAAACTCCGCCCAGGGAATGTCCGCTCTTGTAAGCCGCGCCGCGAGCGCCCAATATGAATTGGTGGAATGTTTGGGAGTCTTCTGCGGCTTAAGCCACTTACAATCGCCTATTGCATCAATGAACAGATTGGCAGAATCAATTCTCCGCTGAACGAGTTCGTCTAAATGCTCTAGCTGGCCGAGCCCCACTGCCGCGCACAACTCCGACATCCGGTAGTTGTAGCCCATCTGAATGTGCCGCTCGTAATTAGGACTCTGAATGTCCTCTTTTGAGACAAGGCCTTTCGCGCGCGAAAGGTTCTTATATCCCAGAACAGAAAAACGCCTTATGTTATCGGCCATATCTTCTGCAACGTCCGATTCATTCACGCACACCAAACCGCCCTCGCCCGCGCTCATATGCTTTGTAGATTGCAGGCTGAAGCTGGAAAGATGCCCGATCGAGCCGACAATGCGTCCCTTGTATTTAGCGAGAAAACATTGCGCATTGTCCTCTATCACCATAAGGTTATGCTCTTCCGCAATCGCCATTATTTCATCCATTTCGGGCGCGAGTCCGTAAAGCGCGACCGTAGTAATCGCCTTCGTTCGCGGCGTAATGAGCTTTTCGATCTTCTTTGGGTCTATTTGAAATGTATCCTCAACCACATCGGCAAACACGGGCACAGCATCCGCATGCAATACCGTCATCCACGTGGAAGCAAACGTGAGCGGAGTCGTTATGACTTCGTCGCCAGCGCGCACGCCTGCGGCATAGAGCGCGGAGTGCAGAGTGCACGTACCATTTGCATGCGCGATGGCATATTCTGCGTGGAATTTCTTGGCGAAAGCCTTCTCAAATCGCTCGAGAATGCCGCAACTCTTGGAGTTCGCAAAATCCGTCTTGAGAACTTCTTCGACGTATTTCCGCTCACGCTTCCCGATTCGTTTTATTTTTCCTTTTTTCATTCGAACATGCTATCACGGCTGCATGTCGAACTCTAAATTGACAGAGTGATTTTGTTGTGCTCTCTTATTGATTGGCTGGGCATTCTGCCCTTTGAGGAGAAAAGAATGGAATTTCTGCTGACGTATTTAACGCGCCTCGTAGTAAACGACGGCGCGAAATTCTGGCTGACGAAAAAAGCGTCGGCCACGGTGGGGCGGGAGCCGCGATTCCTGCTGATGTTCATAACGGCGGCGGTCATCGCGGGCGCGCTCGGCCCGTGGACGTTTGACCGGACTTTCTG
>C687J35174_10005726_pt1 | contig 16295 bp, 16 predicted proteins | sample RifCSPhighO2_01_FD_35174 | JGI IMG/M metagenome (IMG submission 35174) | reverse complement strand
CAATCACGAAGTCGGTAATCTCGCCGCCGCCAAATTTTATTTCGCCGCGAATAAGGTCGCGCCATGTTTGGTCTTGCCCTGTATTTTTAAAACGGATTGCGCCCTCGTCCTCAAAAGCTTGACCTTTTTTTATAAGTTCTCCCGCCTTGGCTTTGTAAATATCCAGCTTTTCAGACGGTCTGTAGGGACCAAACTCTCCGGGCTTGCCTTGCCTGTCGGCAGGCTTGTCCGGCCCTTCATCCCAGTCAAATCCCAACCAGGAAAGGCCTGCATAAATTGCGTTTTCTGCTCCTTCTACATGACGTTTAGTGTCGCTATCGTCAACGCGAAGAATAAGCTTTCCGCCATTTTTCCGGGTAAAAGCGTAATTTAAAAGACAGACGTACGCTGTACCGACATGGGCAAATCCGGTTGGCGAGGGAGCTATTCTGGTGCGAATATTAGTCATGACTGATTGATTCTATCATGCTCTGAAGCTATACTAAAATTCAAACATGAACCTAACAGAAATTGCCTTCTACGCAAGAGGCGCAATTAAATACACTATTATTTTTGTTATCCTGCTAGTTGTTGGCAGATTTGCTTGGAATATTGGATATCGTGTCTATATTAGCTATTTTCCGCCTTCTCCGCCGCCGCCAACTATTGTGTGGGGAAAATTGCCGCCCCTGCATTTTCCCGAGAAACCAGGGCTTCCGACATTTTCCTATACTTTGCAAACCGCAACCGGAGAATTGCCTAAATTAACAACCACAATGCCCGTCTATTTTATGCCCAAACAGCAAATCTCTTTCTTAAAACTTGAAGAGGCACAGGAGCTTGCGGCCAACCTTAGATTCCCTGGTACTGGTACACCACTTTCTGAAACTATTTACCGTTTTTCCCGGGAGGGAACTTCTTTAACTTTGGACATTAACACTGTCAATAAAACTCTTTCGGTTAACTATCGCCTTTCCGACTCTCCTGAATTACTAACTCTTAAACTAAAATCTCAAGAAGAGGCAGCTAGGGATGCTAGTTCCTTTCTCTCGTCTGCTGGTTTACTTACAGAAGATTTACAAAAAGGAAATATTTCTTTTGAATTTCTACGGGTTGATGGCGACCAGCTCGTGACAACAGGCTCGCTTTCTGAGGCAAATTTTGTACGGGTTAATTTTTTTAGACAGCCTGTTGGGGAAACACCCGTTGTTGCTCCAAACAGAAAAAAGGCTAATGTTTGGTTTTTGGTCACCGGATCTGATGACCGGGATTTAAGGATTATTGCCGGTGAGTATCATTATTTCCCCATAGACCTTGCTCAATCCTCAACCTATCCTCTCAAAACGACCCAAGCCGCCTGGGATGAGCTCGTCTCGGGCAAAGCATATATTGCGCAATACGGACAAGATGTTACCAAAATAACAGTGAGAAAAATTTATCTGGCTTATTACGACTCAGGGACAGCTCAAGGATTTTTACAACCAGTAATCGTTTTTGAAGGAGATGGAGGGTTTGTCGCTTACGTCTCTGCAGTTACCCCAGACCAACACACAACTACTTCTGACTAATTTCTTCTTTTTCCCAAACATAGCTTGCAAAAATCCAATCGATTAGAGCGCGCGTTTCTCCAAAGCGGTTGGTTGAACCAACAAGAGCAATTAAGACTTTATGGCCGTCGCGGTCTGTTCTGGTCACCAAAGATTCGCCAGAGGTGATAGTGTGTCCTGTTTTTATTCCGACCACTCCCGGCACGCTACCCAAAAGTTGGTTTGTGTTAGTTAAACGATGCACGGTTCTCCCGTCAAAACTTGTTACAACTGCACTTTGTAAACCCACAATCTGGGCAAATTTTGGCTCTTCCATGGCAAGACGCGCAAGCATTGCCAAATCGCGTGCGGTGGAAAAATGCAGATACTCGTCGAATCCAACAGGGTTGGTAAAATGGGTTTTGGAAAGTCCCCAATCAGAAGCCAACTGGTTCATAGCATTTATAAACTCTCCCCGTCCACCCGGGTAACTGGCGGCTAATGCCGTGGCGGCGTCATTGGCAGAGTGAATTAACGTTCCGTAAATTAGAGCTTCTGCAGAAATCCTCTCACCAGTGTAAAGTCCCATCTTCTGCCCGAAAACATTATTGGTTCCGGAAACTGTCAAAACGTCACCCGGTTTATAGGTTTCCATTGCCACCAAAGCTGTTGCAATTTTGGTCGTCGAGGCAGGAAGAAGCGGATCTTCTGCGTTTTTGGAAAAAAGCTCAACACCTGAATCCACATCAAACGCATATACTCCCCGCGCCGTTAACACAGGAATTTCTCCTATCCCACGGAACACAGGTTTAGGAGTTTCCTCGACAACGGCCTGGGCTAAGACAGCTTGCTTTTCGGGTTGGGAAGAATTGTAGAAATAACCCATACCCACAAAGGACATTAAAACAATGCCTGCTAAAGGCAAGAAAAACTCACTCCTTTTTTTGCTGTGCCCCACCGTAACCTTTCGCGAAGGGGGGTTTTTTTGCGATTTCTTCTTAGGCATTTTTTGATAAACGGACGTCTATCCTCTCCATGTCCCGCGGAAAGAGTGACGCCTCGCGGATGTTGGCTAAATTTAGAGTCTTCATTGTCATTCTTTCCAAACCAAAAGAAAAACCGCCATGCGGTGGCATTCCATACTTAAATGCTTGAAGATACATTTCAAAATCATCAGGGTTCATCCCTTTTTCTTTGATAATTTTTGAAAGTTCCTCATAATCGTCAATTCGCTGACTGCCGCTTAAAACTTCTACCCCTCGGTATAAAAGATCATAACTTAGGCTATATTCCGGATCTTCTGGGTCAGGTTTTGAATAAAACGCACGCTTTTTAGTCGGATAATGGGTAACTGTAACAAAATCTGATTTGTGTTCTTCCAGTGCCCAAGCGCAAATTTCCCTCTCGTCTTCCGGTGTTAAATCTAAATCTCCAGAAGGCTTTCTTCCCAGTTTTTTCGCCACAATCTCCTGCACTTCGCGCATCTTTAAACGCGGCACGCTCGTGCCAAACTTTGGCGGTTCTACGCCAAACTTTTTCAATACTTCTGAACAAGACTCTGCGGCATATATCAAAGTTTCTTTACCTACTAACTCGAGAGCGTCCAGTAATTCTTCAAATTCAACAAACCCCAACTCGCAATCCATTTGGATAGATTCCGAAAGATGCCTTGTCGTAATTGATGGTTCAGAACGATAGGCGTGTGAGACTAAATAAACCCGTTCAAACACCGGTATCATCATTTGTTTGTACAGTTGAGGGCTTTGCGTCATAAAAGCTTGATAGCCATAATAATCAACCTTGAAAACTTCTGCGCCTCCCTCGGTAGAAGAATAGGAAATTGTTGGGACAAAAACTTCTGTGCATTCAAGTTTTTGAGCTGCACGCCGGAAACCTTCCATGATGGCTTCTTGCACTTTAAAAATCTGTTTTACTTTCGGATGACGTAAAGTTAATGCGCGATTGTCTAACAGCGTCGGAAGTTGAAGTTCTAGATCTTCAACGCCCATATCAAACGGCAATTCTTGAGCTTTTGCTAAAACTTCAACTTTTTCTGCCTGCAGTTCAACAGCGCCTGTCGGAAGATCCCGGTTGACAAGCTTTTCCGGCCGCGCGGCGACAATGCCTTCTACCAAAACTACGTCTTGCGGTTTTAATCCTTCGGCTAATCCGCCCTGGCAAACAACCTGCAAAACTCCCGAGCGGTCGGAAACGTCAAGAAAAACAATTTTCCCGTGGTCACGGCGCGTCCAAACCCAGCCGGAGATTTTGACTTTATGCTCGACCTTGTCAGGAGTATGGATAATTAACGTCCGTTCCATAATAACCTACAGTTATTTCAAGCTACCTAAAAAGTAGCGACATGCGATTAATAATACCTTCTGAAGCTGGGAAAAATCAATTGTTTGGATACTTTTGTACTCAACAGACTTGAATATTAAATTATAAATTCTAGACTTGCCTTATAAGAAAATCTATTACCCAAAGACATTTATACGGCTGTGCCGTTGCTTGTTTAGCTTTTGTTTTGCAAACACCTTATACCAAAGCTTTGAAATTGCTTAAGACGAAACAAAAAATATACAAAGGTTCTTCCTGTCGAGAATTATTGTCTCTTCTGCAAGAAAATAGTTTGGCTTACAATTACAAATATCTTTCCAAGAAAAAATCTTGGAAAATCGATGAACCGCTAACTATTATTTATATTAAAAAATCCAAGAAATACCCGGCTGGTCATTTTTTAGTTTGGTACAGAAATAAATGGATGGATCCTTGGATAAATTTTAGAGTTGGAGCAAAAGTAGCAAAAGCAAAATCCGGTTTTCGAAAAGACCTACCAGGAAAACCGATATATGCCTTATTTCCCAAACCTTAAAATACCCTGACGTGCCAAGCCGTTCCACACCGGGTGTGGAATAGGTTTGCACATACGGTCATTCTAGTTTTAAGTGCTTGATCTCATCAAGATTTCTCTGGTAATCCACCTGGTCAAAATTGAATCTTCTAAAATCTTCTAGTGATTTAAAGTGCGACATTATTGCCGAAGTGTCAAAAACATCTTGCGCACTCAACTGGTTGTATGTGTTCCAAGAAGACCAATGATAGTGATCTAACTCCTCCACATCTCTCAGTACAAAAGATGTTGCTGGATTTAGGTGGATGTAACGGGACACGTGTAGCAACTGCTCGTCTGTTTCAATCCTGACAGCCTTAAACATTGATTGGAATAAAGCGCCGGTTCGATCATATTTGGTGTTGAAAAATTTTGCATAGCTATTTTGAAAATTTCTCATGAATGTTGAAATTCCATTCTCCTGTAATTCGGTTACGAGGAAATGAAAATGGTTTGGCATTAAGCAATATGTAATAAATTTGACAATTTTAGGGTGACTCGTATGCAGATTTTGTAGAAAGGCAACCTTTTGGTCGCTTGGAAGAACATTAAAACGAGAATATTTTAACGGAGGGTTACTGTAAGCATAAAACTGAAATACTTCTAGGGCTCTCTTGTAGTCTCTTGTTGAATTGAAAATAGGGACGCGTCCAACACTTCTATTAAAGATATGGTAAATTTCTCCCGTAGTAATTACAATCCTACGTCTGGGCACTATTCAGATTAACACATCTTAATCCTTGTGTGTCAAGCTATTCCACACCGGGGGTGGAACAGGTTTGCACATCAGGATAATGTGATGCTTTTAAGCTTGAGTTGGAGGGATTTATTGCCATTCCAAACGTTTTCTTCAACTGCATAAACAATATTTACCGATAAATCTGGAGACAAATTTGCATACCACTCGCCCATCCGGAATCCAATTGCCGTAAAGGTGACCCCATCTTTTTCGACCAACATTTTTAAATGATTCTTCTCTTTACCCAAAAGTCTCATTTCTAAAACGTTTACACCTTTTGTCTCAAATGCCGGCTCGGGATTTCCGAAACCAAAGGGCGCGAATTTAATAATTTGACTCAGTAAAGCTTCGGTTGCATCTAAAAGATTTATTTCACAATCAATCCTTACGTTTTTTATCAATACCTCATTACTAATCTCTAATTCGCTAATCTCGTTTAGTCTTTGCCCCAAAAGTTCTACGTCTTGTGTCTTGATGGTAAAGCCTGCTGCCATTGGATGACCACCTACGCTTTTAAAAATCCCATCTCCTGCTTTTTTCAACAACTCTAGGATATTTACTCCAGAAATTGAACGCGCCGAGGCTTTTGAATATTCTTCGCCAATTGACAAAACAATTGCCGGCCTATGGTATTTATCAACTAACCGTCCTGCAGCAATTCCAATAACTCCTTCTTCGTAGCTTGCGTGATAAACATATAAAAGTTTAGGGATATTCCCGTCGCTCCAAGCTGGATCAGCGTGAATACTTTCAACGTGAGAAACAACAGCTTCTGTTTTTTCTTGTCTTAGATGGTTTGCGCTTTCCAGTTTCCTTGCCAACTCACTTGCTTTTTGCGGATTACGGGTACATAAAAGCCTGAGACTCTCCATGGCGTGATCTACCCGTCCCATAGCGTTTAAACGCGGACCTAAAATAAAGCCTATGTTATAAGTATCCAAACTATCCTGAGAAACAGCCGCCGAAGCACAAAGCGCTCTTATCCCTAAACGGGAAGAATTTCGTAAAACTTTTAAGCCATGAACNACAAGCCCGCGGTTAATACCAACTAGAGGTAATATGTCTGCAATGGTTCCGAGGGCAACGAGACCGAGATGGTCTCTGGAATAATTTTTAATTTTAAATTTTAAATTTTTAATTACTTCTCTAGCGAGTATCCAAGCGACAGCAGACCCTGAAATTTGCGTTGAATGAATAATAGCTAACGCGGCTGGCTGTTTGTCGCCGGGCTGATGATGATCCGTAACAATAACGTCTAATCCTTGCTGTTTTGCAAATTTCAACCCTTCGTATGCAGTAATACCGTTATCTACAGTAATCAACAGTTTGCCCCGATAAAATCGGGGTTTGCAATTTTCAATTTCTAATTTTAAATTTTTAATTCCTGTNTCTGANAGACCATAACCTTCTGTAAAACGACTCGGAATATAGGGNATCACTTTTGCGCCAAGAGAATTTAATGTTTCCCAAAGAATAGCGGCGGCAGAAATCCCGTCAACGTCATAGTCACCATAAACAATAATTTTTTCGTCTTTTTCGATTGCCTGTTTTATCCGCTTTACGGCTTTATTCAGTTGATTTTGGTCTACACCGAAATCTTTTGACGTTAATTTCTCAAGGTCCGGCGGATTAAAAAATTCCTCTTTTTGCTTTTTTGTCTTTATTCCCCTATTCTCAAGAAGAATTCTGACTATGTCCTCTGTTGTATGTTCTTTGTTCTTTGTTCTGTGTAACATAGTTGCGCTACAATAATACCATGGCTGCAAAGGTAAGACGGAAGATAAAAATCCCTTCGTTTGTTGAAAACATTTTAGACAAATTCGCACAAGCCGGATATGAGATTTATATTGTCGGCGGGGCTGTGCGGGACGTTTTAGATGGGAGGCAAACTTATGACTGGGATTTTACAACCAACGCTACGCCCGAGGAAATTTTACAAGTTTTTCCTGAGGGCTTTTACGACAATAAATTTGGAACAGTGGGGTTGGCTGACGAATCACACCACAACCCATATGAAATCACCACTTTCCGGCAAGAGACAGGATATTCTGACCGCAGGCGTCCTGATCATGTTGAATGGGGAAAATCTTTAAAAGAAGACTTGGCGAGACGCGACTTCACAATCAATGCAATGGCTTTGGATAAAAATTTAGATATTATAGATCCGTTTAACGGAAGAGGCGACCTTAAGGATAAATTAATCCGGGCGGTAGGCAACGCTGTTGAAAGATTTAATGAAGACGCTCTGCGCATGATGCGGGCAGTAAGAATTGCGGCCGAAATTGGTTTCGAAATCGAACCCAAGACGTTTGAGGCAATTAAAACGCATTCTGCTTCCGTAAAACATGTTGCCTGGGAAAGAATTAAGACAGAACTTTTCAAAACTTTAGCTAGTAACAATCCTTACGAGGGTATGATGCTGTTTTACAACTCAGGTCTCATGGAGCAAATCTTACCTGAAATTACAATAGGGTTTGGCGTGGAACAAAAAAGCCCGGAACGGCACCACATTTACGACGTGGGAACCCATTGTTTGTATGCCTTAAAGTTTTGCCCCTCGAAAGATCCGCTCGTGCGTTTTGCGACGCTAATCCACGATATCGGCAAACCAAAAACGCAAAAAATTACCTCTGCGGGTGTTATTACCTTTTACAACCATGAAGTTGTCGGCGCAAGGCTGGCAAAAGCAATTGCCGACAGACTGCGTTTTTCGCGCGATGAACGCGATAGACTTTGGAGGCTTGTGCGCTGGCACCAATTTACGGTTTCAGAAAAACAAACANATACTGCTCTTCGTAGGTTTATAAGAAACGTAGGGAAAGAAAATGTGCAAGACATGCTTGATTTGCGCACCGGCGACAGGCTGGGCGGGGGTGCGGCAGAAACCTCTTGGCGGTTGGAAGAATTTAAAGAGCGTTTAGAAGAAGTGCAACTTCAACCTTTTTCAGTCCGTGATTTGAAGGTAAACGGTAAAGATATTATGCAAACCTTGAATATTCCTTCAGGACCAATAGTCGGCAAAATTCTAAACGAGCTGTTTGGCGAGGTTGAAAAAGATCAGTCCAGAAATACCCGCGAATATTTACTGCAAAGGATTGAAAAATACAAATAACGCATTATCTCTTTTTACCCCTCCACCATTTTTCCAATTCTTCCCAAGTAACCAAAAGCGGAACAGCGACAAACGGCGAAGAGTAAGTCCCGGAAATCGTGCCGATAAGAAGAGCCGCGACAAACCATTTGATAGTTGTTCCTCCCATAATAAAGAGGGCAAACAACATAAAGATAATGGTTAAAGAGTTATTTACCGACCGGACTAGGGTTTCGGATACTGCTTTATTCGCCAAGTCGTACAAAGGCACCCCCGGATGTTTGCGCATTGATTCCCGTACCCGGTCATAGACAACAATTGTGTCGTGTACCGAAAAGGAAAGGATGGTCAGCATTGCCGTCACAAAAAGAATATCTACTTCTACTCCCATATAGTGTCCGAGCGCCGCAAACGTACCCAAGAGAACTACCGAGTCATGGATCATTGCTAAAATCGCGGAAACTCCAAACTTCAGACTCTTAAACTGATAGGTAACCCACAGTAAAATTCCTAAAGAAGCAATGGCTACCGCAACATAAGTTTTACGCAAAATTTCCTGCGACAGGGCAGGTCCTACAGACTCAAAACGCACAATTTCAGGATTTTCACCCAAAGCTTGGCTTAAACTTGCGCCTAATTTCCCTGCTTTCTCTTGGTTAAATTCCGGGCCATATTTTAATTGAATTGTCCGCTCGGCAGATTGTGTAATTGATTTTGGCGCTTCTTCCATATTTATCCCTAAAGCAGTTTTTATTGCCTCGGTGCTTTGTTGAGAAGGAAAACGGTAATCAACAGTTACTCCTCCGGTAAAATCAATTGAATAACGGAATCCCCAGACAAAGATAGAGTAAAAAGACAGAGACAGGGCAACGCCAGAAATCAACAAATATAACGGTCTTAATTTCATCCAGTTTAAATTCATTCTTTCCTCCTTCCAAACGTACGCAATAGCGTGCGTGTGACAAAAACGCCGGTAAACAAGCTTAAGGCAATTCCCAATCCCAAAGTAAGGGCAAACCCGCGGACAGGGCCGGAAGTATGCAAAAACTCGAGATTGAGGGGATTAAATAAAATAAAAACAGTGACCAGAGTCGCAATATTTGCGTCGCGAATTGAATCCCAAGCACGTCCAAACCCCGCTTCCATGGCGTCTTGCCAACGCTTACCTGCTCTTAGTTCTTCCTTCATACGCTCAAAGATTAAAATGTTTGAATCAACCGCCATTCCCACAGAAAGAATAAAACCCGCAATCCCGGGCAGGGTCAAAACGATAGGAATTAATTTATAAAGCGCTAAAGAGAGAATTCCATAAATAACCAAGGCGGTGCTTGCCAAAAAACCCAGCTTTCCGTAGTAAAGAACCATAAAAAGAACGACCATCGTCAAGCCAACCACTCCAGCCACTACGCTTGCCTGCACAGACTCTTTCCCCAGACTTGCTTCTATTGTTCTTTGCTCAATTAAAGTAACCGGTATGGGCAGTGCTCCGGAATTAAGTAATGATGATAAAGTTTTGGTTTGCGAGGTCGTAAAACTGCCGTTTATTTGTCCTACCCCTTCGGTTATGGGCGTGTTGACAATTGGAGCAGAAATCGGGTTCTCGTCTAAAAAAATTGCCAATGGTTTACCGACAAGCCGGCTGGTTATATCGCCAAATTTCTTCTTCCCTTCATCTTTAGTCTCAAACTCTATAATCGGCTCGCTAGTCGTAGAACTAAAACCCGGCCGCGCACGTTTAAAGTCAGCACCCGTAAAACCGGTAGGTTTTGTATTGGCAAGCGTCAGGGGTGTTCCCGACACGGTTGCCTCGTCCGGGTTTACCAACTCGCGAAAATCAAGCTGGGCAGTACGGCCAATTAAATCTACGGCGCTTTGTGTATCTTTCACTCCAGGAAGTTCTATAAGAATACGGTGCGACTGCCCTACTTTGGAAGTCTGCACAGTCGCCTCTGAAACACCAAAGATATTAACGCGCCTCTCTATTGCCCGTCTTGTCCCGTCAAGAGCCGAAACCAAGTCTTCTTGCGGAAGTTTGGACACATCGGCTTCAAAAGTTAAATGACTGCCTCCGGCAAGGTCTAATCCTAGTTTAAGTTCGAAGTCGCGGATAAAAACAAAGTCTCCGTTTCTAAATAAAANCGGCTGGCGAACAAGAGTAGAGTCAANTCTAACCCCCAAGAAATCTAGTTTAATGGGATAAGACGCAGGCAGAACAAAAAGTAAAGATAAAAACGTTATAAAAAAGATGAAAGCTAATTTTTTCACAGGCAGCATTACTGTTGTTTCCTTTTGCGTGTCTTGAAGAACTTCTCGTCAAGCGCAAGTTGGCGGGATCCGGCAAATTGATAAACCAGCCTCCCTCTTTCTTTTTCTTCCCGTAACTTGACGTAATCGCCTGATTTTATGCCAACCGTCATTACAAAACGGGAAGGAATAGTTACAGCTAGACTATTTCCTGTTCGAAAAACCTTTTGTACCATTGTTTGATTAATTAACAAAATCATGCTCACTGCCAATAATCATCACTCGGCTGCCGGTCAAAATCCCAAGAATAAATGGGTCGCGCCTGGTTTTACGGAAATCATACTCTTCACGCGTCATTGGGCTGTAAGTTATTTCAATTCCCCGCTTTGCTTCTTCTTGATGGATTAAATTACCAAGCTCAGGTAAAACCACCTCTCCGACCACCAAGACATCTACTTGGTCTGGATTACTTTTTTCCAAATGCCTGACAAACTCACCTGAAAACATGACGAAGTTTAATTTTCCCAACTTGCCGCGGTTTTTGCGGATGGCAAAACCCAAGCCCGTGGTTTTGGTCACAAGCTGTAATAGTTCTTGAAAAAAAGGATAGTCTTTGTTAAACCAATAGTAGAGTCTGTTGCCGCGTGCTTCTTTGTACACCATGCCGGCTTCTTCCATTCTGGCCAATTCCCGTCTGACCGCGTTAATTTCTTCATTGGTTCGGCGCACAAGATCGCGCACATGATACATTTCCTTGGGGTTTTCAAGCAAGGATTTAAGAAGCTTAACTCTTACTTTCGAAACTAGAAAATCGGTAAGGCTGGCCATATGTATGCTTCATTTTGGGCAGTCCCGCCAAGGCGGGATTAATATTCTACTTTACTTGTCGGGTCTAAAACTTCAATCCAAATTGGGCCGCGTACAAAACTAATCTCTTTTCCTTTGGCGTCCACAAAGCGGGTGCGGGTGCTTCTTGCTGTTTTTTTCCAAGTCGCCTGAACAACATTTCCGTTTTGGAAAACCAAAGCCTTGCCGCTCCCAATAGTGTCATATAACATATGTTTCAATTCGTCAATTGGGCCCTTGGCGCGGGTGTTAAGAATAACAACGTTTGAAGCCATAATTTGGCTGTCGGTATTCATATCTTTATGCTGTTTACCTCCGTTTTCTCTTTTATAAGAGTTCGCCTCCGCGTCATAAATCCATTCAACTCCATATTCAGCTTGGCCTTCCCAAAAGGGAAAGGATATTTTTGAAGCCGTGGGACTTTCTACTTTTTTGCCGTCGGCAAACGTCCATTTGACAAAATCTTCATCCCAAGCGTTNCCNTTNTTATCTTTATTAGACAAGCCGCGCTTTTCTGCTATAGCCCACAATTTATCGGTTTTCGAATACATGGTGTGCTCTGTCGCAACTTCACGGTCAAACCGCTCGTAATCGCGCCAAAAAGTAGGAAAGCCTATGGAGAATTGGTTTAAATCGTTATATTGTTCCCAACCATATTTGCGCACCGCTCCTAAAGCATCGGCAGGACCCGGTTTATTGGCTCCTCCGACGTGCGCGTATAAAGGATAGTCACCATATTCAGATGCCCAATCCATAAAGTAGATACGCGCCGAACGGACCGGCCCAACTTGGGTTTCTTCTGCCGCAACTCCGCAATAAAAAACAGAAAGAAAGCGCGTAACTCCGCCCTCGGCTATTGCTTCGTACACTATGTCTGCCTTTGATAAACCCGATTGCGGACGGGCTTCTTCATGGTTTTCAATACTCACAGTCAACGGCCGTCTCTTTTCCCAAACCTCCCGCTCTGCCTTTGTATATTTCATACCGTTAAGGGGACATTCTTCTGTTTTCGGGAGAGAAGTATCAATTTTTGCCCTTTTATCCTGTACGCCGGCAGGAGATAAGACAGGAGTTGAAATCAAAGCACTAAACACAAAATAAGAAATGCCGGAAGTCAATAGATAAAGACCCGCGCCGCCTAAAATAAGTTTTGCTTTTTGTGATTGTAAAAAATTCCCCATCTTTTAATTATACTAATTATCTAATCTCTAACTTTTCTTAATCGCCTCTTCAAGTGTCTGTTTTTCCTCGCTTGACAGCTCATACCTGGATTTACCATTCAAAACCGGCTTGACATAAATTCTTGTGCCTTCCCGGCCATGCAGGCTCAAAAGGATTACTCCGGAATTATTACCGTCGAGCATGGCTAAGGCAAAAGACTGATTGCTCCCTGTATTAGAATATGGGTTAAAACGCACTGACGCAACTTTCGAAATATGGCTCTGGGTTTTTTTATTTAACTCCCCCAAGCCTCCTTCGACCTTTTTCAAATGTTCGGCAAGATTTGCCTGCCCGGAAAGCAGGCGTTCAAGAATACTCCTCAAATCAGTGCGCCCGGTTGTTGCAACAAGCTTCTTGTAATGCTGGTCAGTCTGCCACAGCCAAAATGTTATCACGGCAAGCCAGATAATTAAAACTAAAAATGCCGCGCCGCTGAGTAACATTTAGACTCACTAATTGTATTTGCCGCACCCTAAAGAGTCAAGACTTAGTCGTAAAACCATTCAAAACCAGGCTCTGCAACTTCTTTGATATTACTTTTTAACATTTTATAAACCCCNTCTTCTTTTATAGTTTCCCAAGTTCCTTCGTAAAANTGCATTTCGGCTTCNCCNTCCACCCANTTTTTTGTCGAGAACTTNACAAAGGCGGTATNTTTGGTATTTTCAAACTGTTCGGATTTGATAACATCAACGTCCAAAATATCGGTAAAGCGGTTTGTCCACTCTTCGAAGTTCGTCTTTTTCAGATACTCACGGCTTAACAATTTGAAGCCGTCTTCCATCCTGCGGGCTTTGAGGTAAGTATAAAAAGCTTTAACCGCCTCTTCGGGAGAAAGAGAGGGATCGACCTCTATTTTTGTGACATTTTGATCGGTAAAGTCCGGCACCATTGTTTTTGCCGAGTCAGCATTGATAAAGAGAGACAGTCCGGCAATACTAAGCGTGTTAATACCAACAACACTGCCGCATTGATCGACCAGTGGCCCACCACTCATACCCTTAACCAAACTAACATCGGTTTGAATATAGCTAATGGGCATTTGCTTGGACTTTCTAAAATCAATAAACCTGCCCTTAGAAAGCGTAGCCTTACCGGTTAAAACAGTTCCCAGAGGGTATCCGGCAGCAACAAGAGGCTCATCGGCATAAAAGGCTATCGAGTCAGGCAAGGGTAAGACAAAGTCAGCGTAATGTTTCTCGGTAAACAAAACCGCCAAGTCAACGTCTTTATTACCAAGAATTTTAGTAGGAGTAACAAAATTTCCGTCAGGAAAAATGATTTTGGGGCTTGGTTCGTAGGCAATTACATGGAAGTTAGTAATCACCTGGTTGGGAGCGATGAAAAACCCGGTCCCTTCTGAATAACCGCCAACCACCCGAACGACAGAGTTTTGGAGGGTATCCCGAAGACTTATTGAACACAAGAACTTTCCCCACCAACCATATTGTTTGGTTAAATAATCGGCAATCACAAAAACAGAGGCCAGTAAATAAATAAAGATTCCAAGAATAAAAATTGACTTTAAAAAGTTTTTTAGACTTCTGAACGGAAAAATAATTGTTTCGAAAACCAACCCGATGAAAGCAAAAATAAACTTGAATAAAAACTTAACCAGATAATAAGCCGTGTAAGTTATAAGCTTTATAGGGAAAAGGTAAAGAGGAAAGAGCAGCCGCTTAAAATAAACCTTTAGCCGTTTAACAAGATTAAACCAACGGGTACGAATTTTGTTTGCCAACTTTTCAAAGAGATCCATTATTTGATATGTGATAATTGTTCTCCAAGATGCCGGTATTTACACCAGGAACAGTTTGAATTCTCAGGCGGAGCAGGCTCTTCTAATAGAGTGTTCACCTCTATCACAAACTTCATAAACTCTTTGTTATCAATCGGCACTTCTAACCATGTAGGCGGAAAAGTAAGGGATGCATTACCGTCGGCAAACGAGACGGCGTCGGGGTAAAAAATAAGTAATCCTCCCCTTGCTATCTTTTTTGGCTCTCCTTCGTCTGGATGTTCAAAAGCATAAGCGTAGGTCCACAATTGAGACTGGTACTTGGCAATTTTTTCCTCGTTTGGCGCACTGAGTTTAAGATCGATGATCATATAAGTTCCGGTGGACTGGCGCACAAGCAAATCGTATTTACCATAAAGGTATACCTGCGTGCCTGGAATTTGCTTTGATTGAATAATCTTTTCTTGACTTTCTACAATCCCAGCGGGTAATGCTGGTGAAAGCTCGCGTAGGTCTTTGCCAACCATGTTGCCCTGAATCCTGGTATTTATAGCAGTGAAAACGGAAGGGAAGATTCCCTTCGGGCGATCGATTCCGTGCTTGATTTTGAGGTAATAACAAAGCTTACACTCTTCGTAAAGGTAGGCAAAATCCGAAGGCGATAATTTGTACATATGTGTATTTTACAACATCAAAATTCGTCCTGCCTGCCCGCCGAAGCTTCAGCGAAGGAGGGAGTGAAACCGAAGGGCAAAATCCGAAGGGGATAGTTTTAGCGTTGAAATTTAATACTTTCTGTATCTATCGTGCTTGCCGATATCAATAAGTAGTACGGTTTGAGTATCCTCCCAGGTGAAAAACACCCTATTTCCCTTGTCTATCCTAATTGTCCAGAGCTCTGTGCTGCCTAACTTTTCTGTATTTAACGGGGAGTGTGAAGGATTCTTCTTAAAAAGATCAAGTGTTTTCTTGACTTTATCTGCGTTGTTTTGATTGTTTTTTACAAACTTCCTTAAAGAGCGCAGATAGCCTATTGATGTGGCTATTTCCATTATTTAAACCATCTTGTCTATTTCCCTGAAATGTTTTTCCAAATCCTTTTGTGTTTTAATAACTGTAGTTTTACCTGTCTGATACTCTTTTCTAGCCTGAGATATGACTTCTTCAATTCGTAGTTTCTCTAATAGATCAAGCCCTATGACTGCTCCTTGGGGTTTATTATTAGACATAACAATAATTGGCTCTTTAGATTTATTGGCTTTTTCAAAAACTTTCTTATATTCCCTTTGAATTTGTCTTGCAGAGACTGTTGTAAGCATACGTATATAATATAACGGATTTAAATGTATGTCAAGTTGACATACAAGGATATGATTACCACTGAAAATCTTATGGGGTCAACGAGCGTGGGATTTATTAAAAAACTAAACAATTTTGAATTTACCTGAATTAACTAGCTTAATATTGTTGTAGTCGTTTATATCAGAAAATTCAAACTGCCAAATGGAGTAAATGTCAGCTTGAGATTTGTCAAAAAATAAGGTAACAACTTTTTTGTTAGTATGTTCCTTCCATTGTCTAAATGGGTAATAGAGCTGTCTTATAATCATGTTAGAACAATTAGTATTTTTGCTCAAAAATAACACTTTGTCTGAGTTTTTACATAAAAGCGTTAGACATTAAATTTTTTCACTATTTCTAAAGATTCTTCAAAACCTTCAGCTTTGCCTCCCATAAACTCGTTTAATCCATAATCGTCAATCTTTCCACTAGATAATTTCTCTTTCCAATATTTTCTATAACCTCTGGCTTGTAATGTAATGTGATGTTCAATTAAATTATTAGTAATTTTATGTATAAAACCCATAGACATGAGACGCAGAGTTTCTTTATCAATGTTTTGAAGATTCTCCCATAGTTCAAAAGTTTGATATTTTTCATCATATCGAATATTTTTCCATTCAGAAGGTTCAATTTCCACAAAATCTTCATCTTCTTCGGAATATTCTTTACACATA